>Ga0335071_10001983_pt1 | contig 22092 bp, 18 predicted proteins | sample Lox_Sample_15_FD_206724 | JGI IMG/M metagenome (GOLD analysis project Ga0335071, IMG submission 206724) | Soil microbial communities from Loxahatchee National Wildlife Refuge, Florida, United States - Lox_Sample_1.5 | ecosystem: Environmental > Terrestrial > Soil > Wetlands | place: USA... | reverse complement strand
TCCAGGCGCCGCACCATGCGCGCCAGCGAGTCCAGGATGACCTGGCGGTAGGGGTCGTTCCACGCGTTGTCGACGAGGTAGCGGTCGAGCTTGTAGATGTCCGGTCGCACGTCGAGGATCATCTTGTAGTTCGACTGTCCGAGGCCGACGTCGTCGAGGGCGATGGCGACCCCCGCCCGCCGCAGCGTCGCCAGCGCTCCCCGGAAGCTCGGCACGTCGAGCGGGGGGGAGTGCTCCACGATCTCCACGATCAGCCGTCCGGGGTCGATGCCCGAACGGGCGGCGGTTTCCAGCAGGAAGGCCGGGAAGGAGGCGTCGCGGCCCAGCGTCGAGGCGTGCACGTTGACGGACAGGCGCGGCACCCCGGTGAGGCAGCTCGCCTCGGCGAAGGCGGTGGAAGTGCAGGCGCGGTCGACCAAGGCCTCGGTCCGCTTGCGGCGCACGTACTCGAACAGCACGGCCGGGCGCTCGAGGTTGGTGCCGCGGGGGCCGCGGATCAGGCACTCGATCGCGTGGAGCGACGGCCGGGGAGCGACCACCTCGAAGATGGGCTGGAACATCACCGAGAGCCGGCCCGGCTCCAGGATGTCGTCCAACAGCGTGCGGTTCTGGGCTGGCACGCTCTGCGCTTGTTGCACCTGACATGCCACGCCACGGGGCCTGGCTGGACAGCGGGGGTATGCTCCGACGGTGCTGAGGCGCTTGAGCTTAGGAGCCGGCCGTTGACTCTCGCCCGGCACCGGGCGTCCCGCCTCCGGACGACACGCATCCGAGAACGAGACGGTGTCCGGCGAGGCGCCCCGTGAGCTCGGACGTCGAGCGGGACCTCGAGCGGCAGCGCACCTTCGCCGACAGCCTGCTCGACATGGTGGCCTCGCTGGTCATCGTGGTCGACCCGCAGGGGCGGATCGTGCGCTTCAACCGGGCCTGCGAGCAGACGAGCGGCTGGGCCGAGGCGGAGGTTCGCGGGCGTCGCTTCTGGGAGGTGCTGCAACCGTCCGAGGCCCGCGCCGCCATCGCCCGCTACTACGGCGGCGGCCTTCCGCTCGTCGATCTGCCCCAGGCCTACGACGGCGAGTGGGTGACACGCAGCGGCGAGCGGCGGGTGATCTCGTGGGTCAACCGGCCGGTGGTCGACGCCGCCGGCGAGCCCGCGTATGTCCTGGGCACGGGCACCGACGTGACCGAACGACGGCGGCTGGAGGCGGACCTGCGCCGCGCGGCGGTGGAGTGGCGCGACGCCTTCGACGGCCTGCCCCTCGGCGTGCTCGTGGTCGAGTTCGGGGGGCGCGTCGTCCGTGCGAACCGCACGGCGGTCGAGCACTCGGGACGGCAGAGCTGGGCGGACGTCATCGACGCCCCGCTCTCGGCGCTGGGACCCGGCCAGCCCTGGGCCGACCTGATGGGGCTGGTGAGCGAGCTGCGCGGCGGCGGCTCCGTCCCCGCGCGGGAGGTCGCCTGCCCGCTGACCCGGCGCACCTGGGTGGTGAGCGCGCGCGCGCTGTCCTCGGAGGGCGACACGGGCGGTCGTGTGGTCCTCAACTTCCAGGACATCACCGCGACCGTGCGCCTCAAGGAGCAGCTGCGGCAGAGCGAGACGATGGCCCAGATCGGGTCGATCGTGGCCGGCGTGGCCCACGAGGTGCGCAACCCGCTGTTCAGCATCTCCGCCACCCTGGACGCGTTCGAGTCGCGTTTCCGCTCGAACGAGGGCTACGCTCGCTACCTCGGGGTCCTGCGCCGCGAGATCGTGAGGCTCACCACGCTGATGAAGGACCTGCTGGACTTCGGACGTCCCAGTCGTCCGGAGTTCGTCGAGTGCCGCCTGGAGGAGGCGGTCGGCGCCGGCGTCGCGGGTTGCGCGGAGGTGGCGCAGCGCCGGGGGGTCGAGGTGGCCTGGGCCCCTCCCGCCGGGCTGCCGCCGGTGCGCGCCGATCGCGCCCGCATCACCCAGGTGGTGCAGAACCTGATCGAGAACGCGGTGTACTTCTCGCCCGCCGGCGGGCGGGTCGAGATCGCGCTGGCGGCGACCGAGCACGAGCGGCAGCACATGCTGGAGTGCACGGTCCGCGACTCCGGGCCCGGGTTCGAGGCGGCCGACCTGGCGCGGCTGTTCGAGCCGTTCTTCACCCGGCGTCGTGGCGGCACGGGGCTCGGCCTGTCGATCGTGAAACGGATCGTCTACGACCACGGAGGGCAGGTGAGCGCGGAGAACCACCCGGCCGGCGGCGCCGTGGTGCGCGTGCGGCTGCCCGTGGCTCAGTGAAGCGGCGGCGGGCGCGTCAGGGCAGCGGGCGGGCGTCCTCGGGGATGAGCGCCGTCGGCAGCGGGGCGTCCAGGAACTTCAGGCCCAGCCGTGGCGTCTCGGCCGAGCCGGGGGCGGAGACGTAGGTCACCTCGGCCCGGGTCTCGTACTCGCCCAGCCGGAAGCGGATGGTGTCTCCCTTGTCGACGGCCATGCGGCTGCGCACCAGCGCACCGCCGGTGGCGATCACCTCCGCCAGCGTGTCCTCGCCCTGCGAGGACGGTTCGCGCCAGGAGCCGATGCGCTCCAGGCGCACCGGCAGCGACACCTCGAACCGGTTGAACTGCCTGCGGTCTCCGGACTCGGCCCGCTGCTGCGCCTCGGTGTACGACTCGAGGCTGGCCGGCTTGCCCAGCTGCCGCCACTCCAGCAGCTCGAGCACGACCCGCTGCTGCGGCGGGGCGCCGGAGGAACAGGGCGAATGTTCGACGCCCTCGAGAAGCACCCAGGCACCGCCACGGCACGAGCACTCGCGGCCGTGCAGCTCGACCCGGGTGCCGGCCATCAGGCTCGGCCGGCGACCAGGCCGTTGACCACGGCCTCGAGCTGGGGCAGGGGCAGGGGCTTGTGGAGGACGGCGTCGGCTCCGCGACGGCGGGCCTCCGTCTCGATCTCCGGGGTGCCGTTGCCGGTCAGCAGCACGATCCTCGTCTCCGGCCGGAGGTGGCGCGACCACTGGACGATGTCGAGTCCCTCCACCCCGTAGATGCCGGTGAGGCGCAGGTCGGCGATCACCACGGCGTACGGCGTGCACGAGAGCAGCGCCTCGGCCTCCTCCTTCTCGGAGGCGGCGTCGACGATCCAGCCGCTCTCGCGGAAGTACTCGCTCAGGGCGAAGCGGATCGCCGCCTCGTCGTCCACGACGAGCAGTCGTCCGGTCACGCTCTGCACGCGACTCGGGTGAGCAGGAGCCGTGCCACCGCCTCCGGGTCCCGACGAGCCACTGTGGGTGTCCATTGCTCTTCAGTAGTTTACCGCGACAGTCTGGCCGCGCCGGCCTTCCGCCTTATGGGTTCCGGACTCGGGGCTCCAGATTCCGGACGGCGCCGTTCCAGGGAGCTGACCATCTTCTCTGGCCTCAGGAGCGGGGAAGGGTGAGGCCGAACTTCTTGACCTTCTGGTACAGCGTGCTGCGCGGCACCCCCAGCCGCTGGGCGGCCTCGGCCACGCGGCCGCCGAGCTGCCGGAGCACCCGCTCGATGTGCACGCGCTCGAGCTGCTCCAGGGTCAGGGTGGCGTCGGGACCCCCCGGCAGCGGGTCGGCCGGCGCGTCGGACGAGGGGAAGACGGGCGCCCGGAAGCGCAGGTCCTCGGGCTCGAGCAGGTCGTGGTTCGACAAGAGCACCGCGCGCTCGAGCACGTTGCGCAGCTCGCGCACGTTGCCGGGCCAGGCGTAGCCGCACAGCACCCGCTCTGCGCCGGCGGACAGCCGCAGCCCGCGGCGGCCGAGGTCGGCGGCGAAGCCCTCGAGGAGCGAGCGCGCGAGGACCACGATGTCCTCGCCCCGCTCGCGCAGCGGTGGCACGCGGAGCGGGATGGCGCTGATGCGGAAGTAGAGGTCGCTGCGGAAGCGCGACTGCTCGACGAGGCGCGGCAGGTCCTGATGCGAGGCGGCGATGAGCTGCACGTCCACCTGGCGGTCCCGGACCTCGCCCAGCCGGCGGAAGCGCTTCTCCTCGAGCACCTTCAGCATCTTGGGCTGGACCTGCGGGTCGAGGTCGCCGATCTCGTCCAGGAAGACGACCCCGCGGTGCGCCACCTCCAGCAGGCCGGGCTTGCTGGCGACGGCGCCGGTGAACGCCCCCTTCTCGTGGCCGAAGAGCTCCGTCTCCAGGAACTCGCGCGAGAGCCCCGCGCAGTTCATGTCGACGAACGGCTCGTCCGCACGCGGCCCGTTGCGGTGCAGCCAGCGAGCGAGCACCCCCTTGCCGCTGCCCGTCTCGCCCTCGATCAGGATCGGGCTGCTGGAGCCGGACAGCCGGCGGGCCTGCTCGGCGAGGCCGTGGATCGCGGGCGAGCTGCCGGTGAAGGGGTCGATCTCCTCGCGTGCCTGGCGGGCGCGGCCGGCGACCTGGCGGCGCTTCTCGCGCTGGGTCTCCAGCAGCCGCTGCAGCATCACCAGCAGTGCCGGCAGCTCGACCGGCTTCGCCAGGAACTGGTCGGCCCCTTCCTTCACCGCGCGCACCGCCAGGTCGATCGTGGCGTGGCCCGTCAGCACCACCACCGGCAGCGACGGCTCGGTCTCCTTCAGCCGGGGCAGGAGGTCGAGAGCGGTGCCGTCCGGCAGCACGTGGTCGAGCACCACCGCGTCCGGCCGCGCCTCACGCACGGTTTTCTCGGCCGCGGCCAGGCTGTCCGCCTCCTCGACCTCGAGGCCCTGGGACTCCAGGAAGTCGCGGATGCCGAAGCGAATCCCCGGCTCGTCGTCGACGATCAGAATCTTGGGCAACCCTGCTCCTGCCGGCCGCGGATTGTCGCACGGACGGCCCGGTGAAGGGGCGATTTCATCCCGTGAGCCTCAGCTCGTCCGGGGGGCCTCCGCGGCGGCGAGTGCCTGGCGAAGCCGGTCGGGCGTCATCGGCAACCGGAACACCCGCACCCCGGTGGTGTCGAACACCGCGTTCGCGATCACCGCCCCCATCGGCACGATCGCCGGCTCGCCCCCGCCCTGCGGCGGCAGGGCGTCGTTCGAGACCAGCACCGTCTCGATGCGGGGCAGCCAGGAGAAGCGGGGCAGCTCGTAGGTGTCGAAGTTCTCGTCGGCGATCCGTCCGCCCTGGAAGTGCAGCTCCTCGCGCAGCACGTAGCCGAGGCCCATGGTGATGCAGCCTTCGACCTGCATGGTGGCGCCCACCGGGTTGACGACCACGCCCATGTCCTGGGCGCAGACCACCCGCGCCACCCGGACGGTGCCCCGGGCGCGGTCGACCGCGACCTCCGCGGCCAGCGCGGTGTAGCTGCCGGAGTCGATGCCGCAGGCGATGCCGAAGCCGCGGCCGCTGGGGCCGACAGCCGGCGTCCAGCCGAACCTCCGCGCCGCCTCGCGCAACACGCGCCGGGCCCGCTCGTCCGTCGTGTTGCGCAGGCGGAACTCGAGCGGGTCGACCTTCGCGGCCGCCGCCATGATGTCGACCTGCGACTCGCGGGCGAAGACGTTCATGTTGGCGCCGGGCGCCCGCCAGGGGCCGACGGAGAACCGGTGCGCGCCCCCGCCGTCCATCCAGCCTCCGAACGTGCGCAGGCGGACGTGGGGGACGTCGTAGAGCACCTCGGCGGCGCGGTCGCCGGCGAAGTAGACGTCGTAGTCCCAGGCCGTGATGCGGCCAAGGCCGTCGATCGCCGAGCCGATCTTCACCACGCAGGCGGGGTCGAGGTGGTCGTGGAAGAACTCCTCGGCGCGGGTGAACGCCACCTGCACGGGCTTGCCTGTGATCCTGGCCAGGCGCGCGGCCTCCTCGATCGGCTCGCCCGCGCTCTTGCCGCCGAAGCCCCCGCCCACGAAGGGGGTGATCACCCGGACCTTCCCGGGGTCGAGCCCGAGCAGCGGCGCCAGCCGGTCACGGGTGGGGAAGGGCGTCTGGGTGGAGGCCCAGACGGTGAGCCTGCCGTTCTCCATCTGCGCCACCGCGGCGTGCGGCTCCATCGGCGCGTGCGCCACGTAGCCCTTGTAGAACGCGCTCTCGAAGCGCCGGGCGGCGGCGGCCCGCGCCCCCTCCAGGTCGCCCCTGGCCGTCCGCACCTCGGGCTGCGGCGCCCTGGCGAGCAGCTCCTCGAAGATGCCGTCCTGATCGGCGCCGGCGGGCGCGGGCGTCCAGTCCGCCTTCACCCTGGCGAGCGCGGCCTCGGCCGTCTCGGGGTCCTCGGCCAGCACGGCCACCAGGCCGCCCCGGTTCACCACGGTGACGCCGGGCAGGTCCGCGGCCGCCGAGGTGTCCACGCCCGACAGCTTCGCTCCGTGAGCCGGCGGGCGCAGCAGACGTGCGTAGAGCATCCCGGGCAGGCGGATGTCGCCGGCGTACTGCGCCGCGCCGGTCACCTTGACCCGGCCGTCGAGCCGCTTCGGCGAGCGGCCCATCACCGTGAACTCGCCGACCGAGCGCAGCACGGCCTTCTCCTCGACCGTGCGGGTGATCCTCTGCCCCCGGGCGAGCTGCGCGTAGGTCACCCGGCGCGAGGGCTGCCCCTTCGCCGAGACGACGCCGTTGTCGACGACCAGCTGCGCCTTGTCGACTCCGAGCCGCTCGGAGGCCAGCTGCAGCAGGATGGCGCGGGCCTCGGCCGCCGCCGCCCGCAAGGCGGGGCCGAACATCCGCGTGGTGAGCGAGCCGAAGGTGCCCATGTCCCAGGGGCAGCGGTCGGTGTCGCCCAGGACCATGTCCACCGACTCGAGCGCCACCCCCAGGTCCTCCGCCAGCATCTGCGCCTGCGAGGTGAGGACGCCCTGGCCCATCTCGATCTTGCCGGAGAAGACGGTGACCCGGCCGTCCTGGCCGATCAGCAGGTAGGCGTTGACGTCGGTGGGGTAGGCGCGGCGCCGGTCCTGGGCCAGCAGGCCGTTCGCGCCCACGCTGACGGAGACGAGGATGCCGCCGCCGAGCAGCTCGAGGAACGAGCGGCGGTCCAGCTGCCGGCCCGCGCTCACGGGCGGCCTCCCGCGCGCGACGCCGCCTCGATGGCGGCCAGGATCCTGGCGTGCGCCCCGCAGCGGCAGAGGTTGTCCTCCATCGCCGCCGCGATCTCCTGGCGCGAGGGGTGCGGCTTCTCCAGCAGCAGGGCGTGGGCGTTCATGATCATGCCCGGGGTGCAGTAGCCGCACTGGAACGCGCCGTGCTCGACGAATGCCGCCTGCAGCGGGTGCAGCTCGCTGCCGGAGGCCAGCCCCTCGATGGTCAGCACCTGCCTGCCCTGCACGGCCCGGAGCGGCGTGCGGCACGAGCGCGTGGCCTTGCCGTCCACGCTCACGGTGCAGGCGCCGCACAGGCCGGCGCCGCAGCCGTACTTGGTCCCCCTCAGCCCGAGGTCGGTGCGGAGCACCCACAGCAGCGTTCGGTCCTCGTCCGTCTCGAGGGTCGTTGGCCGGCCGTTCAGCCGGAAACGGAAGGTCTTCTTCATGCGTCCCCCGTGAGCAAGCCGGAAATCGGAGGGTATTCTCCCCCTGCGGCGCCGCGGGTGTCGTGAGACATTCGGACCGGTCCTCTCCGGCCGACGGGTGAGCGCCTCCGCTGCCTGGCGACACGCCGGTGACATGGCTGCGGTAGTGGGATTCCCGTCTGCGGCAAACTGGAACCAGATCAAGGCGGTCGACGCGGGGTACCCCGACCTCACCGCCGACATCACCGTCGACGGCAGCCTGCCGGTGCCGCCCCGGCTCAGCGACCCCGACAAGATCAAGGTCGGCCAGAAGCTCAGGATCCCCGAGCAGCAGGCCTCGGGTCGATCACCTGCCGGTCGTCAGCACCACCCGGAAGCGCGCCGCGCCGCTCATCATCCGCTCGTAGGCCTCGCCGGCGCGCTCGAGGGGGAAGACCTCGTTCATCGGGCGCACGCCGGTGCGGGCCGCGAACGCCATCGTGTCCTCCGAGTCGGCCGAGGTGCCGGACGGCCAGCCCTGGATCCGCCGCCGGCCGCCGATGAGCGGCAGCGGCGGGACCTCGATCGGCTCGTGGGCGGCGCCGAGGACCACGAACGTGCCGTCGATCGCCAGGCCGCCGAGTGCGGCGGTCATGGCCTTGCCGCTGGTCACGGTCGCCAGCACCACCCGAGCGCCCCCGAGCGCGGCCAGCTCCTTTGCGGGATCCTGGCTCGCGGTGTCGATGTAGTGGTGCGCCCCCAGCCTGCGGGCCAGCGGCTCCTTTTCCCGACCGCGGGCGAGCGCCACCGTCTCGTAGCCCATCCGGGCCGCGAACTGGACGCCCAGGTGACCGAGGCCGCCGATGCCCAGCACGGCGACCAGATCGCCCGATCGGGCGCCGGCGTGCCGCAGCGCGTTGAAGGTGGTGATCCCGGCACACATGAGCGGCCCGGCTTCCGCGGGCGAGAGGACGTCCGGGATCCGTGCCAGCGCCACCGCCGGGGCGACGAGATACTCCTCGTGGCCGCCGTCGTAGCTGATGCCGGGGACCTGGCCCTGCCGGCAGGTGAGGAAGTCGCCGCGCCGGCAGGAGGCGCAGTGCCCGCAGTGGCCTCCGTGCCAGCCCAGGCCGACCCGCTCGCCGACCTTGAAGTCGGTGACGCCGGCCCCCAGGGCGTCGACGATCCCGGCCACCTCGTGCCCGGGCACGCGCGGGTATGCGATCCCGGGCCAGAGCCCTTCCTTGGTGAGGGAATCGCTGTGGCAGATCCCCGATGCCTGGACCTTCAGCCGTACCGAGCCCGGCCCGGCTTCCGGGATTTCCCGCTCGACGATCTCGAACGACCCTCCGGCCGCCCGGACCAAGGCTGCCCGCATCCTGGCCATGTCCTCCCCCTCGTGGATCCTCCAGTGTAGCGGTTGGCGAGGAAGGGCGCGAGGCCAGCCCACCGTGGCAGAATCGTCAGGCGCCGGAGGTGCCCATGGGCCTGATGGACTTCGTCCGCGGCCAGCTGATCGAGATCATCGAGTGGACGGACGACTCGCGGGACACCCTCTCGTACCGCTACCCGGACGAGGACAGGGAGATCAAACGCGGTGCGCAGCTGATCGTGCGCGAGTCACAGGTGGCACAGTTCGTCTACCTCGGCCAGTTCGGCGACCGGTTCGGCCCCGGCAAGCACACGCTCACCACCGACAACATCCCGATCCTCACGCGCCTCGCGGGCTGGAAGTACGGCTTCGAGTCGCCGTTCAAGGCGGACGTCTACTACGTCACCACCCGGCTCTTCACCGGCAACAAGTGGGGCACCTCGAACCCGGTGATGCTGCGCGACCCCGACTTCGGGATCGTGCGGGTGCGCGCCTTCGGCACCTACGACTTCCGCGTGGTCGAGCCGCAGCGCTTCCTGAGGGAGGTCGCCGGCACCGACGACCACTTCCGCCTCGAGGAGTTCGCCGACGCCATGCGCTCCCGCATCGTCAGCGTCTTCAGCGAGGCGCTGGCCGCCAGCAAGGTCCCCGTGCTCGACGCGGCCTCGCGCTACGGGGAGCTCGGCCAGGCGCTGCTGCCGCTGATCAACCCCCTGCTCGGCGGCAAGTACGGGCTGGAGATGACGAGCTTCGTCTTGGAGAACGTCTCCGTGCCGCCCGAGGTCGAGCAGGCGATCGACAATCGCTCCAGCATGGCGGCGGTGGGCAACCTGAACGACTTCGTCAAGTTCCAGATGGCGCAAGGGCTGGAGAAGGGCGCGGCGGGCGCCGGCGGCGTGGGGGCCGAGATGGCGGTCGGCATGGCGATGGCGCAGCAGATGATCAACCAGCCGGGCGGCATCGTGGCCCAGGCCACGCCCGCGGCGGGCGCTGCGCTTCCTGCGGGGTCGGTGCCGGCCGGACCGACGGCCGGTCTCCCGGAGACCCTGAGTCCGGCGGAGGCGGCGAAGGCGATCGGCGTCAGCGAGGCCGACGTGGTCGCCAGCCTGGAGTCGGGCGAGCTCAAGGGCAGGCGGATCGGCAGCCAGTGGCGGATCACCAGGGCGGCCCTCACCCAGTTCCTGCAGTAGCGTGAGCCCGGCGGTCCGGGCGACCTGATCAGCCGGCCGGCTTGCCCAGCCAGCGGGCGAGCGCCATCAGGCCGGCCCCCACCACCCCCGCCGAGGACACGTCCTCCAGCCAGCGCGGCTGGTGCTCGAACGAGGCGAAGGCCGTCTCCACCTCGCGCCGGGCGCGCAGGAGCTCCAGCGGCAACCCGGGGTCGACCGTCCCCGGCGCGTGGTCGGCCTGCTGCAGCTCCGCGATCAGCTGGTGGGTGTGCTCGAGATCGAGCATGGACAGCGGCGACCCGCAGTGGGCGCAGCTCGCGCCCCGGGCCAGGTCGACCGGCGCGCCGCAGCTGGAGCAGCTCACCGTCTGCAGGTTGCGCCGCAGCTCCTCGACCTGCGCCGGCGACAGCGGGCGGATGAAGTCTTTCTCGCGAAGGAAGTCGAAGAAGCCGATCAGCCGGCCGTCGCCGGCGTCGCACCGCCAGTACTCGAACGGCGTGTTGCGCTGCCGGTCGTGCGTCCGCAGCAGCGCCTGGCCGCAGCGAGGGCAGCACAGCGAGGCCGGCAGCGGCCCGCGGCGTGCGGCGGCGCTCTCGCCGATGCGGCGGAAGATCTGCAACGTGGCCCCTGGGCTGAGCTGCAGGCTCTCGCCGTGGTCGAACCAGATCGCCTGGCATCCGGCGCAGAGATCGATCGTGACCGACCCGCCCAGCCGGCCCTCGAGAGTGAGCCCGGTCATCGCCGCGCGGCAGCCGGGGCAGTCCATCCGCGCCCTATCCTATCGCTCCCGCCCGGAGGCCTGCGTCAACTGGCCCTTCTCCAGGTACAGCCCGGCGAGCGGGCTGTCGGGCTGGCCATCTCAGCCATCGCCCTGTGCCTGCTGGGCGATGGACGCCTCGTAGTCGGCGATCGCCCGGTCGTGGTCGCCGGCCGCGGTGTGGACGGGGCCGCGCATGTCGAGGGCCTCGGCGTTTCGGGGGTCTCCGGCGATCGCCGCGGTGAAATCGGCCTTCGCCGCCGCCCACCACGTTGGGGTGGCGGGATCGGCCTTGTCTTCCAGGGCCGCCCGGTCGCAGTACGTCCGGCCCCCGGGCGAGGTACGGCGGCTAGAGCTGCTTCGCGACGGCGTCGATGATCTTCCGGGTCCCCTCGTAGGGATCTCCGGCGCCGGCGAACTCCGCCGAGTAGACGCCCTTGAAACCGGCGGCCTTGGCGATCCGCATGCAGCGTGCGAGGTCGAAGCTGACCAGCTTCCCGTTCATCTCGGCGCCGCCCGGCGTCTCGTAGCGGGCGTGGCAGACGACCGACGCCAAGGGGAACAGCTGCTCCAACCCCGAGAAGCGCTCGGCCTCGGCGAAGTTGCCGAAGTCCGGCAGCGAGCCGACCGGCCCCGGCCCGGCGCCCTTGATGATGGCCACGATGTTGGCGGCCTTGCCGGCCACGTTGCCGTGGTTCTCGATCAGCACCCGGACGCCCTTGGCGCGGCCGTACTCGCCGAGCTCCTTGTAGGCGGCGATCGGGCGGCTGAGGTCGGTGGTCTTCGAGGTCCCGCCGGGGTTGGGCCGGATCGCCTGGGAGCCCAGCTCGGCGGCGATGTCGATCCACTTCTTGCGCTCGGCGATCTCCCAGCGCCACTGCTTCTCGTCCGCGTCACAGAGGCCCCGGCCGTCCCAGTCGTGCTCGTAGTCGACCGGCATGTTGACCACCCGGGCCTGCGCCCGGGCCAGCTTCTCCTTGATCTCCCGCAGGTAGGCGGCGCTCGTGGACTCGAAGTGCACGCTGCACAGCTCGAGGTTGTGCACGTGGTAGCGGTCGGCCACCAGCTCGGGGAAGCGGCGCAGCTCGAGGGGCTCGCCGCTCACGTCCTTCTCCTTCGTCTGCGGGAAGAAGGCATGCAGGCTCCACGTCGTCACCGCGATGCGCCGCAGCGCCTCGCTCGAAGGGCCCTTGTCGTCCGCAGCCACGGGGGCGCGACCGAGGCGGGACGCCACGGCGCCCGCCGCCGCACCCACCGCCGCGTCACGGATGAACTCCCTGCGCTTCACGGTGTCCTCCTTGCCGTCAGGTCCGGCACCGCATTCATATCACTGGCGGCTGCCGCTGGCATAGACTCGCCGTTGGGGGTGCGGGAATGGCCGAGCGCAGGCCGCTGGGACGCACGTCCGTCGAGGTCACGCCCATCGGACTGGGCTGCTGGCAGTTCTCCAGCGGCTTCGGCCTGGTGGGCGGCTACTGGGAGGCTCTGGCGCAGGAGACGGTCGACGAGATCGTCCGCGCGGCCCTCGCCGGCGGCGTCGACTGGTTCGACACGGCCGAGATCTACGGCAGAGGCCGCTCGGAGCAGGCCCTCTCCCGCGCGCTCGCGGCGAGCGGCCGCCGGAACGGCGACGTCGTCATCGCCACCAAATGGTGGCCCCTGCTGCGCACGGCCCGCACGATCGGTGCGACCTTCGACCAGCGCCTGCGCAGCCTCGGCGGCTTCTCGATCGACCTGCACCAGGTGCACCAGCCTTTCTCCTTCTCCTCGGTGGAGGCGGAGATGGACGCGATGGCGGCCCTGGTGTCGGCGAAGAAGGTCCGCGCCGTGGGTGTCAGCAACTTCTCGGCGGCCCGGATGCGCCGCGCCCACGAGGCGCTCGCCCGGCACGGGATCCCCCTGGCGTCGAATCAGGTGAGGTACAGCCTGGTCGATCGCGGGATCGAGACGAGCGGCGTCCTGGACGCGGCGAAGGAGCTCGGCGTCACCATCATCGCCTACTCGCCGCTGGGGCAGGGGCTGCTCTCGGGCCGCTTCCACGACGATCCCACGCTCGTCCGCAGGCGCGTGGGGCCGCGGCGCTACCTGCCCCTCTTCCGTGCGCGCGGCCTCGAGCGCACGCGGCCGCTGGTCGAGGAGCTGCGGCGCGTCGCCGTCGGCCACGGCGTCACGGCCGCCCAGGTCGCCCTCAACTGGCTCACCCACCGCCACGGAGAGACGGTGGTGGCGATCCCCGGGGCGAGCCGTCCCCATCATGCCGAGGAAGCCGCGGGAGCGATGAAGTTCGTGCTGTCTCCCGACGAGATCGGCCGGATCGACGAGCTGTCGCAGTCGTTCCGCTGACTCGGCCCGCGTCCGCGCCAGCGGTTGGCGATCACGCGCTTGCTCAGCCCGTCGGCTTGCGCCGAGACCAGAGCAGGGGCGGCACACGCTGACGACGCGCCCCCAGCCGGTGCCGAGCCTCGGCGGGACGCGGCGCGGGCCATCGGCAAGGCCCGTTGACGTCGCCCCCGTCCAGGGCGGCGGACGGGTCATCCAGATCTCAGACGGCACCGCGACGCAATTGCCGGGTCGGCTCGGTCAAGTCGTTGAGAAGACGAGACCGGAGGGTCGGGCACCCGGCTTGCATCGTCTGACCGCGGGCCCTAGGGCTGGCGAGAAAGGGAGGGCCGCGCGACCCATGGCAACGATCGACTTCGGACACCTGGATCCGCCGGCAGAGGAGAGGTCGGCGTTCGAGCAGATCGCAGAGGCGCTGCCGGCCGAGTGGAGGATGCTCTTCTGCCAGAGCTTGTCGCACCCGAGCAGCTCCGAGATCGTCCTCGAAGGTCCCGCCGTGGGGCCGCTGAAGATGGCGTTCGTCGACGGCGAGTTCCACTCCCCCCTGTCCTACCTGCAGGAGATCGAGGCAGCCCACCGCCGCGGCGTGCTGCACTGAACCCTCCCGCCGCGCTCGGTCGGTCCCCAGCTCCTCTCTCGACATCCCCGAAGGCGTAGAGGGAGGCGGGCTGGCCTGGAGCGGAACGCCACCAGGGCCGGGAGCGAAGGTGCTATCCTTCGCCGCGTCGACCGACAACACAAGAAGGCGGAGTGACCCCGAGCGCGGTAGGACCGTACCGCGTGCTGCGGCAGCTGGGCGCCGGCGGGATGGGGGAGGTCTACCTCGCCGAGGATGACAGGCTGCGGCGCAAGGTCGCGCTCAAGCGGCTGGTGTCGGCGTCGACCAGCGGCCCGGAGGCCCGGCGCCGGCTGCTCCACGAGGCCCGCGCGGTGGCCGCCCTCAACCACCCGAACATCGCCGCCATCTACGACGTGGTCGAGGACGGCGAGGGCGACTTCCTCGTGATGGAGTACGTGCCCGGGGAGACGCTCGCCGAGCGGCTCCGGCAGGGACCGCTCGCCCCATCGGCCGTGGTCAGCGTCGGCGCGCAGATCTGCGATGCCCTCTCCGAAGCCCACGCCCAGGGCCTGATCCACCGCGACCTCAAGCCCGGCAACGTCATCCTCACGCCGAACGGGCAGGTGAAGGTCCTCGACTTCGGACTCGCCCGCGCCCGGGCGGCGGACGACCCGGACACTGCGGGCAGAGGCGGGGCACTCGAGGTCTCACGGTCGGCCGCCAGGCTGGCTGGCACGCCCGCCTACATGGCTCCAGAGCACCTGCGGGGCGGGACGGTCGACGAGCGCGGCGACATCTACGCCCTGGGGGTGACCCTCTACGAGCTGGCCACCGGGCGTCGTCCCTTCGCGGGCTCCGACCTTCCGGCGCTCGCCCAGGCGATCCTCCACCAGACGCCGCTCGCCGCCGAGGCGAGTGCCGGAGTTCCGTCGCCGTTGAGCGGCGTGATCCGCCGGGCCATGGCTCGCGAGCCCGAGGAGCGTCCCCGCTCGGCCGCGGCCCTCAAGCAGGAGCTCCTGCGCGTCCGTGGCGAGCTGCCCGCCTCGGAAGCCGCCACCGAGGACGCCTGGTGGCTCGCCTCGCCTCGGCCGCCGACCCGGTCGCGACGCCGGATCGTCTGGGCGGTCGTCCTCGCCGTCGCCGTCGTGGTGACGACCGTGGCCGGGCTGCTGTCACTGCGGCCTCGCCCCGCGGTGGAGGAGGGCCGCGCGCCCGTCGTCGCCGTTCTCCCGCTGGACGCTGCTGGCGACTCGACCAGCGAGCCGCTCGGGGCGGGCTCGGCGGACCTGCTGGTGACCACGCTCGCCCGCCTGCCGGGCGTGAACGTGCTGTCGCGTGGTGCGACCGCGTCCTACCGCGACCGGACGAAGGGCCTGCGGCGGATCGCGCGGGAGCTGGGGGCCGATTTCGTGGTGGACGGAACGATCCAGCGCGCCGCGGGCAAGGTCCGGGTGACCTTCACCCTGGTCCGCGCGGGATCGGACGTCGTCCTCTGGGGCGACGCCCACGAGGGGGCGCTCGACGACGTGCTCCGGCTGCAGCGCGAGGCCGCCGAGGCGGTGGCCGACGCGCTGCGGGTGAGGATCCCGCGCGCGGAGCGGGCGCGGCTGCTGCGGGCCTCGACCTCCTCGGCGGACGCCTTCGCCGACTACGCCCAGGCGCGCTCTTTCCTGGAGCGCTACGACGTGCCGACGAACACGGACCGGGCGATCGCGTTGTTCGAGAGCGCCCTGTCGCGCGACCCCTCCTTCGCCCTCGCCCGGGCTGGCCTGGGCCAGGCCTACTGGCAGAAGTACGCGCAGACCCACGAACCGTCATGGGCCGACAAGGGGAAGCGGACGATCGACGCGGCGCTCGCCCTCGATCCCGAGGAGCCTGCGCTGCGCTACTCGCTCGCGGTCCTCTATCGCCGCACCGGAGAGCCGGCGCTGGCGATCCAGGAGCTGCGGCGCGTGATCGCCGTGCAGCCCAGCTCGGACGAGGCACACGAGCTGCTCGGCAAGCTCCTCGTGCAGACGGGCCAGACCGAGGCGGGGCTGCGCAGCCTGCAGGAGGCCATCCGGCTGCGCCCGGACTACTGGTCGAACCACCACTCGCTCGGTGTCGCCTGCTACCAGGTCGGCCGATACCCGGAGGCGCTCGCCGCCTTCCGGCGTGAGATCGAGCTGCAGCCCGACAACGGCTGGGGTTACCAGATGCTGGGGACGACGCTCTACGCCCAGGGCGATCGGCCGGCGGCCATCGAGGCCTTCCGCGAGTCCATCCGCGTTGCGCCGAACGCCGGCGCCTGGTCCAACCTGGGGACCGCCTACTATGCGGAGGGGCGATTCGAGGAGGCCCTTCAGGCCTACCGCGAGTGCGTGAGGCTGGAGCCGAACGCACCGCTGGGCCACCGCAACGCCGGCGACACGCTGGTCCGTCTCGGGCGCCGGCAGGACGGGCACGCCGCCTACCTGCGGGCGGTCGAGCTGGCGCGGGCGGAGCTTCGGGTGAACCCGAACTCTGCGCCCGCCCGCGCGGCGCTGGGCGTCTATCTGGCCAAGGCGGGCGAGCCGGAGCAGGCCCGCGAGGAGGTGGCGAAGGCGGTCGGGCTCGCGCCGGACAACGCCGAGGTGCTGTACCAGGAGGCGGTGGTGGCCGCGCTCTGCAACCGTCCCCGCGACGGCCTGAGCGCCCTCGCCAAGGCGTTCGAGCACGGGTACAGCCCTGCCTTCGCCCGGGAAGACGACGATCTGCGGCCGCTGCGCGAGCGCCCGGAGTTCGCCTCGCTCCTGAGCGCGCGGGCGGCGGCTGCGAAAGGAGGGCCATGATGCGGAGGCTGTCGTTGGTGCTGGTCGCGGTGCTGGCTCCGATCCCCGCCCTGGCCGGGTTCGACTGCCCGGGTGGTGGCGCGGTGATCAGGGTGGTCCTGCTGCCGCAGTCGTTCGGCGGTGTCGACTACTGTGTTCCCGACAAAGTCGATCCTTCCCTGCTGGTCACCGATCCGCGGACGATCATCTGCTGGCAGGTCGATTCCATGTGCCAAGGCGAGCACACCGTCAGCATCATCGGCGACAACACCAAAGCCAACATCAACGCGTCGCTCGCCTGTCAGCCGCAGTACCAGTACCCGGGGCCGGTGTCCGGAGACGTCAGCCTCATCTGCCCGTCGCTGCCGCTCGGCAAGTACGGTTACCGCGTCGCTGTGTGTCTCGGCAACGCCTGTGCGTCCACGGATCCCGGCATATGGGTCAACGACGGCCTGGCAGCCCCGACGCCGGCTGAGCTCGAGGCGTCGCAAGCCGAGGTCAAGCGCCTCCACTACGGCACCCGGGCGGACCTGGAGAAGACGCGGAAGCGCACACCGGCGAAGAAGCCGGCGGCACCCGGGGGCGCGAAGAAGTAGCGGCCCCCGAGGCAGGGCTGGCGAGCCCGCCCTGTTGGCGGTCCCGGCGCCGCGGGCCCTGCGCGCGGAATGACCGCGTGCGTGCCTCACGGGGCCGATCAGCGCGCCGGCTCGGCGGCCTTGAACGCGCGGCGCAGATACTCGTCCAGCGAGGTCACCGGGAACCCGGGCAGGACCTCGGCCATCTGCGTGGTCCTGCCGACGTAGCCGTGGCTGTCGAAGTAGGTTCCCAGCTCGATCTTGGAGACCAGGATCGGCTTCGCCCGGCGGAGCAGGCCCCGCGCCGCTCGCATGAGCGGGAGCAGCGGCCAACTGCCGCTGGCCACGACCTTCCGCCCCAGCACCTGTCCGATGCGGCCGGCGGCATCGGACAGCGTACGCACGGTCGGCTCGACGACGTCCAGGGTGCCGTTCAGCGTCCGGCATTGCCTCACCAGGGTGATGGCCACCCGGGCCACGTCCTGCTTGCAGGTGAAGCTGAAGGGGCGATCCTTCGAGAGAGGGTTCAGCAGCAGGCCCAACCGCAACAGGCCCGGCGCCATGCCCAGCCACTCGTCCATGTAGCAGCCGATGCACAGGCTCGACCACGCCAGGCCGCTGGCGGCGAGCCTGTCCTCGATCTCGACCTTCGCGTCGAGAATCGCGACGCCCGTGGGCTGCCGGGGCAGTAGCTGGGAGGCGTAGATCAGGTGGGGCAGGCGGGCCTTCGCGGCGGCGGCAATGGCGCTGGCGGCCGCCCTCAGCTCCGGCCCGGGATCGTTGTTCCCGCCGATCGGCGTGATGAGCAACGCGGCGTCGGCGCCCTCCATCGCCCGTGCCACGTCGTTCGCGTCCAGCATGCTGCCGCGCACGACCTCGGCTCGCGGGAACCGCTTCTCGCTGCGCTCCGGCGCTCGTGCGAGGATCCGTGTCCGCAGGCCCGCGGCCAGGAACTCCTCGATGTAGGTGGCGCCGACGTGGCCTGTTCCACCCAGGACGGTGATGGTCGGCTCTTTCGCGTCCTGGCCCATGCTCGACCTCCTTCGCCGGTCGCGCTCGCGGACGGCTCTACAGCTCCTTCACCCCCCAGAAGCGGCTGATGCTGGGCCAGGTGACGAGATGGGGCCGGACGAAACGCCGCCCGGCCTCGTCGAGGCGGCGCCCCCGGATCTCGATCGCGTCGAGGGTCCGGGGGTGCATCCCCGCCCGGTGGGCGCAGGTGAAGGTCGGGACCTCCTCGACGTCGATCCCCATGAGGGCCGCGGCGACCATGTCCGCCGCGAGCGGGTCCGTGCCGGCCACGATCAGGTTCATGTCGACCAGCGTCCCCAGCGTGGGCCCGTCGCCCTGCATCGCCCTCGAGGCGTCGATCACGGCCAGGCCCGTGCGGTTGGCCCGGACCATGTCGAGGATCTCGTACGCGACCCCGGGCGACCCCTTCTCGGCGGCGCGATCGTGGACCCACGAGCGCACCGAGCGGTAGACGGTGCCGGGGTAGAGGCCGATCAGATTCTTCATCGACAGGGAGACCGTCGCCAGCACGTGCGTCTTCATCATCGGCACCGAGCACACGAGGTCGGCGCTCGCCACGGAGTCGTGGAGCGTGAGCGTCTCGAAGGCCTGCCCGTTCTTCACCGGAACGTCCGCCATCGTCCCCGAGTGCAGGTTGACCAGCGGGACGTGCAGCGAGCGCGCGAGCTCGGTGAAACCCAGTCGGTCGAACACGTGCTGCTGCATGGCGTCCAGGATGTCGCGGTTCTTCGTCCGGTAGGTCTCCGGGCCTTTCACGTTGAAGCCGTCCGCGGCCGCCGACCCCTCGCCGATCAGGACCTCCTTCCCTGCGCTCTTCATCAGGCGGGCCAGCGCCTCGATCACCTGCGGCTTGGTGGTGCATGCCGGCGAGTCCGCCACCAGGTTGGGCTTGAGCAGGATCCGGCCCCTGCCCTTCGTCGCCGTCCCGATGCCGCCGAGGAGGTCGATGGCCTCTTCCACCGCCTGGCCGATCCTGCCGTCCTTGACCGCGGCGATGCTCACGACGCTGCGCGGAGACGGGCCTGCAGCCAGTGGAGCCGCGCCGGCCGCCAACGCCGCCCCGAGCCCGGTCTCGAGGAACTGCCTTCGCGAGACGTGGCGTCGCGTCATTGTGCGGCCCCAGGGAGGCTTACGTGACGCTCCGGCTCGGAGTTCCCTCTGCGCGAGGACGACTCCGGGCTGCGCAGTTTGCCGCTGTCAGTTGAACCCTTCGGCCGGATTGGCGCCGGCACCTCTGGTTGCGACTCGTCGCGAGGGTTTGCTAAACTCGTTCGGTTCTCGTTCGGGCCGCTAGCTCAGCTGGGAGAGCGCCTGGTTCGCAATCAGGAGGTCGCGGGTTCGAGCCCCGCGCGGTCCACCAACTCCACCAACAACTTGGCGTGACCGGCGGCGGCGCTGAGCGGCGACTGCTGCCACTTTGCTGCCACCTTCGCCGAGAGGGGCGTCATCGAGGCGGTCCCGCAGCGGAAGGCTGCGAATGCCACCACCTTTCACGACTGCAGGGTCCCGGGGTACTGAGACCCCGAACTCATCTCAACGAGAAGAGCCGTGATCGGCCGACCGCCCCTGGGGAGATCGCAGCGTGAGAGACTCGATCGACGGCAGCCCGGCCAACGCAGGCGCCGTGGCGTGAACCGGGCAAGCGCCGGAGAACGGCTCACGATGCGAACAGCCCCAGGCAATTCAGGAGCCGCGCCGGGATCCTCGATGCCGGCACCCGCCCACGCCCCGGACATCGCCTCGCTTTCCGTTCCCGACGCGCTCGCGGCGCTCCATGTGAACCCCGAGATCGGGCTCGCGCTCGTGGAGGTGCAGACGCGCCGGAAGGAGCACGGCTACAACGAGGTGGCCGAGAAGCGAGGGCACCCGGTCCTCGCGCTTCTCGGGAAGTTCTGGGGCCTGTCCGCCTGGATGCTCGAGCTGATCGTCGTGCTCTCGGCATTCCTCAGGAAGTACTCGGATCTCGTTGTCGTGGGCGCGCTGCTGGTCGCCAATGCCGTCTTGAGCTTCCTGCAGGAGCATCGGGCCGCCGGCGTCGTGGAGACGCTGCGCCGCCGGCTGCAGGTCAGTGCGCGCGTCCTTCGCGAGACGATCTGGCAGGTGATCCCCGCCCGGGATCTCGTCCCCGGCGACATCATTCGCGTGCGACCCGGCGACATCATCCCGGCGGACGTGAAGCTCCTCACAGGAGCCCTGGCCGTCGACCAGTCCGCCCTCACCGGCGAATCGAAGGACGCGGACAAGGCGCCCGCCGACGTGCTCTCGTCGGGTTCCGTCGTCCGGCGGGGCGAAGGCAACGGCGTCGTGATGCTGACCGGGGCCAAGACCTACTTTGGCCGCACCACGGAGCTCGTGCAGCAGGCCCGCCCGAAGCTCCACATCGAAGCGGTCGTGGCCAAGGTGGTGCGCTGGCTCTTCGTCATCGTCGGTGCGCTGCTGGGCGTGGTCGCGATCCTGTCGCTCGTCCGTGGCGAGTCGCTCCTCGAGATGGTCCCCCTCTTGCTCGTGCTGCTGATGAGTGCCGTGCCCGTGGCGCTCCCCGTCATGTTCACGGTCAGCATGGCCTTGGGCTCGAGGGAGCTGGCCAAGCGCGGCGTGCTGGTCACGCGCCTGAGCGCTGCGGAAGATGCGGCGACCATGGACGTGCTGTGCGCGGACAAGACCGGCACGATCACGATGAACCAGCTCGCCGTCACCGGCGTCACCCCCCTCGAGCGGGCGACGGAGCGAGATGTGCTCCTCGCAGGGGCGCTCGCTTCTCAGGAGGCCAACCAGGATCCGATCGACCTCGCCTTCCTGGCCGCGGCGAAAGAGAGCCACGTCTTCGACGAGCTGCCCAAGATGGCACCCGTCTCCTTCACACCGTTCGACGCAGGAAATCGGCGCACGGAGGCGGTGCTCGAGCTGAACGGGCAGCGGCTGCGTGTGATGAAGGGCGCAGTGCGCACGATCGCCGGGGCCTGTGGGCTGCCGCCTCCAGCCATCGAGGCTCTGGAGGCGCGGGTCCGTGGATCCGCCTTGAAGGGCTACCGGACTCTCGCGGTCGCACGCGGACCCGAGCGGGGAACCCCGGCCCTGCTGGGACTGGTGTCGCTCTACGATCCGCCGCGAGCGGACGCCAAGCAGCTCATCGCCTCGCTGCAGGGCCTGGGCGTCGCGGTGAAGATGCTCACCGGCGACGCTCTGGCGGTCGCGAGGGAGATCGCGCGCGGAGTAGGCCTGCCGAATATCCGGCGCGTGGCGGATCTCAAAGCGGCCGGCGCTCAGGCTGGCAACGAAACGGTCGACTTGTCGGCCGACGCCGACGGGTTCGCGGAGGTGTTTCCGGAGGACAAGTACGTCGTCGTGGCGCACCTGCAGGCCGCGGGCCACGTGGCCGGCATGACGGGCGACGGCGTCAACGACGCACCGGCGCTCCGTCAGGCAGAGGTCGGTATAGCCGTCAGCACCGCGACCGATGTGGCCAAGAGCGCGGCGAGCGTCGTCCTCACCGAACCGGGGTTGACGAACATCCTGGCTCTGGTCGAACAGGGGCGGACGATCTACCAGCGCATCCTGACCTGGATCATCAACAAGATCAGTCGGACCATCCTGAAGGCGGCCTTCGTGTCGATCGCCTACGTGGTGACAGGCAGGTTTGTCGTGTCCGCCTTCGCGATGTTGCTGCTCACCTTCATGACGGACTTCGCCAAGATCGCCCTGGCCACCGATCACGTCCGACCGTCCAGGAAGCCGGAGACCTGGGCCATCGGCGGCTTCATTGCCGTGTCCGTGGCGCTGGGTGTCGCGATGCTCGTGGAGGCGCTTCTCCTCCTGTGGATCGGCTGGTCTCGCTTCGGCCTGGCGAGCGACGACAATGCCCTCTACACCTTCAGCTTCCTGACGCTGCTCTACTTCGCAGCCTTCTCCATCCTGTCCGCGCGCGAACGCAGGGCCTTCTGGTCGACGACACCCAGCAAGAGCCTTGTCGCCGCCCTGCTCGCGGATGTGCTCACGGGAACCGCCTTGACCCGCGTGGGGCTTCCCGGCCTGATGCCGTTGCCCTGGGCACAGACGCTGGCGATCTTTGGCGCAGCCATGGTCGCGTGCCTGCTCGTCAACGACGCCGTGAAGGTCGTGCTGAT
>Ga0335071_10001982_pt1 | contig 22096 bp, 19 predicted proteins | sample Lox_Sample_15_FD_206724 | JGI IMG/M metagenome (GOLD analysis project Ga0335071, IMG submission 206724) | Soil microbial communities from Loxahatchee National Wildlife Refuge, Florida, United States - Lox_Sample_1.5 | ecosystem: Environmental > Terrestrial > Soil > Wetlands | place: USA... | reverse complement strand
GGGTTATCACCCGGCCGAGGGTCGAATCCTGTCCGACGCGCGTGAGCTTTACGACGAGATGGCCATCCACGTTGATCGAGCCGCTGAACACCTCGCTGCCCGGCTGCACTTCGACGGGAACCGATTCCCCCGTGATCGATGCCGTATCCATGCTCGATTTGCCAGTTTGAACCACTCCATCGGCGGGCACGAGATCGCCAGCGCGCAAGTCGATCAGATCGCCGGTGCGCAAGGACTGCGTGGTGACTTCTTCGAGGTCTCCGCCCGGCAGCAGGCGGCGCGTCTTGACCTGGGTCAGCCGACTCAGCGCCCGGATCGCCTCCTGGGAGCCCAAGAGCGATCGCTCCTCCAAGATGTGCCCAAGCGTCATGACCAGCGGCAGCAGTGCCGCCGTCATCAGATCCCCCGCCGCCCAGGCCGCGACCAGCGCCAGAGCGATGAGCTGGTCGGTGATGCCGTGCAGATCCGGATAGCGCAGGCTCTCCCAGGCGGCCGAGAGCGCGGGTATGGCGACCAGCAAGGCCGCAACGCCGGCAACCAACTCGGCGACTTCGCCCTGGCCCGGCGCCAAGAATAGCAGCCCGGCCGAAAGGATCAGACACCCGCCAGCAACCAGCGACAGCACGAGCCGCACGCCGAGGGAGATCTGTTCAGATCGGCTGAGCAGACCCTCACCAGGCGCGACGGAATCATTAGAGTTTATGGTTTCTACGGTCATTGCGGCACCGGCCCGGGTAGTATCAGATGAATTCCGCCGTCGTGGTCCACGGTATCGACGCGCGCTGCCTTGGCCAATATGGGACCGATCCGGTCGATATAGATCCGCTTGGCGAGCGTCACGCCAGAGAAGCCAGGAGCCCCTCGCGCAAGGGCGCCGATCGCGGCCGTGCGCGCCTTTGCCTGGGTCGTTCTCTCCGCCGCTTTGGCTTCGGAATCCGTGAGAATCCGATCGTGCTCCTGATTGGCGCTTAGCGCCGTGGCCGCAGCATCTGTGCGAGCATCGGCAATGTCACGCTCGGCCTCCTGCGAGGCGACAAGCACCCTGTCGAAGGCATCCTTCGCACCGTTTGGAATCGATGCCGCGAGATCGACCCGACTCACCGTGATGCCGAGACCGGCGCCCACTCCGCGGAGATCATCGAGCCGGTGGTTGATCGCGTTCATCAGATCTGCGCGCAGCCGCTCGCGGCCAGCGCGCGCAGCGGCGTTCGAACCGGTGTCCAATTCGGGACGTGCTACCAGTATCGTATCGAGGTCCCGCGCCGCGCAGACGGAGACGGCGCTGGCGACGAACAGACGCTGCAAAGCGGGCCCCAGGTGCTCGCCCGCCAGAATATAGGCGGCAGGATCTACGATCTGATAGAACAGCGTCGCCTCCAGGTGCACGACACTGGCATCACCCGTCAGCAGGAAGGCGCTATTCATCCTGGCATTGTAGTAGGCTTTGTGGTTGGGATTTGAACCCGGCTCGAAACCGTCGATCCGGAATTCGATTTGCCGGTCCGCCGACGGCAGTATGACAACCTGCTCGATTGGCCGTGGCCACGCGAGCAACAGCCCGGCGCTCTGCTGACGCACGATCTTTCCGAACTGGTAGACGATCGCCCGGCTTTCGGGCGGCACCTGCCGAACGCCCGACAGTGACCAGACGACCGCCGCAAAGCCGACAGCCAGATACAGGAATCGGAATGCGCTCTTGGCGGATTGCGCCCAGGCGCCATCGGGTTCGGCGCCTTCGCGTCTATCGGATGCCGTCATTGCCGGCTTCCTTGTGTTGGTTGAGCCCCGGGCGTGGCGGCGTTCGGTGGCCCGTCGACCAGAACCTTGAACGGCGCGGCATCGGTACGCAGAATGAGCCGCGTATTATCGCCCACCACCGTCTCCAGGGTGTCGAGCGATCGAAGCAGGTTGTAGAGCTCCGGTGCACTGCTGTAGGTCCGGCCATAGATGTCGGCGGCTTCGAGACGTGATTTGGCTTCGAGCTCGGATGCATCCTGCTCGGCCTTGGCGCGCAGAATCCGCGCATCGCGATCGGCGTTCGACGCGATTTCCGCCGCCGCCCGCCTGCCCTCGGCTTGCCGTTCGGCCGCAACGGTTTCGCGCTCGGCCCGCATGCGTGCGATGGTGGCGTTCAGGGTTTCGGGCGGCAGGGTCAGACGTTCGATGCCGACTTGCCGAACGGTCACGCCGTAGACCTTGAGGGCCTGTTCATCGAGACGCTCGCGCAGGCGACTCTCCAATGTGGCCAATTGAACCTTGGCGGGATCGGTATTTATCAGATCGGCGAGATCGAAGCTCGCGGCCGTGATTTCCAGCGATGAGCCGACGAAGCTTCGCAATTGCTGCGCGGCCACATCGGGCTGGTTGCGAACGGCGCGCAGGAACTGCCGGATATGGTCGGGCTCCGCCGGCACCTGCCAGGCGACATAGGCCTGCACCAGAACGCGCAGACCGTCGCGCGTTCCAACGTCCTGCAGGCCGCTCGACGTGGTCCGCAGCCGTAGATCGACATCGATTGTGCTTTCAAACGGCGCAGGCATCTTCCATGAGACTCCGGGCGCGGTGAGCACGTGGATCGGATCGCCAAAGCGGGTCACCACAACGGCATCGCCTGGACGGACGAGAACGATGCAGGCGCTCGCGACGGCGGCTGCGATGATCACGAAAGCGACCGCAAATCGTCCGTAGCGCGCGAGCAGTCCCTCCTGCCGACGATCCTGCCCAGGCTCAGATTCATGGCCCGAATGGTCGCCGTGATCATGGTGGTGATGACCGTGGTGATGATGCCCGAATATCATGGCTTTGATCCTGATCTGGGTGTGGCGTTGGGTGCCGTGAATTCGTGGTCGTCGTCCTCCTGCTCGTTATTTCGCCCGGACGGGGGGATGACGTCATTTTTTCCGGGCGTGGGGATTACGTCCCGGTTTCCGACATCAAAGCTGCGCAGATCGATGGTCGGCGCATTCTGGCCGTTCAAGCGGTGATCGACCACGATGATTTCCGAACCTTTAAGCGCGCCGACCAAGCGCTCGAACCACCGTTCAAGAAGGAATGCCTCCTTGTCGCGCTGCTCTGCGCTGCGATCGGCGTCGAACAGCACGCTCTCGCTGTTGGCCCCGTCAACGAGCTGGGCCGCCGCCGCGACCGCACTATTGCGAACCGCCGTTGCATTCATCTCGGCCGATTTGAGGGTTTGGATCGCCTTTGCCTTTTCTTTGGACACCTGCGAGATGGCGAGAATTTCGGAGGCCTGCACATTATGGTAGGCGTCCGCGGCCCCAGGTGGGGGGTGGATTGCCTCCACCACCACGGCGATGGCTTCGATGCCGCTCGACATGCGATCCAATTGCTCCTGCAACGCAGCGCGAAACTCGTTTGCAAAAGTCTCCCGGCTTTGCCCGAGCACGTCGAGCAGCGTGTATCGCGCGAAATATCGCACCAAGAGCTGGCCGGCTACGGCGCGGATAAAGGTCTCCGGATCCGCGACGCGATAGGCAGAGTTGATTGCAGCGGCGTCCGATGGGCCGATCCGATAGACTATTCGCAAATCCGCATCGGCGATCTGGAAGCTCTGCTGGCCGCTCGCTTCGCTCGCGATGAGATAACTCTGTTCGGACGGATGGGACGCATTCCACAGACGGTCAGCACTGACTGGTGCCGGGGCCTCGGCGTCAACCAAATTCCGCTGCTGATCGACACCGACACTGGGCTGCGAGCGTTCCATCGAGTTCTCGGTCGGTGATCTCGCGATCGGAATGTCATGGATGATGCCAAGTTCCACCCCACGCATGACCCCCATGGGCCAGGGAAGATGAAAATGTAGCCCGGGCCCAAACACCGCAACGGGGACGCCCAAACGTTCGTAAATCGCGCGCTGATTGAGGCTGAGCACCGTGATGCCGGTAACACCCCAAGCCATGAGGCCCATCCCAACCGAGACAGGCAGCATAGCCCTTTGGATGAAGGCGAGCGCCCAGCTGCGCGAAAGATCGATACCGAATTGCTGACGCACGGCGGTGTTGAACGCGCGGAAGTTGGGCACGGAAAAGCGCAGCAGTCCGGCCACGCTGCTGTCCGCAACCGTCCGCAATCGCTCGATGGGCGCGAACGGAATGAAAAACATCGCCAGACTGCGCAGCATCAATTCGAGCGCGATGACGGCCATCAACAGCCCGGTTGCACTTTGGATCCAGATCGCCCAGGTGAACCCGAGCGAGCGCAGGACCATGGATATGCCAAGACCAAGGCATGCGGTCAGCGGAACTTTTAGCAACCGATTGAGCTGCGGCGCATCCGGTAGCATGTCGGCGGGGATAGCCGCGTAGGAGCGCTCCAGCACAAGGAGCGGAAACGCCGCGACGAACAGCACCCCGCTCAGCATCTGAAGCACGGGGTCCGCAACGCCCTTTGAAGGCGCAAACCAGCCGACGATGGCACCGCCAGCCGCTAGGATGCCGAACAGCAGGACGACCAGCGTCGCAGGCCAGGTCGCCAAGGATGCTGCGCTTGGCACCAACAATGCCCGCGCAACAGTAAGACGACGCCTCAACCACTCGCTTCTGGCCCAATCAGGCACGGCGAAGACCGAATTTTCCGCTTGCACATTCCCTAGGCGATCGGATTCAAGAAGTCGGCCGCGGATGTAAGTTACGATTCCGGCTGAGAGGAAGCCCCCTGCTGTGATGAGAAGCGCCGCTCCCAGAAGGGCGAATGCCGACGGAACGATGAGATTGGGATATCGATAGACATTCAGCGGCGCGTAGACCGCCCCAATCAAGCCCAGCCCGATTGAGGAAAGGTTCGCACCGATGATCAGGAGCGCGCCAACGTACCGCCTGGCATTGTTGAAATGGGTCAGCTCAGCCAGCATCCCGGGCGCCTTTTTGAAGTTGCTGGCAACGGTCGATCGATGCACACGGCGCGCTTTGGCTGAGGACTTCATGACAATTGCACTGAGCCTTTGTTGGCGATGAATGGCAGGGCGAGCAGCGTTATCGTCGAGCCGGGAGTGATGGGATCACTGAACACGGCGAACTCCTTCTTCCCGTTGATCCCGGCATCTATCCGGCATTTCAGGCGTGATGGGATTGCGGCGCTCACAAGCCCACCGGCTGATAGCGTGCGCCAGCGTGACTGACGCCCCTAGGCCAGCGTTGCACGCGAAGCATCCGTAATCCCCGGATGTTGGCTAGGCGGACACCTGAGTAGAAAGGGCTGCGCTTATTTCTCGGCCGGCATGCTCAGTGCCGTCGACGAGCCGCGAGCAATGCGTTAAGCGAAAGGCGGGGCGCGCGCTTGAAATGAACGCCAGATTTGTGTCGATGGCCGTTGCACCGGCATTTTAGATGGACGTTCACGGCCCATCGACACCGGCTCGACAAGCACCGGCGGCAGTGAGGGAAGCGCGGTAGCGACGAGCCCTACGCTGACGCAAATCGGACAATAATCATCCGAGGCGGGATGATGGTCCTGATCGGCCGAGCCCACTGACGCGTCGGTCGTACCCGATGTGATTTGTGTCCCGTGGGACACGGGTAGCGGCGATAGCCCCAGACCGTCACGATGCATATGGCCAAACGAAAGAACGATCTGTACCGCCAGCGCAAACAGCGCCAACTGCGTGCAAGACCGAAGTCTCGATCGGAGCCATCTCATTATTTCAAGCCGCTGTGTCCGTACCTGACCGCCCGATTCCCATCTGACCAAGGCCACTTATACAGAGCTGCAAACGCAGCAGACAAATGTATCCGGCGTCATTACGTCGTTTGTTCGACCGCCAAATCATCGTTCGACCTTGGCCGTCTCGGATAGGTTAACTCCAGCCCTCCTCCGAAGAAAGAGAATTTCTCAGGTTTGCAAGTGGCAGGTTTCCCATCGCCACCGCCGATCAATGCCTCGATCCATTGGAGTTTTCTTGCAGGACGCGCCTTGGGAGAGCGCACTATCCGGCCCGCCTCCGGACTAGCCACCGCATTTGTCATAATACGTCCTCGCAAGGCGGTAGTGAGAGCCGATGGCAACGAAGTCTTCGCGAAGGCAGTCACGGCCCACGCGAAATTCGTGGCCTCCTGCGCATTGCAAATCTTCAAAATGAAGCCGTACAATTTTCGACTGGTTCAAGTAAGTCGCAAAATAGCGGCTGGCGATCGGCCGATCTCGGCACACGCGAAGCACGGCGTAGCGCACATCGGGTGGAAGCCGCTCGACGTGATCGCGATTCCAAGGGGTGTCCTGAGTTGAGAAACTGCCACGAGCAAGCGCGTTCGATTGAACCAGAAAACTGACGATCAGAAAGAATACCAGTTTCCGCTCGGCCATTCTGACACCTCGTTGCTGTCAGACTCCGCTGCTGAACCCGTGGCCCTCGCCTTCACTCGGATTGGAAGAAATTAACCGGCGCGATGTACGAATCCTGAGCACCCGGCTTGGCCGTGGGAAATGGTGGGAACGGGCTCGCGCGGCGCAACGTATCGAGCGCCTCCTCATCGAGCACGTGGTTACCCGACGACTTCGTCACGACGCTGTCGATCACGCGGCCAGTACGATCCAGGACGAATTGCACGACAACCGTACCGTGCGCCCCGCGCAGCGCCCGCGGGTAGCGCTTGAAGCGCTGCAGATGCCCGAACACCAGCGCATTATAGGCATTCGAAGCCGCCTGGCTGAATTGAGCGACTTGCTCGTTCTTCGGCAGCGCACGCGTTTCGGGCGCGGGCGGCATCACCTCGGGCTTCGGCTGCTCCACCTTCTGCTCGACCTCGGGCAGTGTGACCTCCGCCTGTTGCGGTGGTGTCGGCTGCATCATCTCCTCAGCCGGCTTTTCTTCAACCTTGGGGGGTTCTTTCGGCGCCTCGTCGGCCTGTTGCATGGTCGGTCCGACCGCGACGTCCTCGGTCTGCAGCTGCGGTGAACTGGCTTGCACGGGCACAAGCGACACCGTGATCGCGGGGAGAATATTTGGCTCCGCAGGCTGCGCGCGGGCATACCAGAGTGCAATCGCTGCAACGATTGCCGCATGCGCGATCAGGATCACGACTGCAGCAACCGTCCAGCGTGCGAAGCCGCGGCCTTCCGGCAGATGCAGCGTGTGGACGTTCATGGCTTGCTCGGCGGCGTTTCCAGCCCGACCAGCGCGAGCTTCAGATAATCGGAGTCGCGAAGCACGTTCATCACCTCCATCAGCTCACCATAACTCAGTGCCTTGTCGCCGCGGATGAAGATGGTCTCGTCCTTGTGACTGTTGGTCGCAGCATCGAGCGCCTGCGCGAGCGCGTCGCGGGTCACCACGGTTTCGCCGACCGCAATCGACTGATCCTCCTTGATGGTCACGAACACCGGCTTGTCCGGCCGCGGCTGTTCCGGCGCGGTGCTCGCGGGCAGGTTGACCCCGATATCGACGGTGGCGAGCGGTGCCGCCACCATGAAGATGATGAGCAGCACGAGAATGACGTCGATGAAGGGCGTGACGTTGATCTCGTGCTGGATCTCGAGGTCGTCGCCGCCCGCGCGGGAGCCAAGACGCATCGCCATGCCGCTACTCCGCTGCGTGGGGCAGAATTGCCGCGCGCATGCCTTGGCCCCGGCTGATGATCAGCAGGAGCTGCGCCGAGGCGTCGCCCAGCAGTGTCCGATAGCCGGCAATGACGCGGGCGAGATGGTTGTAGATGACGACGGCCGGAATCGCCGCGACCAGGCCGAGCGCGGTCGCCAGCAATGCTTCGGCGATTCCTGGTGCCACTACGGCGAGATTGGTGGTGTGGGATTCGGATATGCCGATGAACGAGTTCATGATGCCCCACACCGTGCCGAACAGGCCCACAAAGGGCGCGGTCGCGCCAATGGTCGCGAGAATGCCGATGCCACGCGAAACCTGCCGGGTCATCGCCGCTTCGACCCGCTCCAGCCGCAGGGCAACACGTTCCTTGAAGCCGTCGTCGACGATGCCGCCGGACAACTCGGCCTCGCGCACCGCTGACTGGATCAGCTGTGCGATGGCGTCCCGGGCGTCACCGCAAGAACGTGCTGCCAGCGCGAGGTTGCCCCCCGTCTCCAGTATCTTGATCCGCCTTCGCGCGCGGCTCCTGGCAAGCGCGATCTCGATGGTCTTGGCGAACCACACCGTCCAGCTGACCAGCGAGGCAAAGGCAAGGCCAATCATCACCGCCTTCACCACAATGTCGGCATTAATGAACATCCCCCATGGCGACAGATTGCGCGGCAGCAGCGGATTGGATCCCTGCGCGAGAGCAGGGTGCACCGTCGCCATGGCCAACAAAACAACGAAAATCACCGGCCTGGCGTGGCGCCGGATCCCAAGGCGGGAGCATCTCTCAGATCTCTGCTGCATCGTTTGCTCTCTTCCCACGGTCGTGCCCCCGTCCGGCCACCTCTCATATCTTTTGCGAAATACCGAAGAAAAACCCCCGGCGCGGCCCGAATTGCGGCGCGAACACGCCGATACCAGAGCCATCCCGGATCTCATAGATCTTGTCGAACACGTTCACGACATCGAAACGCAGCGTGGTCGGCTTGTTCGGCGCGACGATGTAGAAATCGTGCGACACACCCATGTTGACCTGCCTGTAGGACGGCACGTGATCGAGGTTGGCAAAGCCCGAACGAAGCCCGCTGCCATAGATCATCGACGCCGTGAACGTCGTATCGTACCATTTGTACGAGGCGCCGGCCGACGCGGTCAGGATCTGACTGTGGTCAGTGTTGATGTAGTGGGTGGCGATGTAAGCCAATTCGTCCGGATCGAACAGGAACTGGTTCGAGACGATCTTGGTGCCGAGCTGGCGTGCCCAGGCGACGTTGCCGTAGAGCTTCAGATTGCCATTGACATAGTTGGCTTTGAATTCGAGGCCGAGATTGTTGGCCTTGGCATAGTTGAAGCCATCCAGAACATAGGCCTGGCCGAACTGTCCGTCGTCGAGCAGATCGGTCGCCAGCTTGAAGTAGCCGTCGAGACCGACTTCGAGGCCAGGGACCGGCCAGACCTTCTGCACCACGCCAGCATCGAAGACATGAGCTCGTTCCGGCAGCACCGGATCGCTCTGGGTCACCGCGGGCGCAGCGACTGTGCCTTGGAACAGCGCAATGTTGGTCGGCGCCGCAATCACCTGCTGCGGCGGCGTGAAGGTTCGCGCATAGCCGGCATGGACGGTCGTGCCGTCCTGCGGCACCCAGGTCAGGCTGATGCGCGGGCTGAACTGCTTGGCGTCGACATATTGCCACATCTGGTCGAAGCGCAATCCGGCGTTCAGGGTCAGGTTGTTGGTGATCTTCCACTCGTCCTGCACGTAGACGCCGAACAGCCAGCCAAGCTTGCTGGAGGAATCGTAGAGGGTGACAGGCGGTAACGGCAGGCCCGTTGTCGGATCGAGCGCCTGCGGGTTGACGCCGGTGGGATCGGCCAGGAACGTCGTGTTGATATTGGTAACCAGGGACTGCTCGGCGCTTGTCGTGAATCCGAAGCGTAGCGTGTGCGCGTCGGCGATGCGCCAGGCCGTGTCCTCCTGGATGCCGTTGACATAGCTCTGACGATAGACACTCGAGGAGATGCCGTTGATCAAAAGGTCGCCGATCGGATCAGGCCAGAAGTGCAGCTGGTTGTAGCGCTTGAAGTAGGAGATCTGGTAGTCGATGCCTTCTGCCGAATGCTGGTAGGCCAGCACGTTGAACTGGGTGGTCTCCTGCTGCCGCTCGTTGAGGAATGCTGAATCGAAGGTGGAGACCGTGGGCAGCGCAAAGGCGGTCTGCTGCCCTGGATTGTTGGGAATCTGATAAGCGAGTTCGCGGCGCCGCTGATCAGGGTCAGGCGGCTCTCGGGATCGAGAACGGTGGAGAGATAGAGGAAGCCTTTTTCCTGTTGCGTGCGGTCGTGGATGGCCTCATTTGCGGGCGTCGGATTCTCGATGCCGAGATTGTTGTACATATAGCGGCCCGACACATAATACTGAGTCTGTCCGACCGTGCCGCCGTATTCGGCGAAGGGCGTGATCGTCTGGTGGCTGCCGCCATAGACGCTGACCGTGCCGGAATTGTTGAAGGCATCGGTCTTGGTCTGGATGTCCAGCACGCCAGCCGTGCGCAGGCCATATTGCGCCGGCAGCGCCCCAGTCAGCAGCGACATGTTGCCGATGATGCCGGAATCGAGGAACGTACCGAACCCGCCGGCGACGCCGTCGGGCAGCATGATTCCGTTGATGCGAAACTGCAGGTTGGCGTGTTCGTTGCGCACATGCAACTCGCCACTGGCCGCCGAATCCTGGGTCACGCCCGGCAGCTGCAGCAGGACCTTGTCGAGCGTAGTGTTGGTGCCTTGCGGCAGCGACTCGATGGTTCGGTGCGTAACCTCATAGGAATTGGCACCGACGGGCGGGAAGATATTGTTCCGTGCAGAATCGAGCTTCTCATTCTGCTGCGTCACCAGCTGCTCCTGGGTCGGCGGCGCGGGTGGCCGGTTGGTCGCGACCTGCGGCCGCCGCACGCGCGGCCGTGGCCGCTCTTTCGGGGCGACGACGCGCGTCGTGGGCAGGACGTTGGGCCGCCGGGTGCTGGTGGCTGCTCTGCCGTTGACGGTGCTTCCCCCTGCTGGGTTGTTTGCGGACTCGGCGAGGCTTTCGGCGCGGGACTGGCGGCCGGAGCCTGGGGCGTAGCGGCAGCAGGCGGCGGCGAGGCGTTGTCGCTTGGCTGCGCTAGCGCGGCGGTGGACGCGGCAAACAAGGCCAACGACGAGACGGACAAGCCGAGCGCGCGGCGGAGGCCTGAGGCGGACAGGCGGTACATCACGGGATTCCTGATCAAGATAAGCGCGGAAGTAGGAGAGAAAAGAACGCACGTTCTGAACGAACGAAGCATCGCCCGCTCAAACCGGCGTGGCTCAGCACGCAGTGCTGGAGCGGATCAACGCAGCAATGTCAGGAAATCGGCGGTCCGCGCGACTGGAAGGCCGCCCGTTGCGGCTCAACGACGGCAATGGCCGGTTCGATCGCATGATCGATCGTGGCGACGGCAAAGTAGCTGACCGGCACTACGGGCGGTGGCGGCGCCATCGCATTAGCGAGAGCCGCAGTGGCCGCGCAGATCGGGCAGAGATAGTCGAGATGGCCGTCGTCTCGACGGTCCTGGTCCTGGTCAGCACCTGAATGTGCGAGGGCCGCTATCAGCAGGCCGGAATCGTGGCACTTGCCGTCGATCGCATGAACGTGACCGAAGGACAGGGCAAGGTTGATGGCGAGCGCAACCAGCGCAGCCCACGACCCCTGCCTGACATTGTCCCTGAACCAGCGCATCCCGAGCCGATGTCGCGACCGCCTGGATGGACGGTCGATAGCCTCATTTTATCCGACCTGCCGACCTGGTCAATGAGCGGTGCACCGGGTCTCAGTTGATAAGAGTCCGAATGACGCCCGCGTGTTGCCGGCCTGGGCGGCTGGTCAATCGTCCCGTTCGAGGCGCGCTTCGGGAACGGCGATGCGCCCGGCGAGACGGCGTCGCCGGTCATGAACTTCGGCGCGTGCGCCTGCGCACGGAGATATCGCTGCAGCAGCTGCCGCTACCCTGTAAACATCCAAAGCTGCTCGCTCGCCATATAGCCGGCAAGCAACATCGCACCGAAACCGATGATAAGCGCCGCAGCACCGACCTCAATCGCGCGCATCGCGAGCATACCGAGCCCAGCCCGGGTCTCCGCAACGCGGCTTGCCAGCCCGCGCGCGCTGACCGCGACCGTTGCGATTGCGGCGACCGTTGCCGCCGTGCCCAATCCCATGATCAGCGTTGCGCCAATACCGGTCCACAGAAGGTCCTGGGCCAGTGCGAAGATCAGGACAATGATCGCGCCGGAACAAGGCCGCAAACCGACCGCGACCACTGCGGCAAGCCCCCGCCGCCAGCCACCCACGCCGGCAAGCATGGTCGGCTCGGGTCCATGGGCGTGGCCCCAGGCCGATTCATGATGGTCGTGATCGCAATTGAAGCCGCGCGCGTGAGCCGTGCATCCGTCGACCTGGCATTGCCCGCCGCGCATGGGCATCGCGCCGAGCGGCTGCTCGGACGATCGTAAGGTGGTGGGCCTCAAGGCTATGGCAGCCGGAGCCGACGCGAAAACGAGATCGGGCGCTGGACGCCAGGTCAGTTCGCGGCAGGCGATCAGGAAGCCACGGCCTTTGACGTAGAGAAGCCGCAGGCCGATCAGGATGACCAGGGCATAGCTTGCGATCTCGACTAGATGGACGGTCAGGCCGATCGCCTTGGCGGTCGCACCGAGCAGAACTGCGGCGATGGCCACGATGATAATGGCAACGACGGATTGGATCCCCGCGGACGCGAATGACAAGATCACACCGCGGCGCCAGGTCTCTTCATTGGCGACGAGGTAGGACGAGATCACGGCTTTGCCGTGCCCTGGTCCGACGGCGTGGAAAATGCCGTAGACAAAAGAGATTCCGAACAGCTCCCACATCGCGGTCCCATCGTCCTTGCTCGCCCGGATGAAGCGCGACAGGGAGCGGTAGAAGGCGGCCTGCTCGGCAAAAATCCAGCCTGTGAGGCCCGACGCCGACATGGCGGCTGCGTGATGCGGCGCGCCAAACGGCGTACTCCATGCTGGCACGACAGCGGTCGCGGAGACGATGAGCATCGCCGCGGTCAAGGCGATCGCATGCGATTTGGTCATGGGCATTTCACCAGAATCTTGTTGGCGAAGACTTCTCCATAGGTGCTGGAGGGTTCGAGCGGCACGCTGTCGAGCTGGCTGAGCCGCGCCCAGTCAGCCGCCGTCGGCTGGTGCGGCAGATCGTAGGTGGCGAGGCATTGCGGCGCACCGCTCAAGGAAACCGGCTTGTCCTTGGCGAATTCGAAATCGACGAAGATCGAGGGGTCGTAGATCTCGATCTGCATCGTCTTGGCGGAGGCGGCCGCCTTCAGAGGCAAGGTGAAATGCAGCGTAAGGGCGGCGTTCTTGTATTCGAGCCAGTAGTCGACCGGGTCCGCGAACTTCAGCTTCTTGCCGTCGGCACGGGCATAGGTGAAGTAGTCGTACTCCTTCAGGGACTCCACATTGGTCTGGGCGAGCGGGGCCAGTTCGTCGCGCGTGTACTGTCCCTTCCTGGCGTGCGAGGTGCCTTGAAGGGCGTAGGCTGAAAACATGTCGTCGAAGGTCCAGGCGTGACGGATGCCCGTCATGGCGCCATCAGTGGCATAGAGCACTTCGCTGTGGAACGTGACCCACACATGGGGATGCGCCTCCGCGCGGTTGACGGACGACAGCAAGAGAAGGACTGCGCAGCACCAACATGTGCGTTTGATCATGGTCTACCTGCCGAATCGAGAAATGACGGCACCCGCACGAAGCGGGGACGATGGTCCCGAATGTGCACGCGCATCAGAACGTGACAGCGCACCAGCTGACGCATGCGTCTTCTGTCGCACCCAGCAAGATATGTTTTGCGGGAAGCGCGGGAGTCGCGGTCAGGTGTCAAGTAGAAGGCGGCGCGCGTGACAGGAATGCCGTGTGTCGCGGTCGAAACACGCGATCGGAAGCCGGATTGAGCGCGCGATCAATCTCGGCGAATTGCAGTGGATGCGGATTTGCCGGCGCATCCGGCAGCGAAGAGCCCGACAGCAGGAAGCCCGAGAAGCAGATTGGGCAGTGGTCGTCGTCATCGGCAAGCCGCGCTGGAAGCTGCTCCGCGACTTGCAGCCCTGGTCGGGCATCGACGACGCTCATGGCATCGGTGCGGTCGATCCCGGGGACGTCGAGATCATGCTTGTGGACATGTCCGAATGAGAGCGCGAGCTGCAGCGTGAGTGCCGCCAGCGCGAGATAGGCTCCGCATCGGCGTGCGAAGGCCCGCGGCAACATCATTTTTGCCCTTGCCAAAGAGCCGTTCCCCTTCTGGCGTCTGGAGCTTTCAGACTACCGCCATTCACCGAACGTGCGCAATGGCCACCTTGCATCGGCGATCAGCCCGCAATGGAAGAGGAAATATGGCGATCGAGGGGCTACGAGAGCGCCGTCACCCGGATGTTTCCTTTCGAGGGCGCGGCCCTTTCAGGCGGGCTGGGCAGCCTAGCCGGCTCGTCATACGGCTGCTCATCGACCGCATCGGTCGGTGGAAAGATGCTGTGATAGATCGCGCGGGCTTCGCGGAACGCTGGTGGGTTACGCTGGCGGCCGCAGTAACGGCTGCACCAGCTGGTCGCCATCGGATGCCGGGCAAATCATTGCGATGGTCAAGGACGATCCAACGACACTTTACATCTACCCTGATGCTGCCGATATCGACGCCGTCGCGCGAGCAGTGGTGGCTGGCCGGTCGCCGTCAGCCGCGGGTTTGTATTGGAACGCCTCCTGCTTGAAAGAAATCCGCGCTCCGAAATTTTGGCCAAAGGAAACCCTCGAGCCGATCCTCGCTCAATACGACAAGGCCCATCCGGTACCGGCGCAACAACCAACACCAATCTGCAAGAAACGGTGAACTTCGTCGCGTTGCCCAACTCTCTCGTTGTCGTTCATCCACATCCTGCTTTGGCCTCGCCAATTGGAACAATCCGGCGCGATGCAGGTGTCTACCGACACGCGTTCGCTCGCCATAAGCAGCATGGCAACCTTACGCCCGTTGTCGTAAGCTTCAATCTGCTTGATTTACCGACGCGACATCGTCAACTGGCCGTCAATATCCGTGGAAGGGTCAATGCTGATGCGGTTTCGTGGCTCGGCGATATCGGTTAAGCGCGGTCCTGTCAGGGCGCCCATGTCGAAGCGACGGAAGTCATGGAAGAAGACAATGATGAGGTTTCTTTGCTTCGTAGCTTTGTTGACTGGTCTGTTTGCGCCAGCATCGGCCACTGACCGCTCGTTCGGCGATTCGCTGACAAACACCGATGGACAGCGTGTCACCTGCTACATCTCCGAGCTGGACAGCAAGCTTTCGACCACATTCAACAATTTTGCAGTGCCCGGCTCGATGGTCGGTGACCAGACTCCAGTGGTGCTCGGAATCAATGTCGCGGCCGGCGACCGGTCGACCATCATGCTTGGAGCCAACGATGAACGCCACTATGGCGTCGATTCGACGAAGCAGAGCTACTATCGCGACGGCCTTCGCAATCTGATCGGATGGCTTGCGCTCGCCAAGAAGCAAACGGCGCGCTCGGCCGGCGGCGAAACTGGCCCATGGAGGAACACGCAGATACAGGGCATTGGTCGCACGACTTCCACAGTCGGAGCATCGAAGACCTTCACGGTATCCGGCACTACGGTCTACGTTGCCGTGATCCTTGCTGACAGCGCCGGCAATAGTGCACCGTACTCGATAGGCATCGATGGGGTAACCCAGGGAGACTACTCGTCATCAGCACCTGGCGTGACCTCGATTGGCGCGCCTGAACCGTACGCCTACACCGATCGCCTGCATCGCTTTGCTGGCCTTGCCGCTGGCAACCATACGATCACGCTGACGCAAACAGGCACAGGTAATCTCTCCGTCGAGTGGGCGGCCGGGAACGCGCAGTCCGTTTTCCCGCAAGTGTTTGTCGGTAACGTCATCCGGCAAGCCGATGCGTCCGATTTCGGATATTCCGAGTGGGGTGGCAACGATGCGAATGTCGCGAGCTATAACGCCGACATCGCGCGGCTCGTGTCGGAGTTTCGAAGCGATGGTCTCGCCATCAGCCTGGTCGACGTCCACTCGGCGCTGAACAACACGACTGACCTCAGTCTGGATGGATTGCATCCTGTGCAGTCCGGCCAAGACAAGATTGCGGCGGGTTTCTATGCGGCCATGGCTGAGGAGCCCACATTTGCAAGCGCCCCGATCTATCGTCGGCTCGTCAATGGCCTCGCCGAGGCACCTGTTGGATTGACGACGACGCGCTGCGCAAACAATTGAACATGCTGACGACAGGAGCTCGGGAGCGTGGCGTCGGCGAGGCCTCTCCATCAAGCCAGGGTCAAGAGTCAATGGGTTTCGTCAGAAGTGGTGTACTTGCAGGCGCAATCCTTATAAGCGCCATGATCGGGCCTTTGGCCTCCGCCGCGGAGTGTCCGACAAAGCCCGACGCGCTTGGCACGAGCAGAACGATCGTCGTAGATCCCAAGGAGCATACCCGCGTCGGCGCGATGCAATATGCTGAAACGCTGCCACTGGCGGATCATGAAATCGTTCTGACCTTTGATGACGGGCCCTCGCCCCGCTATACGGATGGCATCCTCGCAATTCTTTCGGCGGAGTGCGTGAAGGCAACGTTCTTCATGGTTGGTAAAATGGCGCAAACGTTCCCGGCTGAAGCCAGGAAGGTCAGAGCGGAGGGCCATACGGTGGGCACGCACAGCTTTAGTCATCCCCTCACCTTCAACAAGATGAGTGAAGAGGAAGCCGGAGCGGAAATCGATAAGGGCGTCGATGCCGTTGCTGCCGCTCTTGGCGGTCGAGATGAACTCGCTCCGTTTTTTCGGGTTCCCGGCTTCTTGACGTCGACGACGACCGAAGCCGCGCTGGCGTCTCGTGGTCTCATGACCTGGAGCGCTGACATTGCCGCGGATGACTGGAAAAGGATCAGCGGCGCGGAGGTCGCGAAGCGCACGATCGCCGCAATAGAGGCCAAGGGTCGAGGCATCGTGGATCTTCACGACATCCATGAGCGGACCGTCGAAGCGCTTCCTGCTATTCTCGCAGAACTCAAGCTGCGAGGGTTCAAGATCGTGCAGATCGTCCCTGCCACGGACACGCTTGCGAAGACCGCGACGACACCCGAACAGTGGCAGATTCATGAGGAGCGGCCATCGCAAGCCGGTCAGAGTGAGGCGCCGGCTGCGCCCGGTGCCAGCGCCGGCCCACGAAAAAGGCCTTCGGACGGAACGTCGGAAGTTGAAGCCGGAAGGAGGGCGACCGTTGGTCGCGTCGAGGGCAGAAAGACCAAGTTTATGGTCGCAGGACATTATCGGCGAGAGCACTGGAAAGTTGCGAAACCAATGAGGCCTTCATCCATCGGACACCACGGCTAGGGCAAAGAAGCCGCACCAGCAACCCCATCTCGACAAAGCGGGCCCGATCACGCAGGTTCGCGATTTGTGAAGTCGAGTTCACGAGAGCTTTCTCATACGAAGCGCCGTCTGCCGTCTAATTCAGGGTGGCTTTATCCCGTCCATGTTGACGATCAAGCACCAAGCCTAAAACGCTCGCCGCGAGCTTGACTGGCGTATCGGGTGTCGAAGGACGTTCGTCCGGATCGAACGCGAGTCCAATAACGGCACTCTGGACTTCGGCGCTCTGCACGGGCCAGAAATCAAACCGCGAGGCCAGATTCGGATACACGCCGCTACGCACGACAGATCCAATCGCCAGAGACGACCGTGCTGCTTCCAATTCGGCTTCCTTTGGTTCTATGTCGCCAACTCGCTTGATGGAAACCACCCTGCCCTGCCTGACAAGCATCACGACCGCGGGAACCCGGAAGAGCGTTGCAAGAGCCTGGGAAGTGATTGAGAGGATCGCGTCTACGTTATCGGCCGCCACGACGTCTCGGCTGTAGCCTTCCAGGACAGTTGCCTGCTTCCTTAGGAGCGCCGCTTCGGTCGCTCTCCGGCGCGACGTAAACGCAACACCACTTGCTATGAGACCGACTACAAACAGCAGGCCAATTGCCCAAATGTTCGCCGGGTCGTCGACAGTCAGCGAGTAGCGAGGTTCAGTAAGGAAAAAATTGAAGGCCAGAGCACCAAGTATCGCCGAGCAGAGCGAAGGACCCAGGCCGAGGCTAACGCCCGCGATGATCACCGGGATAACAAAAACCAGGGACAGGTTCGGGATGGTCACCTTGCTGTCGACGCCGATTGCCAGAACCGTCGCTGCGGCGGTCATCGCAATCGAAGCAAGGTAGCGCACCCACTCCGACGCCAGGGGATCGGCATCGGTCGCATGAATGATGTCCGGCTGGCGCGTCGATTCAAAATCAATCACTGTTTCGACTCCCCTGGCACCCGAGTTTGCGATTCGCTGAGGACGACTTAGAACTTCAGAGTTATGGCCCGCTGCCGGGCGACGAGCATTATCACCGCGTTGACCGCGATGACTGACAGTCAAGAGGACGTCAGCAGCACGGCAAGGTTCTCGACATCCGCTGCGGCGACACGGAGCGCCGTTCCAGGGCGACGGTTTGCGCGCACATGACTCAATCGCTATTCCGCGATTTTCGGCCACTTGGAAGACATTTGTCCGCCGACATATAGAATCGATAGTGCACGGCGGTGGGTGATATAGGAATTTCATAAAGGCCGACCGCGCGTTCCAGATGATGCCAATACGGTCATGGGGAAGCTGCGTTTCGATCAAGCGCGTACTGGCGGAAGTCCTGCGGTCAGTGCCGAGGCTCATTTCCTCAAAACTGCGCGTGAAGCCGTGCACCCAGAACGGATACCGGTCCGCGGTCGCGGTTGTATGCAGGGTTGGCAATGAGCTGGTAGTCCAGCGTGACGCGCCCGAACGATACTGGGAACGCATAATAGGTTTCGATGATCTGCTCCGGACCCGGATGTGGCAGCTTCCCATCGCCGACGAGAATGCCGAGCCCGCCTGCGTTGAGAAAGGCTTCGTGTCGAGCCGAAATCCCGTTAATAACCCCGGCAAATCCGAAGGTGTCATCCGGCCGCCCCCATTGCGTGCCCTTGAGCGCCAGTCCTGCTGCCGCGGTGCGGTCGATGTCGGTGAACTCGTAGGGTTCGATGTCTCCGTTCGCCATACCAGCGCGGGCAAACGCACCCAAATCTGGTGTGATGTCCTGATCGATATTCATGCTGACGCCGCCGCGACTTCGATATTGCCGAACCGCGGCGATATCGGCGGGGCCTCCGGTGATTTGCGCCAACGCAATCGCGTCCTGGTAGCTGCCCATGCGCCCGCGGCTAAGAAATCCCGTGACCGCGATCTTGCCGGGATGGCCCCAGAGTTCATACCGGCGCTCGAGTTCGCCGACCCACTGAAATTGCTGAAAGCTGGGATCGAGCTCGGTGCTGTTGGGTACGTTCGAGAGGTCGAACACCCCGCCGCGCAACGTCCAGTTTCCCGCATACCACTCGGCAGCGGCGCCAAGCGTATAGCCCCAGGCTTCGGCAGCGTAGTCGAACGTGCCGGTATCGATCACCGCCCAGTTCAGGAAGTCACTGCGCGGATCGTGTGCGTATTTGTTGGTGTCGAAGACGTCAGCGACGCTGAACTTCCCGACCGTTATCACCAGGCGATCGGCGGTCTGGCTCCCGGCAAACTGATTGAGGCCGGCGGCTACTTTTTGCGTCTCGCCGCCGAGATCGATGGTTTGTCGGATGAAGGCGCGATGGAGCCGGGTGTAGGGATAGTCAGCGCCTAGCTTGTAGGCCTCTGCGCTGGGAAACCCGGCCACGCCAACGGTGCTGCTCAAGCCGAAGCCCTGGTCGATTTCCGGATTGATCCACATCTCTGCGCCGTCCCACAGCCGGAGGCCGAGAAATGCTGTCGCGTCCCATGTCTCGCGTGCCTGATTGGGAGTGAGGCTGTTGCGGCCGGCGTAGGGCGCACGGAAGGGCGGCGCATATTGCGATGTGAACGTGGTCTGGCCGTGAACATTCCAGATGTCTTCCTGCGGACCAATTGGCACTGTCGTGTTGTCGGGCGCCGTGGCAGTGTCGGAGAACTGATAGTTCAGTCCGAACCGGAACTGCTGCAGGGTGAGGTCGGAGGCGAATGATTGCGGCGTTGTCGGAAAGACCTTGCCGCTGCTCCCGAAATCGCTGACCAGATATTCCGCCCTGGCGCTCCAGTGCGGCGCGACCGGCAGTTCAACACCGGCGCCCGCCGTCCAGCCGAGTCGCCACAGCAGTGCCGTTTCCTCGATGCCCGGATCGAGCGTCCCGCCGGCAAGCTGTGTGCGTGTGAGCTTATCGTAACTCCAGGCGAAGCCGCCGGTCGCGTAGAGGAGCCAATGGTCGAAGGCATACCCGACGCGCCCGCGCACCGTTCCTGAATGCAGGATCATATCGGTGAAGTTCGCCATTCCGGCGAACATCGATGCGGTCGCTGAACCAGCAAGCTTGTTTGGGAACGAGGCGTCTGCCTCGACGCCCAGCAGCAGTCGAGACGGCCACATGATATTGTAGCCGCCCTGGAGCCCGGCGAAGAAGCTGCCAGTGCCTTTGAAGAGGTCCAAGCCGTTAAACAGGTCGAGCGTGCCGCTTGTTCGGTCTCCGGCAGTATCGGCCGCGGCCCAAGACGAAGGACCCCCGCCATAACCGACGTGGCCGCCAACATAGAATCCGCTCCAGTCGAAGCGGTCCTCACTGGTGGGCGACGCCTTCAGCGCCAATCGACCGGCCTGACCATCAGCGTTAGCTGAAGTGCCGACGATTGCTGGCAGAATTGCCAGTCCCAGCCGAAGCGTTGCCGCTCGCGCTGGTCCAACTCGGTTTCGGGAAATGCGAGATTGTTGAGCGGAAGTATGCAAATGCGTCTTATTCGCAACAAACAGCGACACTTTTGCCAGAAGTTTCATCCACTCGCCCCCAAACTTAAGCCCTAAGCAGCCGCCTTGAGCCACCCGACCTCAACTACCACCGCGTTCAGATTGGCTGCGCGATGACGAACCAGGCTTTCTTCGTGCCAGGAACAATGATGCGCTTGACCACGCCTGCCTGTTCGAGCCGGCGCAGCGTCGAACTTACTGTCGCGCTCGACACCTGATATTGCCCGTTAGATACGTCGGAATAGGGCGCTTCGGCGGTGACCCGGTGCCTCCTATCCCGAACCAACGACTCCATAAGCGCGATCCGCTGGCGAGTTGCCCGCAGCAGAGCGTCACGCAGCGTGCGCCGAATGTGCGCATGCGAGAGTGTTTTTTGCTGTTCTCCGTGGTGAGCGAGGCGGGCAAACGCCTCGCTCGCAGCGCGGACCAGCTTACGACTATGAACATGCATCACAGCATCCCATCGTGCCACCGCGCTCAGGCGCCGCCGGGCAGCCCCGGAATTGACACGCCGAAGGTTTGCAGGATGAGAAAGATGTTGAGCAGCAACACCACCATCGTTCCCGCCAGCGCCGCGATGGAGGTCAGGCGGCTGTTCACGAACTGGCCCATGATATCGCGGCGGCTGGTGAAGATCAGAAGCGAGATCATCGGCAGCGGGAGCGCGATTGAGAGCACGACCTGGCTGATAACGAGCGAGTTGGTCGCATTCGCACCCAGCGCTACCACGACGAAGGCCGGCAGCATGGTCACGAGCCGGCGGACGAGGATCGGGACTTTGAAGCGGATGAAGCCTTGCATGATCATCTGACCGGCCATCGTCCCGACGGTCGAACTCGAGATTCCCGAGGCAATTAGTGAGACCAGGAACACGGCTGCCGCCCCAGCCCCGAGCAACGGCGTCAGCGTGTGGTAGGCAGTTTCGATTTCGGCCACGTCGGTGTGACCCGCGTGAAACGCGCCGGACGCCATCATGACCATCGCAATGTTGACGAGGCCCGCGACGGTAAGCGCGACGATAACCTCCTGGTTGGAGAAGCGCAGCACCTTGCGCCGCTCGCCGTCATTGTGAACCGGCATTCGCGCCTGCGTCAGGCCGGAATGCAGATAGACCGCATGCGGCATGACGGTGGCGCCGATGATTCCAACCGACAGCAACAGCGCCGCGGCATCGGGGATCTGGGGCAAAAGCGTGTGGACCGCAGCCGCGGCCCAATCGACGGGAGCGATGAACAGCTCGACGACGTAACAAAGCGCGATGATGCTCACCATCGCACCAATGATCAATTCGATCGGGCGGAAGCCGAACCCTTCGAACATCAGCACGCCATAGGTCACCGCTGCCGTGACGGCCATTCCCGCGAACAGCGGCATCTGAAACAGTAATGACAGGCCGATGGCGCCGCCAAGGAACTCGGCCAGATCCGTCGCCATGGCGGCAATCTCGCTGACCACCCACATCGCCCATACCACGGGCCGCGGGAAATGTTCCCGGCACATCTCCGCGAGATTGCGGCCGGTCACGATCCCGAGTTTGGCCGAGAGCGCCTGAAACAGCATCGCGATCAGGTTGGCGGCAAGGACCACCCACAAGAGC
>Ga0335071_10001981_pt1 | contig 22099 bp, 20 predicted proteins | sample Lox_Sample_15_FD_206724 | JGI IMG/M metagenome (GOLD analysis project Ga0335071, IMG submission 206724) | Soil microbial communities from Loxahatchee National Wildlife Refuge, Florida, United States - Lox_Sample_1.5 | ecosystem: Environmental > Terrestrial > Soil > Wetlands | place: USA... | reverse complement strand
GTCCCGGTGGATCGCGAGGCCATCCACGAGATGCACGAGGAGGCCGCGCGCAAGGAGCAGCAGAAGGAGCAGCAGGAAGGGGCCCGCAAGCCGGAGCAGCCGGGCAAGCCGGCCGGAAACTGAACGCATAGCGCGTGGGCCGTTGGCTCTTCTCGGAGCTAGTCCGCCGCGAGCTTAGGCAGCGCTATGCCGGCAGCGCGAGCGGCGTGGCGTGGACGTTCCTGCAGCCGCTCGCCCAGCTCGCGCTCTTCGCGTTCGTCTTCAGCCAGATCTTCCGCGCCACGGTTCCGCCGCAGTATGCCGGCGTGAGCTATACGGCGTTCGTAGCCGTCGCGCTCTGGCCCTGGCTCATGTTCTCCGAGGCGCTGCGCCGCGCGCTGGAGGCCGTTGTGGCGAACGCTGGGGTCATCCGCAAGGTGGCCCTGCCGAGCGAGGTGTTCGTCTACTCGTCGGTCGCGGCGTGCAGCATCGCTCACCTCGCCGGTTACCTGGCCGTCCTGCTGGTCCTGGCGGCGACGGGCGAGCGGATACATCTCCTGGCGATTCCCATGTCCCTCGTCCTGTGGGCCGCATATGCCGTCCTCGCGCTGTCGATCGGACTCGTGCTCGCGGCACTGCAGACGTTCCTCAAGGATGTGGGCCACGTGACGGACATCGCGCTCAACGTGCTGTTCTACGCAACGCCCATCCTCTATCCGTTGTCCTTCGTGCCGGATCGCTGGCGGGAATTCCTCGAGGCGAATCCGCTGGCGTATCTTTCCGAGCGCATGCGGGAAATGCTGCTGTCTTCTCCGTCGATGCGTCTCATGGACGTGGCCGCGCTCGCCGGGTGCGTGGTCGCCATGCTGGCCGGGCGATGGGTCTTCCGCAGGCTTGCCCCGTATTTCGAGGACTTCCTTTGAGCGGGCCGCTGATCGCCTTGTCGGGCGTCGGAAAGGACTACCCGAAATTCTCCGATGGGGGGGAACGCTTTCGCGCGGTACTCGGCCTGCTGTTGCGCCGCGGCTCGGTTCCACACTTCACGGCCCTCGACGGGATCGACCTCGAGGTGCGGCGCGGCGAATCCGTCGGGCTCATCGGCGAGAACGGCGCCGGCAAGTCGACGCTGCTCAAGATCATCGCGGGCGTGGCGAGGCCCACTCGCGGCACGGTCGCGGTACAGGGCCGGGTAAGCGCACTGCTCGAGTTGGGCAGCGGCTTCCATCCCGACTACACGGGGCGCGAGAACATCTTCCTGTCGACCGCGATCCGGGGCCTGTCCCATCGCGAGGCGCAGGGGCTCATGGGATCGATCGTCGAGTTCGCGGACATCGGCGATCACATCGACGAGCCCGTGAAGCACTATTCGTCCGGGATGGTCGTGCGCCTGGGCTTCGCCGTCGCGACGGCATTGCGCCCGGACCTGCTCATCACCGACGAGGTGCTCGCCGTAGGCGACGAATCGTTCCAGAAGAAGTGCATCCGCTGGATCGAGCAGTACCTCGGCTCGGGCGGCACGCTCCTGCTTTGCTCGCACAGCATGTTCCACATCCAGACGCTTTGCCGTCGCGCGATGTGGATCCACGAAGGACGCGCGCGCCTCGCGGGCGACAGCTTCGAGGTGACCCGCGAGTACCTCACGTACCACGAGGAGAAGCAGGCCCAGCAGCCCGTGGCGACACGGGCGGCCTCCGGGACCCAGGCGGCCGTTGAAGATGCGTGGTCGGAAGACGAGAGTGGCGCGCGTGCGGCGACGTTCCCGCATGGCGGCTGCATGGTCCTGCAGGGAATCGCGTTCGAGCCCGACGGCCGCGTTCCGGTGATCCTCTTCGGCATCGTCCGCGCCGACGGCACGCCGGTGTACGGTTCGCACTCGAACGAGGGGGGCTTTCGTCCCGTGCCGCTGGGCGACAGGCGCTTCGGGTTCGCCGTGCGTTTCGACGCTCTCGCCCTGCTGCCCGGCAAGTACCACTTTCGCTTCCATGTCCTGGACCCCGAGGGGCTGCGCCTGTTCGACACGGTGGAGAAGGATTTCGTGGTCACCGGAGCGACCCGGGACTACGGGCTCGTGAGGCTGCAACACACCTGGCAACCCGGCCGAACGCCATAAGCCGTCGCGCCGATCCCGGCCCTTCCTAGGCGATTTTCCAGCCGTGGATGGCGAAGAAGCGCCACGCCGATCGCACGAACCACGCGACATGCCGCAGTCCCTTGCGCGAGGCCTCGCCTCCGTGATGGACGATGCGCGCCTGGGGAACGTACGCCACCTGCGCCTCGCGCCCGATGCGAAGCGACAGGTCGTAATCCTCGAAGTACATGAAGAACCGCGGGTCGAATCCGCCGACGCGCCTGAAGAGCGGCGTCTTCATCAGCATGAAGCAGCCGCTCGCGAGCGGCACCGGGGCCGTGGCGATGTCCGACGGCAGGTCGCGCATCTCGTAGCGGTCGAGCGCCTCGGCGAATCGCGTGCGCAAGAAGCGGGGAGCGAAGCCGCGCAGGAAGAGCACCCACACCGAGGGATAGCGCTTGCACAGGTACTGTCGCTCGCCCAGCGGGCCGCGCACCGCGGGCGCGACCGCTCCCACGCGCGCGTCTTCGCGCAGCGCCTCGATCGCCGCCACGAGCGTGTCGCGATCGAGCTCGACGTCGGGGTTCATCACGAGGTGCACGTCGGAGTCCAGCCGCGGCAGGACAAGGTTGTTGGCGCGGCCGTAGCCCACGTTGCCGTGGCCGTGGAGGATCTCCAGCATGCCCGCCGATGCGAACGACTTCGCCGCTTGCGCGATCGGGCCGAGCGCGTCGGCCGGCCCGTTGTCGACCACGTAGAGCACCGCCTGCGAGACGAGCCCCGCGTCGCGCGCGCGCGCGATCGACGCCGCGAGCGAGGCGATCGAGCGCTCGAGCACCACGATGTCGGGTCTGTAGGTCACGACGGTGGCGGAAAGCTTCATCGCTAGTAGGGCTGGCGCGTGATGGCCTTCGAGCCCGTCACCCCATCGATTGTGTATGTGAATCCGCCATTGTTCGCATCGGAGAACGAGAGCGTGGCGGTGCCCGCCTGCCGCACGACGACGCTCGATTGGTTGAACGTGGCCGACGATGCCGCGGGGCCGGTCGTCGCGTAGACCTTGCCCGCATAGACGGTCGGCGAGGTCCATGTGCCCTCGGTGAGCGTGTACCAGGTCGGCATGCCGTTGGACCCATACGTGAACCACACCGCGAAGACCTGGTTGCTCACGTGCTGCACGATGTTCAGTCCCCAGCCCGATTCGTTCGCGTTCCACCACAAGTCCGTGTAGTTCGCCGCGGGGACGACGGCCGGGGCGAGGTAGGGCTGCAGGAACGAGAAGGACTTGTCGAACTGCGAGTACCAGTCCGATGCCTTGGGCGAGCTGCACGCGGCGCTGCCGCCGAAGAGCGCGCCGCGCAGCTGGTACTCGGTCCCGTCGAAGCTGTACAGGCCCGAGCCGCTGCTGCCGCCTTCCGTGGTGCCCGACGAATACTGCACCTCGTTGAACAGCGTGGTGGCCGTGGGCGCGAGGGGAAACGGCGATTGCGCGATGAGGCTGCCCTGCGAGACTTTCTTCAGGTCGCCCATGGGGTGGTGCGCGTTCACGATCGACGTGCCGACGCCCAGCGCGTTCGCATTCCACCCGTTGAAGAATGATCCGGTGGGCGCGGCGTCGTTCAGCTTGATGAAGAGGATGTCGGCATCCACGTTGCTGTACACGTACGTGGCGCCGCGGGAGAGCTGCACGTAGTTGGGCACCGTGAGGTTCGGCGGCGCGGTGCATGTCACCGCCTCGAAGAACCACAGCGTCTGCAGCGTGCTCGCGACGACCTGCATCTGCGCCGGCGTCTTGTAGGGCGCGTTGTCGTTGTCGAAGCAGTGGTTGGCGCTGAAGAACCAGGGAATCTGCGACGAGGTGTCGGTATCGTTCAGCAGCTGTCCCGTGCACAGGTAGGTGACCCGGCCGTCCTGGAACGTCATCTGCGCGACGCCGTTGCGCATGTCCTGGAACGAGAGGTTCGGATACAACGACGAGCACTTCACGTCCACCTCGCACGAACCCGACGTGCCGATGCCCGTACCGGCGCCCTGCTTCAACCCGCTCTCGAGCGTCGTGAACACGTGCGCCACTCCCCTGACGGCGAGCGCGAGCGTGGCCGGGTCGATGCCCGAGGGAACGAAGATCTCGACGGTCTGCGTGTCGCCGTCGGTGAGCGGCGTCCACCAGGGTTGCGTTCGATCGACGATGTCGCCCGCGCGGAAGGGGCCTTCGAGCCGCGACGGATTGGACGAACCGAACACGACCATCTGCACATTGCCGGGCACCCCGGCCAGATCGATCGCGAGACGCATCGAACCGGCTTGCGGGGAGCTGACGGAAAGCTGCGCCGCCATTCCTCCATCGACGGCCTTCCACGCGAGGCCGCGTGCCGAAGGCAGCTTCGTCGCGCCGATCTCGCGCTCGATGCCGATGGCGGTGCGCTTGCTCGACGCGCGGCTCGCCCGCTGCAGGGGCGCGAGCTCCGTGTCGGAAACAGGCGACAGCGTGACGTTGGTCGCGGAAAGCGGTGCGAGGCGAAGCTTCGCCTGGGGCGCGGCTTTCGCCCCTGCGGCAGGCTCTCCATGGATCGAGAGCTGCTGGGCGAATGCGGGCGCGCCTGCCACGATCGCCGCGGCGATGACAATCCATAATTTCTGCATGATCGTGGCCCGATTGTATTCTGCCAGACCGGGGCCGTACTTCAGAGTTCCCGCTCCGACTCCAACTCCACGATTGCGCCCAGGACGGCGTCGACTCCGATGGCGTGCATGCAGCGCGGCTCGGGACACTGCTCGACGGTGCGCGCGCAGCGCCGCACCCATTCCACCCGCCGGCCGAAGAGCATCCGCTGGTCGCGGCACGGGAAGGGATCGAGGCCCACGGCGCGCCACGGCGCCGCGCCCCAGAACTCGCCCGGCGCGCAAAGCGCCGCCGATCCCGGGCCGAAGAGCGTCACCGTCGGCGCGAACGTGACGCGTCCCAGGTGCGCGATGCCGGTGTCGGGCGCCACCAGCAGGCCCGCGTTGGCGACGAGGTGCCACATCTGCGCGAGGTCGAGGCGCCCCGCGTACGACATGAATCGTCCGTCGGGATCGCACTCGCGCACGATCGCTTCCTCGCCCCGTCCCGCGCTCCACGCGATCGAGTAGCCGCGTTTCGCGAGTTCGTCGGCGAGCGCCATCCATCGCGCGGCGGGCCAGCGCTTGAGCGGCGTGCTCGCGCCCACGTGCAGGATCGCGTAGGGCATCGGCGGCACCGCGAAGGAGTTCGTGCCGGGCGAGCGCCATTGCTCGCGCGTGTAGGGCGGGGGATCGGCCCCGTCTGCGAGCGCGGCGACCATGTCGCCCCACGGCGCGGGCTTCGCGGCGTATGCGCGCGTTTCGTCGACGAACACGTTCTTGCTCCAGCGCATGTCGCCTCCGTGCGCCACGATTCGCCTTGCCCTCATGGCGGCGGCGAGCCAGCTGTAGCGGTTGTCGCCCACGACGAACGCGATGTCGAATGGATCCTCGTCGAGAAGCGCGCGCGTGGTGGAGGAATCCAACGGCGTGAAGGGGAGGGCGCGCACGCCATAGGGGCGATGCTCGTAGAGCGGCACGGTGCCCGGGGCGGCGAGGAGCGTCAACTGCGCGCGCGGATGGTTGTAGCGCAGCTTGGCGAGCAGGGGCGTGAGCATGAGCGTGTCGCCCAGCAGCAGGTTGTGCGCGACGAGGAAGCGCAAGCTCTCCGCCCGCTCGGCGCGCCGGCCGAAGCTTCGCGCGATCGCATGGGCGCCGACGAGCAAGCGCGTCGCGGTGCGCTCACCCATGGCGGGCCGCCTCCGAGAACACGCGCAGCATCCGCTCGACCATGAGCGCCTCGCCGAAACGCTCTCGCGCCGCCGCGGCTGCGCGCTTGCCGAGGGATGCGCTCGATTCCACGTCGCCCAGCAGCTTCTCGAGCTCCCCGCGTATCGCATCCGCGTCGCGAGGCGGCACCATCAGGCCGGTCAGGTTCTCATGGACGATCTCGCGGATGCTTCCCACCGGGGTGGTGAGCACGGGAAGCCCGCACGCCATCGCCTGCATCAGCGCCTGCGGCACGCCTTCGTTCGCATACGACGGAAGGCAGAACACGTCGAACGACTGCATCCACGGCGCGACGTCGGCCTGGTTGCCGGCGAATTTCACCTGCGACGCGATGCCGAGCTCCGCGGCGAACGCTTCGAGCGATTCGCGCTGCGGCCCGTCGCCCACGACCACGAGCAACGCATCGGCGCGCTTCATCGCCGCGAAGGCCTCGAGGAGATAGCGATGGCCCTTCCAGCTTCGCAGCGTCGCCACGATGCCGACGATCGGCACGCCCTTCGGCAGCCCGATCGATGCGCGGGCGGTGTCGCGATCGCCGGGATGGAAGCGCGCGAGATCGATGCCCGTCGGAATCGAGACGACGCGAGAACCTTCCACGCCCGTCTCGGCGATCACCTGCTCGCGAAGCTTCTCGCCCGTGGTGACGATGCGTGCCGTGGCCGTGTTGTAGAGCCACCGCGTCGCGCGGTTGTGGGGCAGCGGAGCGGAGATATGGCGCGTGCGGACGATGGGCGGCGCGGAGGGCAGTGTGGCGCGCGCGAGCGCGGCGAGCCAGGTGTCCGTGGAGCTGTGCGTGTTGATGACGTCGAACGCGTGGCGCGCGAGCAGTTGCCGCAGCGCGAGAACGCCGCGCGCTCCCTTGCGCGCGATGGGAATTGCCCGCGCCTTCACGCCGAATCGCGCGGCCTCGGCGAAGATGCGCGACTGCGCGGGCGCGGCAAGGAGCACCTCGTGTCCCATTCGCGCGACGCCGGCGGCTTCCGTGAGCACGCGGATCTCCTGGCCGCCCCAGCCCAGCGACGACTCCGTGTGCAGGATGGCGAGCGCCATCAGGTGAACTGCAGGCGATGCAGGCCCGCGTACATCCCGCCGGCGGCCACGAGCTCGGCGTGCGTGCCCGTCTCGACGATCCGGCCCTGGGCGAGCACCACGATGCGATCGGCCTTCTCTATGGTGGACAGGCGATGGGCGATCACGATGGTGGTGCGCCCGCGCATCAGCGTGTCCAGCGCCGCCTGCACCGCGCGCTCGCTCTCGGTGTCGAGGGCCGAGGTCGCTTCATCGAGCAGCAGGATGGGCGCGTCCTTGAGGATGGCGCGCGCGATCGCGATGCGCTGGCGCTGCCCGCCCGAGAGCTTCGCGCCGTTCTCGCCGATGGGCGTGGCGAGGCCCTGGGGCAACACGCGGATGAATTCCATCGCGTGCGCGGCCTCGGCCGCGGCGACGATGCTCGATTCGGAAACGCTCGCGGCGCGGCCATAGGCGATGTTGGCGGCCACCGTGTCGTTGAAAAGCACCACGTTCTGCGACACGAGCGAGACCTGGCGGCGCAGGCTCTCGAGCTTCAATGCCTCCAGGTCGTGGCCGTCCAGCGTGACGCGTCCCGACTGCGGATGGTAGAAGCGCGGCAGGAGGTGGATGAGGGTGGACTTGCCTCCGCCCGAAGGGCCCACGAGCGCCACGGTCTCACCGGGCTCGATGGCGAGCGTGAGATCGGCGAGCGCCGGGCGCGAGCCGGTCTTGTAGGTGAGCGTCACGTGCTCGAAGCGGATGGCCCCCTTGGCCCGGCCGATCTCGACCGTGCCGCGGTCGTCCTCCGGTGGCTCGTCCACGAGCCCGAAGACGCTCTCGCACGCCGCGAGTCCCTTCTGCAGCCACTCGTTGATGCCCGTGAGGCGCTTCAACGGCTGGAGCAGCATCCCGGTGGCGGCGATGAACTCGAGGAAATGCCCCACGTCGGTGGTGCCCGCGGAGGCCTGCTGCGCGGCGAAGTAGATTATCGCCGCGATGGCGCACGCGACGAAGAGCTGCGTTACGGGCACCGTCCCCGCGGCGGCCACCGCCTGCTTCATGGTGAAGCGCCGGATGCGCTGGCTCGCGGCCTCGAATCGCCTGCTCTCGTAGTCCTGCCCGCCGAAGACGCGCACCACGCGCTGGTTGGCGATGGATTCGTCGAGCACCTCGGCCACGCCGCCCATGGCGCGCTGGGTCTCGCGGCTCATGGTGCGCAGCCTGCGGCTGAAGGCGCGCACGACGATGGCGATGGGCGGGATCACCACGAACGTGATGAGCGTGAGCCTCCAGTTCGACCAGAGCAGGATCGCCATGAGCGCCACGATGGTGACCGAGTCGCGCACCAGCACCGTGAGCACGCTGGTCGACGCGGAGGAAAGGTTGTTCACATCGTTGGTGAACTTGGTGACGAGCGATGCGGTGGCCACCTCGTCGAAGAATCCCGGCGGCAGGCGCAGCACCTTGGCGAACATCTCGCGGCGCAGGTCCAGGATCACCTTCTGGGAGACCCATTGCGTGGAGTAGCCCGAGGCGAAGCTCGCCACGCCGCTCACGACGAAGACCACGATGAGCGCCACCGGCAGCAGCACCGCCAGCGCCGGGTCGTGGTTCACGAAGAGCTGCTTCACCATCGGGTCCAGGAGCTTCACGAGGGCCGCGTCGGCGAGGCCGCCCACGACCATCGCGACGACTCCCCAGAGGAGCATCGCCTTGTAGGGCCAGACGTGGCGCAACAGCCGCGCGTAGAGGGCCCGGCTGGACTGGGAGGTCTCGGTCATCCCGCCATTATCGGTGAAGCAGGCGCCGATAGAGCGCGAGGTACTGCTGTGCCATGGACTGCGGCGTGAGACCGGCGACGGCGTCACGCGCGTTGGCGCCCATGCGCGCGGCGCTGGCGGGATCCAGCCGCTCGAGGGCCGAGGCGATGCCTTCCACGTCCAAAGCGTCCCGGACGAAGCCGCTTTCGCCCTCGGCGAGCATCTCGGCCGCGCCGCACTTGGGCGTGGTGATGACGGCAAGCCCGCTCGACATCGCCTCGATCGCCGCGTTGGGGAAGGGATCGTAGAGCGTGGCGAGCGCGAAGCTGTCCGCGGCCGCATGGTAGGGGCGAACGTCCGAGACCGTGCCGACGAAGCGCACGCGGGACTCGATGCCCAGGGATCGGGCGAGCGCCACGTAACGCTCGGAATGCTTGTCGCGTCCGGCGACGATGGCCCAGGGCTTCGAGGGCGCCAGCGCGAGCGCCCTGAGCAGGCTCGCCACGCCCTTGCGCTCGAAGCCGCTGCCCACGTGAAGCACCACGTTCGCATCGCGTGGGATTGCGAGCTGCTCGCGCACGCCAGAGCGCATCTCGCCGCGCAGGCCTGGATGGAAGTAGCTCGAATCCACCGCGTTGCGGATCAACTCGAGCTTCGCCGCGTCGGTGCTGAACCGCGAGGCGATCTCGCGGCGGACCATCTCGGAATTGCAGATCACGGCGCGAAGCCGCGGCGAGGTGAAGAGCGCTCGCTCGGCCCCCAGCAGGTATCGATGGTGCGGATTCCATTGCGTGAGGCGCGCGGCGAACGGCGTCTGCACCCGGGCGCGTTGCTCGAGCCATTCGGCGTGCACGCCGTCGCCCGCGCGATAGACGTCGCAGCAGGCGAGGCGCTCGTGGGACTGCACGAGGTCGAAGCGCCGTTGCGAAAGCTCGCGGCAGACGGCCCGCGCGAAGCTCGCGTCGCGCCAGTAGCTGCCGACATGGAACGGATCGAGGATGAGCGCCGAGCCGTCGTGGCCGGGCCAGTGGCGCGTGACGATGGTGAGCGACACGCCCTCGGCCTTGAGGGCCGCGATGGCGTTCTGCACGAAGCGCTCGGCGCCGCCCGCCGGGTCGTAGCGGCTTCGCACCAGGGCCACGCGCGGCGCGAGGTGCGGCGCGCTCACCGCTGCGACAGGAGCTCGTTCACCGCCGAGCGCACCTGGTCGACGGGAAGCTGCGTGATGCATTCGCTCACCTTGCCGCCGCCGCAGCCGTCGTTGCCGCACGGGCGGCACGGATGCGTGCTCGTGACCACGCGATGGGCCACGCGCCACGGTCCCCACTCGTGCTCGCCGCTCGGGCCGAAGAGCGCCACCACGGGCGTGCCCATGGCCGCGGCGATATGCATGGGCGCGGAGTCCACGCCGAAGAAGAGGCGCGCGCGCGCGGAGAGCGCTGCCATCTCGCGCAGCGTGAGCTTTCCGGCGAGATCGGTGACCGGGACCGCGGCCTCGGCCACGATGCGCTCCACGATCGCGCGCTCGCGCGCATCGGGCGCGCCGGTGACGACGACGCGATGCCCGTCGGCGACTAGGGCGCGCAGCAACGCCGCATTCTTCGCATCGGTCCAGGTCTTGAAGAGCCAGCGCGACGCGGGATGCACCTGGATGAATCCCCTGGCGGCGATGCCCTCGGCGGAAAGCAGCTCGTCCACGCGCGCCTCGGCTTGCGCGCCCGGGACCATCACGAGGGGCTTCTCGTGCTCCTCGGGATAAATGCCCACGCGGCGCAGCGCATCGAGGTTGGACTCCACGGTGTGCCGCGGCCGCGCCTTGGGCGACGGGTATTGGTGCGAGAAGCTCCAGCCCCACCAGCGGCTCGCGCGCTGCGGCGCGACCGAATAGCGCGGGCGCAGCATTTGCGCGAGCCACGCCCCGCGCCAATGGTCCGTAAGGTGCACGATGAGGTCGTAGCGGCGCTCGCGCAAATCCTGCAGCAGCGACAGCTCGCGGTGCGCCTGGAGCGCGAGGCCCCTGCGCTTCCAGTCGCGATCGATGGCGTGGATCTTCGCCACGGCCGGATGTCCTTCCAGCATGTCGCGCGTTTCGCCATAGACGAGCGCATCGACCTCCGCGCCGGGAACGCGATTGCCGAGCACCGTGAACACGGGCGAGGACAGGAGCACGTCTCCGTGGTGGCGCAGCTTCACCACGAGGACGCGGCGGACGTTGGAGAGGTTGACTGCGTCGGGAACCAAGTTGGGAGCGGCCGCCATGGCGCGAACGTGGGATAGAATAATCGATCTAAATGAACAAGGTACGCACGGTCGACGCTCGCGGCTTCGAGAATGCGTTGCGGCTCTTTCGCGAAGGCCACCTGGAGGCCGCGGAGCAAGCCGTCGAGAGCCTCATCGCGAAGTGGCCTGCCGACGCTGAGATCGCGCTGCTCGGCGGGATGATCGCCAATCGCCGCGGCCGCCACGACGTTGCGGTGCGTCGCCTCGAAGGCTGCGTGGCGCTCAAGCCCGGCCACGCCCGGGCGCACGCGGCGCTCGCCCAGGCCTATGAAGCCGTCGGTCGCGACCAGGATGCGCGCCGCGCTTACGAATTGGCGCTGCGCGCCGAGCCGGCGATGGCCGAGGCGCGCAACGGCTTGGGCATCAACCTGTTCCGCGCGGGAGACACCGAGGAAGCGCTGCGATGCTTCGAGCGTGCCGTCGCGGACAATCCGCGCCTCGTCCAGGCGCGCGTGAACGCGGGGCGGGCGCTCGCGTTCCTCGGCCGCAACGAAGCCGCCGCGCGGCGCTTTGCCGAAAGCCTCGATGTCTCGACGCAACCCGAGGTCTGGCGCGAATGCGCAAAAGGTCTCTACGACGCGGGAGCATTCGACGCGGCGGCCTCGGCCTACCAGCGCCTCCTCGAGGCGTCTCCCGGCGATTCCACGAGCCGCGTCTGGTACGCCATGGCGCTCGAGATCCTTGGCGATCGCGCGTCCGCGAGCCGCGAGCTCGGTCGTGTCGAGCGCGACAACCCGGCTCTCGCGCCGGCTCGCGCCTCGCTCGCGCTCGAGCTGCTGCGGCGCGGCCAGATCGCGCGAGGATGGTCCGAGTATCCCTATCGGCCCACGCGAGGCGGCGAGATCTTTCGGGCGATTGCCGAGGGAAGCTATCCGCCGGCGCTTCCTTCCAACCTGGACGGCTGCGACATCCTGCTGGTCGGCGAGCAGGGCCTGGGCGACATGCTGTTCTTCCTGCGCTATGCGGCGCCACTCGCGCAGCTTGGCGCGAAGCTGCATCTTCGTGCGGACGCGCGGCTCGAGTCCTTGGTGCGGCGCGCCATGCCCGTTGCCTCGTGGGCGCAGGGCGACGAAGGCCCGCGGGACGCGATTCGCCTCTGGGTGGGAGACCTGCCGCTCGTTGCGGGCCGCATCACGGGGCCCGTGGCTCCCTCTCTGCGGATCGCCCCGTTGGACGAGCGCGTGGCGCGGATGCGCGCACGCATCGCGAGCATCGATGGGCCGCGCGTGGCGGTCGCGTGGCGCGCGGGAACCGCGGGCAGCGAGCGTCCTGCGGGGCAAAGCCTGCTGTTCAAGCAATTGCCCGAGGAAGAATTCGGCCGGGCCCTGGCGCCGCGTGCCGCGGGTTGCGTGAGCATCCAACGCGCGCCGTCCGAAGCATCCATGTCCCGATTCGCCGCGGGGCTCGGCCGCCGGCCTGCGGATTTTTCCGCCGCCAACCAAGATCTCGAGGATATGCTGGCGCTGTTGTGGCTGGTCGACGACTACGTGGGCGTGAGCAGCACCAACGTGCATTTGCTCGCGGCGCTGGGCCGGAAAGGGCGGATACTCCTGCCGTACCCGCCGGAGTGGCGGTGGCAGGACAGCGGCCAGTCGCCGTGGTTCGAGCAGTTCGGTACATACCGGCAGGGGTCCGACGGCGACTGGAGCGCCGCGATGGGCAGGCTGCGTGACGATCTCGGAATGGAGGCAGGGGGATGATCAGGGTTTTCATCGGGTACGACAATGCGGAGCGCGTGGCGGCGAGCGTTCTCGCCCACAGCATCCACATGCATGCGAGCGAGCCCGTGGCGATCGCGCCCATCATGCTCTCGCAGCTGCGCGCGGTCTTCGACCGTCCCCGCAACGAGATGCAATCGACCGAGTTCTCGTTCTCGCGCTTCCTCGCGCCGTGGCTCGCGGGCTACGAGGGCTGGGCCGTGTTCATGGATTGCGACATGCTGGTGCGCGCCGACATTGCCGGGCTCTGGAAGCTTCGCGACGAGCGCTATGCCGTGCAGGTCGTCAAGCACGTGCACGTGCCGAAGGAGGAGAAGAAGTTCCTGGGGCAGGTGCAGGCCAAGTACGAGAAGAAGAACTGGTCGTCGGTGATGCTCATGAACTGCGCGAAGTGCAAGGCGCTCACGCCCGAGTACGTGAACACCGCGACGGGCTTGCAGCTGCACCAGTTCAAGTGGCTGGGCGACGACGCCCTCATCGGAGCGCTGCCCGCTCGATGGAACCACCTCGTGGGCTACGACGCGCCCGATCCCGGCGCCGCGCTCGCGCACTTCACCATCGGCGGCCCGTGGTTCAAGGAGTACGAGCGCAGCGAGTTCGCCGACGAATGGTTCGCCGCCCGCGATGCGATGCTCACGGCAAGCGGCCGCGCGAAGCCTTCCGCCTAGAAGCTCGCGAAGCTCACCGAGAGCATCACGCCGCGCCCCGGAGCGTTGTATCCCACGACTGTCTCGTAGCGCTTGTCGAAGAGGTTGGTCGCCGCGAGCTGCGCCGACCAATGCTTGTCGAACTCGTAGCGCACGCGGGCATCCACGACCGTGTAGCCGCCGAGGCGCGAGGCTGGATCCTCGTTCGCGGAATCGAAGCGCTCGCTCGAGGCGAACAGCGTCACGCCGCCGCTGAACTGCCCGAAGGCGCGGCTCACCTCGATCGTGCCGAAGCGCTGCGCGCGCCCTTGCAGCATCGCGCCCGTGTCCTCGTCCTTCGGCCGCTGCGCGGTGAATGAGCCCTTCCAGCGGGCGCCCAGCCACTGCGTCTCGGCCACGGCTTCGAGGCCGCGCGCCCTGGCGCGGCCCACGTTGAGCACCGTGGCCTGCGTCGCGTCGAAGACGATGAGGTCGTCGAAGCGGTTGTCGAAATAGGTGAGGCGCCACTGCGGCCCCGCGCCGGGCAGGTTGCGAAGCGTGAGCTCGTAGCTCGTGGTCTGCTCGGGCTGCAGCGATGGATTCGGCGAATAGAAACCCGGGAACGACGGGCCATAGAGATCGTAGAACGTCGGCGCGCGGAATCCCTTGGCATACGTGAATGCGATGCGCGAGAAATCCGGCCAGTCGAAGCCGTAGGACAGGCTCCCGGTCGAGTGCTGCCCGAACTGGTCGTCGTCGTCCCAGCGCATGCTTGCCTCGACGCGTTGTCCCTGCCAGAGCTGGTTCACGCCGAGGAAGGCCGAGTTCGTGTTGCGCTCGTCGTTGGTGAACGGGTCGTTGGCGTCGCTGTAGACCTTCTGCCGCAGCGTCTCCGCGCCGAGCGAGAACGTGCCGCCGGTGATGGGGAATTCGTTGAGCCACGTGGCCTGCAGCTGGCGCGTCTCGAAGTGATCGGCGAAGCTGCCGTGGTCCTCGAGGCGGTCGAGCCCTTCGCCGATCGACAGCGTGCTCGTCCACGACGGCGAGAAGGCGAGGCTCGAGGTGAACTTGGCGCCCGAGATCACGTGGTAGTTCCAGTCGTCGCTTCCGGGGCCCGAGTCGAAATGGGTATGCGCGTTGGTCGTGAACGCGTCGAACGCGAGTGTCTCGCCGTTCCACGTCTTCTGCGAGAAGTGGAAGCTGAAGTGCGCGTCGTCGTACGGATCGCGGTCCGGGTCGTAGATGAACCCCGCGCGCGGGTTGGTGGCGCTTTGCGCGTCCACGGACCTGTAGCCCGCCGAAAGCGAGAACTTGGTCGTGTCGTCCGCCGCGGTGAGTCCCGCGGACACGCGCCAGTCGTCGTCGGTGCCGTAGCCCGCGTCGGCGAAGAGATAGGGCACGTTCTTGCCGCGCGTGAAGACCTGGATCACGCCGCCCATGGCGTCGCCGCCGTAGAGGCTGGAAAGCGGCCCCTTCACGACCTCGATGCGCTCGATCATGTCGAGGGGAATGTGCTCGATGGCCGTGGTGCCGACGGTCGCGGAGCCCACGCGCATCCCATCCACCAGCACGAGGGTCTGCGCCGAGCCCGCCCCGCGCACGAAGAGCGATTCGGGTTGTCCCGGCCCGCCGTTGGCGCGAAGCTCGATGCCCGCCTCGCGTTGCAGCACTTCGCCCAGCGAGAGCGAACCGGCGGCGGCGAGCTGCTCGCGCGTGATCACGACGACGTCGCGAAGGGTGTTGGTCGGCGTCGTCGAGCGCGTGGCGGTGACGACGACGGGATCGGGCGATTGGCGCAGGTCGGGCGGCGTTGAGTCCTGGGCCTGCGCGCCCAGGCTGGCGAGCCCCGCGAGGCCCGCGATCGACAGCACTTTCATCGGAGTGGTGGTCCTTCTTCGAGCGGCGAGCGTCCCCGCAAGCCGCAGGTTTCGATCGGAAAACCCGCGAAGGGTTTTCCCCCTGCGCGAAGGGACCGGTCTCCGGGCTCGCGAGAAACGGCTCCTTCCGAGGCCTTCCCACGGCTTGCAACTGCCGCAGTGGCATGGTTTCGGTCGGTGTCTCGCTTACCGTTGCGGGGGCAGCGCCGGCATTCCACCGGCTTCCCGTACATCCCAACGCTGGGAGGATGATACGCCCTGCCCGCGAATGCCGCTCGAAACGACTTTCAAAAACGCGGCTTAAACATTGACGGCGCACGGCTTTTCCAATAGGGTGCGTGCATGGATTCGGAACTCGACGGCCTCGAGGAAAAGCTCGCGCAGCTGGTGCGCCGGCTGGAGACGCTGCGCGGCGAGAACCGGGAGCTGCGCCAGCAGCTCGCCAACCGCACCGACGAGAACGCCCGCCTCGCCGAGAAGCTCGCGGCGGCCAAGTCGCGCATCGAGGCGCTGCTCAAGCAGATTCCCGAGACCGAGTCGTGAGCGCCACGGACAAGGCCAACGGCAAGGGCGCTCTCACGCTGAGTCTCCTGGGGCGCGAATTCCGCGTGGCCTGTCCCGAAGGCGAGGAGAAGCAGCTCATGGCCTCGGCCGACTACCTCAACCGCAAGCTGAAGGAGATCCGCGACCTGGGCAAGATCGCGGGCAACGAGCGCATCGCGATCATGGCGGCGCTCAACATCGCCCACGAGATGATGACGAATCGCCAACCCGCTGCCTCGTCGCCTTCCTTTGACGCAGAGGCGATTCGACGTAGAATTGTCTCGATGCAGGAGACGGTGGATTCGGCTCTCTCCGCCGACCAGGAGAAGCTGTTCTAGCGGTCGGGTTTCCTGCGGCGTTCGTCCGGGCTTACATCCTTTGAACCGATAGCGGTAATCCTGGACGCCGGCCAAGGCCACTATTGTGCGAGTCCCACGTCGGACTTACCTGCGGTGGCCGGTTGGCGACCGCCTTGAACCGATGGTTCGAGGTGCAGCTTGGACGAACACCGCAGGGAATCCATGAGCTACTGGCTGATGAAGTCCGAGCCCGACGAGTTCTCGATCGACGATCTCGTCCGCGCGCCCGGGCAGGCCACGCCGTGGTTCGGCGTCCGCAACTACACCGCCCGCAACTTCATGCGCGATTCCATGCGCATCGGCGACGGCGTGCTCTTCTACCACTCGAGCTGCGAAGTGCCCGGCATCTACGGGCTCGCGAAGGTCGCGAGCGCGCCCTATCCCGACGAATCGCAATTCGACCGCAAGGGCGAGTACTTCGACCCGAAGTCCACGCGCGACAATCCCCGCTGGATCCTCGTGGACGTGAAGCTCGTGAAGAAGACCCGTCCCATGCCGCTCGAGGAGATGCGCAGCTACCGCGAGCTCGCGAAGATGATCACGCTGAAGCGCGGCAACCGCCTCTCGATCACGCCCGTGGCCGGGGCGGAGTGGAATTTCATCGTGAAGCGCCTGGGCGAGTCGCCCTGAGGCGCGGCGGGATCACAAACCGCACCAGCGCCGCGCGAGCGTGGTGAAGAGGTCGGTGGACTGCGCGATGCGCTCCATGGAGCACCACTCGTCGGTCTGGTGCGCGAGCGTGGGCTCGCCCGGCCCCAGGATCACCGCGGGCGGGCCGCCGAAGCCGCGCTTCAGGTCCGCGCCGTCGGTCGAGAAGGTGATTGTCTTCGGCGTGGGACGGGCGCCGAGGAGCGGCGCGCACGCGTCGAACACTTCCTGCACCCACTCGTCGCCCGGCTCCGTGTAGAGCTTCTCGGTGTCCACGATCTGGCGCACGCTGGCCCCGCGCGGGGCGAGCAACGCCTGGAGCGACTTGCACAGGTGCGCATGCTCGATGCCGGGCACGGTGCGCGTGTCGAGCGTGATGCGAGCTTCGTCGGGGACAGAGTTGGTGTTGAGCCCGCCGTGGAAGGTGCCGATGTTGATGGTGGGCTTGCCCATCACCGGGTGCGACTCCACCGGGAAGTGGAAATGCTCCAGGTCGCCGATCACGCGCGCCATCTTCACGATCGCGTTGTCGCCCACCTCGGGCATGGAGCCGTGCGCGGTGACGCCGCGGGTCTGCACTTCGAACCAGGCGAGGCCCTTGTGCCCGATGTACGGATAGTTGGCCGTGGGCTCCGCGACCACGATGGCGCCCGCGCGGCCCAGGAGCTTGCGGTCGGCGAGGAACTTGGCGCCCTCGCATCCGACTTCCTCGCCGGCGGTGATCACGAGCACGAGGCCCGGGGAACGGGCGAGCTTGGGCGCGAGCTCGATCGCCGCGCACACGAAGGCCGCGATGCCGCTCTTCATGTCCGTGGAGCCGCGGCCGTAGAGCCTGTCGCCGTCGGTCTCGCCCGCGAACGCATCGTGGTGCCAGCGGGCCGCGCCCAGCGGCACGATGTCGATGTGACCCGTGAAGCAAAGCGGCGGCTTGCCCTCGGACCCGCCGATCTGCGCGATGAGGCTTGTGCGGCCTTCCGCGAACTCGTGGTATTCGACGCGGTAGCCCGCGTCCTCCAGGAGCTTGCCGATGGCGTGGGCGCAAGCGCGCTCCATGCCCGGCGGGTTGATGGTGTTGAACCTGAGCAGCTCGCGAGTGAGCGCGAGCGGGGCCGGAGCGTTCATGTCTGCGCATCCCGGGCCGCGCGCGCGCGCCGGCGGCGCCGCTGGGCCCAATTGTTGAGGAGCTCCACCATCACCGAGAAGCCGAGCGCGAAGTACACGTAGCCCTTCGGGATGTGGAAGTGCAGGCCGTCGGCGATCAGCATCACGCCGATCAGCAGCAGGAAGGAAAGGGCCAGCATCTTGATGGTCGGGTTGGCCGCCACGAAGTGGGCGAGCGGATCGGAGGCGATGAGCATCACGCCCACGGCGGCGATCACCGCGACCACCATCACCCAAAGGCGGTCGGCCATGCCCACGGCGGTCACCACGGAGTCGATGGAGAACACGATGTCGATGATCGCGATCTGCGTGACCACCATGAGGAACGTCGCGCCCCGGTTGCGCGGGCCCTTGTCCTCCTCGTCGCCCTCGACCTCGTTGTGGATCTCGTGCGTGGCCTTGTAGAGCAGGAAGAGCCCGCCCACGAGCATGATCACGTCGCGCCACGAAAGGCCGAACCCGCCCACGTGCAGGAAGGGCTCCGTGAGCCCCACGATCCATGCGAGCGTGGCGAGGAGCGCGAGGCGCGTGACGAGCGCGAGCGCGAGGCCCACCTTGCGCGCGGCGCCCTGCTGGTCGGCGGGCAGCCGCCCTGCGAGGATCGAGATGAACACGAGGTTGTCGATGCCCAGCACGATCTCGAGCGCCATGAGCGTGACGAGGCTCGCCCAGACGGCGGGCTCGGAGACCCACGCGAAGGTGAAGAATTCCACCTAGGAGATGAGCCGCCTGGCGGCTTCCTCGTATTTCTCGGACGTCTTGCGCGCCACCTCGGGCGGCATCTGCGGCGCGGGCGGCTTCCTCTCGAAGCCGATGGAGTCGAGCCAGTTGCGCACGTACTGCTTGTCGAAGCTCTCGGGGCTCGCGCCTTCCTTCCACGTGTCGAGCGGCCAGAAGCGCGAGGAGTCGGGCGTGAGCGCCTCGTCGATGAGGTGGAGCCTGCCGGAAGCGTCGGTGCCGAACTCGAACTTCGTGTCGGCGATGATGATGCCGCGGTCCAGCGCGTACTTCGCCGCGGCCTCGTAGAGCTTCACCGCCGTGTCGCGCACTTCCTTCGCGCGCGCCTCGCCGATTCCCTTCGCCATCTCCTCGAAGGAGATGTTCTCGTCATGGTGTCCGGCCTCGGCTTTGGTGGCGGGCGTGAATATGGGATGCGGAAGCTTCGAGGCGCGCTTCAGGCCCGCGGGCAGCCTGATGCCGCAGACGCTTTGCGACTCCTGGTATTCCTTCCAGCCCGAGCCCTCGAGGTAGCCGCGCACGACCGCCTCGACGGGAATGGTCTTCATGCGGCGCACGACGATCGCGCGGCCGCGCACCTGGTCGCGCTCGCCGGGCGCCACCACCGTCTCGGGATCGATGCCCGTGAGGTGGTTGGGCACGATGGAGGCGAGCCTGTGGAACCAGAAGTCCGCGAGCTCCGTGAGCACGCGCCCTTTCTCGGGGATCGGGGTGGGCAGGATCACGTCGTAGGCCGACAGGCGATCGGTGGTCACGATGAGGAGCTTGTCGTCGCCCACGGCGTAGATGTCGCGCACCTTGCCGCGGCCCACGAGGGGAAGGGACTGGATGGAGGATTCGTACATGTTCATAGGATAGCGGCTGCGGTGAAGGCGAGGGCGATGGACAGCATCACGAGGAGGAAGTACGCGATGAATACCAGCAGGAAGCGGGCGATCGTCGCCCACGCGCGTCCGCCGAAGACGGTCCGCATCGCCGCTGCGAGGTAGATCGCGGAAGGGATGGTGAGCAGCATCGGCCGGCCGAACGGACCCACGATGGCGCCCAGCAGGAACACGAACGTGTGGACGTGGAAAGCGAACACCAGGTGCTCGCCGTAGTTGAAGGGGCGGTTCCAGTAGGCCGCGCGCGTGAGCATCGCGAACACGGGGACCAGCAGGAACATCGCATACGGGAACGACGCGATCACCCGCTGCACGAGGAAGGAATTCGCCTGCGCGCGCGTCATGCCGTCGAAATGCTCGTGGAGGCGTTTCGCGAACTTGGGGCAAATGATGTCGTCCACGTCGCACTGGATGGCGATGGGCCCTTCGCCTACCACCGGGCCGTTGATCACCTTCACCTGGATGGAGTCCCCGGGCATGAACGCCTTGGCGACGAGGAAGAAGATGAGGCTCGCGGTGAGATACAGGCGAAGCGGCGGGACGTAGCGGCGCTTGCGCCCCGCGAAGTACTCGAGCGTGAGCCGGCCCGGGACCGCGAGCTTCGCGAGAGTCTTCCAGATCGCGCCTTCCAGCGCGATCTGGTTCTCGAGCAGCTCTTGGAAGAATTGGCGGGCCGTCGGAGGATGCAGCGCCGTGGCCTGGCCGCACTCCGGGCAGAACTTCCCGCCCGCGGGCGTTCCGCAGTTACGGCATGCGGGGACCGCAGGCGAGCTCACCTCCCAGACGCTAGTTCACGATCGCCGCGAGCTCGCCCTTCGCGTAGCGCGCGGCCATCTTGTCGAGCGGCACGGGCTGCAGCTTCGAGCCCTGGCCCGCGCAGCCGAACTGCGTGTAGCGCTGCTTGCAGATTTCCTTGGCCGCGGCGCGCGCGGGCTTGAGGTAGTCGCGCGGGTCGAACGCGCTCTTGTTCGCGTTCATGTACTTGCGGATCGCCGCGGTCATGGCGAGGCGGATGTCCGTATCGATGTTCACCTTGCGCACGCCGTGCTTGATGCCTTCCTGGATCTCCTCGACCGGCACGCCGTAGGTCTCCTTCATCTCGCCGCCGTTCTCGCGGATCACCTGCAGCAGGTCCTGCGGGACGGAAGACGATCCATGCATCACGAGGTGCGTGTTGGGGATGCGCTTGTGGATCTCCTTGATGCGCTCGATGGCGAGGATGTCCCCGGTGGGCTTCCTCGTGAACTTGTACGCGCCGTGGGAGGTGCCGATGGCGATGGCGAGCGCATCGACGCCGGTCTTCTTCACGAAGTCGGCGGCCTGCTCGGGATCGGTGAGCAGCATCTCGCGCGTCATCGTGGAATCCGTGCCGTGGCCGTCTTCCTTGTCGCCGCGCATGGTCTCCAGCGACCCCAGGCAGCCCAGCTCGCCCTCGACGGAGACGCCGAGGCGGTGCGCCATGTCCACGACCTTCTTGGTCACGTCCACGTTGTATTCGTAGGAGGAGATCGTCTTGCCGTCGGCCTCGAGCGAGCCGTCCATCATCACGCTGGAGAAGCCCAGCTTGATCGCGCCCTCGCACACCGCGGGCGACTGGCCGTGGTCCTGGTGCATCGCCACCGGCGTCTTGGGAAAGCTCGCGACCGCCGCCTCGATCAGGTACTTGAGGAAGGTCTCCCCGGCGTATTTCCGCGCGCCGGCCGAGGCCTGCATGATGACGGGGCTGTCGGTTTCCGACGCCGCCTCCATGATGGCCTGCACCTGCTCGAGGTTGTTCACGTTGAACGCGGGAAGGCCGTAGCCGTTTTCCGCCGCGTGGTCCAGAAGCTGCCGCATCGATACGAGTGCCATGGCATTTCTCCGTCGTGTTGCTGCTCAATTGCCTGATTTGACAGCCGCCTTCCGGGGAAGGTCGCGGCTGCCCCCTGCTCCCAGGTGGCCGCTTTTGCCTTCTAGGTGCGGCGGTGCTCGCCGACCTTCACGATCTTCATTGTATTGGTTCCGCCCGACTTGCCGATCGGCTCGCCGATGGTGAGCACGATGATGTCGCCCGGCTTCACGACGCCGTTGGCCACCAGCACCGCCTCGGCTTCGGCGAGCAGCTCCTCGCGGTCGTGCCCGACGTACTTCACCATCAGCGGGTAGGTATCGCGAAACAGCGTGCAACGGTAGCGGGTGAACGTCTGCGCGGTGAGCGCGTAGATGGGCACGCCGCAATTCAGGCGCGACATCCAGAGCGCCGTGGACCCGGACTCGGTGAGCGAGGCGATCGCCTTCACCTTGAGGTGGTAGGCGGTGAAGAGCGCCGCCATGGCGATCGACTGGTCCACGCGCGTGAAGACGCGGTCGAGGAACTCGCTCTCCAGCGTGACCGGCTGCGATTTCTCGGCCTCGACGCAGATGCGGTTCATCGCCGCGATGGCTTCCACCGGGTACATGCCCGAGGCCGACTCGGCCGAGAGCATCACGGCGTCCGTCCCGTCCAGCACCGCGTTGGCCACGTCGGAGACCTCGGCGCGCGTGGGGCGCGAGTGGGCCACCATCGAGTCGAGCATCTGCGTCGCCACGATCACCGGGCGCGCGTGCTCGCGGGCCAGCTGCACGGCGTTCTTCTGC
>Ga0335071_10001980_pt1 | contig 22100 bp, 16 predicted proteins | sample Lox_Sample_15_FD_206724 | JGI IMG/M metagenome (GOLD analysis project Ga0335071, IMG submission 206724) | Soil microbial communities from Loxahatchee National Wildlife Refuge, Florida, United States - Lox_Sample_1.5 | ecosystem: Environmental > Terrestrial > Soil > Wetlands | place: USA... | reverse complement strand
CCCGGAGCGTGGCCGACCTGCGGCTGGCCTTCGCGGTCCTGGACCAGAGCTTCACGCCCGAGCTCCTGGCCCGGGTCCCGCCGCCGCCGGGTCAGCTCCGCATCGCCTGGAGCGACGGGATGGGCGGCGCTCCCGTTCTGCCGGAGGTCCGGGCAGCGGTGGTCCAGGCGATGGCCGCCCTGGAGCAGGCCGGGGCGCGGACGGAGCACCAGGTCTCCCCGGGGCTCGACTACCCGGAGTGCTGGGAGGTGACGGGCGAGCTCATCGGCGCCTTCGAGACCCGGCGCAGTCCCCTCCCGCGGCGCCTCCTGTTCCGGCTCGCCGGCCCCCTGCTGGCGCGCCGGATGGCCGGGCGCGCCTTGGAGCGAGCCTTCTTCGCCGGCGCCCGGCTCGCGGACACCGGGCTCGCCGCGCTGGCCGAGCGGCGCCGGCGGCTCGGGGAGGCGCTGGACGCCTTCCTGGAGTCGCGCGACGCCTGGATCTGCCCGGTGATGCCGGTGGTGGCCTACCCGCACTCCCGGCCCGGCGGCACAGTGGTGGTGGACGGCGAGCGGGTTGCCGAGAGCTTCATGGACCTGACCTTCTGCGGCCCGTTCAATCTGACCGGACATCCAGTGGTGGTCCTCCCCGTCGGCGCGACCGCCGGGGGAAAGCCGATCGGCGTCCAGATCGTGGGCCGGCGCAACCAGGAGCAAGCGCTGCTCGACGTGGCCGCGTCCGTCGACGATGTGGTGCGCGGTTACCGCAGGCCCCCCGGCTACTAGGACCCGCTCACCCTCCCGGCCGCGGGCGAGAGCCCCACAGCACCCAGCACTCGAAGCGGTGCCCGTTGCGCTCCACCGGGATGGCCCGCGTCTGCGCGTCCGGGAACACCTGCCCCATCCGGGCCAGGCAGCCCGGCGCGGCCTCCGCCGACCAGATGGCCAGGGCACCGCCCGGCCGGAGCGCGCGCCGCGCCGCGCCCAGGCCCTCCAGCGAATAGAGCCAGCCGTTGGCGGCCGTGGAGAGCGCCCCCGGGCCGTTGTCGACGTCGAGGAGCAGGCAGTCGTAGGAGGAGGAGGCGGTGGCGATCCGCTCCCGGACGTCGCCGACCCGGACGCGCACCCGGGGGTCGGCCAGGTCGCAGGACCCGAGCTCGGCCCGGACCTCGGGCGCCGAGAGGAATTCCACCAGGAGCGGCTCGAGCTCCACCACCTCGGCCAGCGCCACGCGCGAGTCCTTCAGCACCGCGCCCAGGGTGTGGCCGAAGCCGAGCCCGCCGATCAGGACCCGCAGGCCTTCGCCCGGCCCGCAGCACCCCAGGCCGATCTCCGCCAGCGCCACCTCGGTGGGCCCCTCGGAGCTGTCCATCAGGTGCCGGCCGCCCTGGCGGATCTCGTAGTACCGGGCCCCGTCGGCCCCGGCGCAGCGCCGCAGCACCCACTCCCCGGTGGGCCGGCCGACGCGGACGATCACCGAGGCGGAGGCAGGGCGCATGCGGCGGGCCTCAGGCCAGCGCCCGGTCCACCGCGGCGAGCGCGTGGATGGCGGTGGTGTCGAAGAGCGGGACCGAGACGTCGCGCTCGCCCACCAGCATGGTGATCTCGGTGCAGCCGGCGATGACGCCCTGGGCGCCCGCCCCGGCGAGCGCGTCGGCGACGGAGGCGAGGCGGGCCCTGGAGCGGGGCTCGAGGCGGCCCAGGACCAGCTCCTCGAAGATGATCCGGTCCACCTCCCGGCGGTCCTCCGGGCCGGGCACCAGGACCTCCAGCCCGTGACGCTCCTCCAGGCGGCCCCGGTAGAAACCCTGCTCCATGGTGTAGCGCGTGCCGAGGAGGGCCACCCTGTGCAGGCCCGCGGCGCGCACCCGATCCGCCGTGACGTCGGCGATGTGGACCAGCGGCACGCCCACGCCGGCCATGGCCTGGTCGGCCACCTTGTGCATGGTGTTGGCGCAGATGAGCAGGAGCTCGGCGCCGGCGCGCTCCAGACCCCGGGCCGCGCGGTTCAGGATGGCGCCGGCCTCCTCCCACCGGTCGGCGCGCTGCAGGGGCTCGATCTCCGCGAAGTCGAGCGATGCCAGCAAGCACCGCGCCGAGTGCAGCCCGCCCAGGCGCGAGCGCACCTCCTCGTTCAGGAGTCGGTAGTAGTGGGCGGTCGACTCCCAGCTCATGCCGCCGATGAGGCCGATGGTCTTCACGCCTCCCATCATGGCCGCCGGGCCGCCCGCCGGCAAAGCGCCGCCCGGCCCGCCCGCCCCCCCCACCTACCTCGCGACCGGCCGCCGGGTTACATTCCCCCCGATCGCCATGATCTCCTGCCTCGTGGCCACCCCGGGCGCACCCCTCTCCGACCATGCGCTCCGCGCCGCGCTGGCCGAGGCCCTGGGGCGGCTCGGCCCGCGGCGGCGCGTCCTCCTGGTGCCGCCCGACGTCACCCGCCGCCGCTCCTTCGCCGGCCGCATCACCGAGCTCGCCTGGGAGCTCCTCGGAGACCAGGTCGCCGACGTCCTGCCGGCGCTCGGCACCCACCTCCCCATGACCGGCCAGGAGCTCTCCGGCATGTTCGGCCGGGTCCCGCACGGGCTCTTCCGCGTCCACCGCTTCCGGGAGGACGTGGAGACCCTGGGCCGAATCCCGGCCGAGGAGGTGCGGGAGCTGTCCGGGGGGCGCCTCGACTACGACTGGCCGGCCCAGGTGAACCGGCTGGTGGCGAGGGGCGGCCACGACCTGGTGCTGTGCGTGGGGCAGGTGGTCCCCCACGAGGTGGCCGGCGTGGCCGGGGGGAGCAAGATGCTCCTGGTGGGCACGGGCGGGCCCGAGGCCATCCACCGCAGCCACTACCTGGGCGCAGTCCACGGCATGGAGCGGCTCATGGGCCGGGCGCAGAACCCGGTGCGCTCGCTCTTCGACCGGGCCATGGAGCGGTTCGCGACCCACCTGCCGGTGGCGTACGTCCTCACCGTGGTGGGCACCGGCGCCTCCGGCGCGCCCGAACTCCTGGGGCTCTACGTCGGCGACGACCACGACACCTTCGCCCGGGCCGCCGCTCATTCGCTGGAGGTGAACGTCAACCTGCTGGACGAGCCACCCCGCAAGGTGGTGGTCCACCTCGACGCCGCCGAGTACCGGAGCACCTGGGTCGGGAACAAGGCCATCTACCGGACCCGGATGGCCATCGCCGACGGGGGGGAGCTCCTCGTCCTGGCGCCCGGAGTCCGGGCCTTCGGGGAGGATCCGGAGATCGATCGGCTCATCCGCGCCCACGGATACCGCACCACCCCGGAGATCCTGGAGCGGGTCCGGAACACGCCCGCCCTGCAGGCGAGCCTCGGCGCAGCGGCCCACCTCATCCACGGCTCGCCCGAGGGCCGCTTCACCGTCACCTACGCCGCCGGAGGCCTGGGGCGGGAGGAGATCGAGGGCGTGGGCTTTCGCCACGCGGAGCTGGCCGAGGCCACCCGGCGCTACGACCCGCGCGCGCTCCGCGACGGCTGGAACACCCTCGCCGACGGCGAGCGGGTGTTCTACGTCTCCCACCCCGGCGCCGGCCTGTGGGCGCACCGGCCCCGCTTCACCATGGGTCATGGCACCGCCCGCACGTCGATCCTCCTGGTGATGGGCGTGTCCGGCAGCGGAAAGACCACCGTCGGCTCGCTCCTGGCGGGCCGGCTCGGCTGGCGCTACGCCGAGGCGGACGACTTCCACCCCCCGGCCAACGTGGCCAAGATGGCCGCGGGGCGCCCCCTCGACGACGAGGACCGCCTCCCCTGGCTCCAGGCCATCGCCGCCTTCATCGACGCCCGCGTCGCCGAGGGCCAGCCGGCGGTGGTCACCTGCTCGGCGCTGCGCCGCTCCTACCGCGACCTCCTCCGGCGGCCGCAGGTCCGGATGGTCTACCTCCGCGGCGACCGCGAGCTGGTGGCGAGGCGCCTGGCCGATCGGCGTGGGCACTTCTTCAGGCCGGAGCTCCTGGAGAGCCAGTTCGAGACGCTGGAGGAACCGGGGCCGGACGAGGGGGTACTGGCCGTCCCCATCGCCGGGTCCCCGGCGTCGATCGCCGAGGCCGTCCTCTCGGCGCTGGGCGAGGCCGGCTGACCCGGGCTGGCGGCCCGCGGCTCGGGGCGCGAGCAGCGCCGGGCTGTCGCAGGGGCTTCGGGGGAACCCCCGCGGGCGCCGCTCGCCGCCTGCCGGGGTGGCCCGGGCGGCGCTACGCTCTCCCGTGTCGCTGCGTTCGGACGGGAAGGAGGCGCACATGCCTGCCGATCCGAGAGTCGAGGAGGCGTTCACCATCCTCCTGCGGCCCGGAGGGCCCAGCCGTGCGGAGTCGAGGCGCGCGCGAGAGCTGCTCCGCGGATGGCTGGAGGAGGAGGATCGCGCCGGGGAAGAGGCCGAAGACGAGGAGGAGCCCAGCTCGGCCTGGGAGGACGCCGCGCCGCCGGAGCTCCTCAACGAGCGGGCCAGGGCCGGCGCCCGCGCCGCTGCCCGCCCCGGGGGCGCGCTCAAGGGGATGCGCTAGCGGCGAGCTGGAGGCCATGCACCCGGAGGGGTCCCGACCGCAGGGGATGCCCCGACGAGGCGAGCCGGCGCGAGCGCCCCGCCCGCGCGGTGGTTATGGTCGCGCCATGCGTGCCTCCCTCGTCCTCGCCATGCTGGCCCTCGCCCCCTCCGCCCTGGCCGCGGAGGTGGGGGCGCCGGCCCCGGCCTTCACCCTCACCGACCTCTCGGGAAGGCAGGTGAGCCTCTCCGACTTCCGCGGGCAGCTGGTGGTGCTGGAGTGGTTCAACCCGGGCTGCCCATTCGTGCGGGCCTCTCACACCCGCGGCACCCTGGTCGACGACGCCGCCCGGCACGCCGGCGGCGGCGTGGTGTGGCTGGCGGTGAACTCGGCAGCGCCCGGGAAGCAGGGCTACGGCGTGGAGGCCAACCGCGCCGCCGCCGAGAGCTTCCGGATGCAGTATCCGGTGCTGCTCGACCCCACCGGCCAGGTCGGGCGCGCCTACGGCGCCACCAACACCCCGGGCATGATGGTGGTCGACCGCGAGGGCCGGCTGGCCTACCGCGGGGCCATCGACAACTCGCCCGACGGCGAGCGCCAGGCGCCCCAGGGTGGCGCGGTGGTGGACTACGTCTCGGCGGCGCTCGAGGACCTGGCCGCCGGCCGCCCGGTGCGGACGCCGGAGACCAAGCAGTACGGCTGCTCGGTGAAGTACGGATCGTGATCGCCCGCGCCGCCACCGCCGCCTGGCTCATCGTCCTGGGCGCCGCCCGGGCCGACCCTCCGCCCGGGCCCCGCGCCCAGGGGCCGGAGTGGGCCGTCGCCGCAGAGCCCGGCGCCTCCGGCGGCCCGGTGGTCGACCTGCGTGTCGAGGCCCGCGCCGGCTTCCACGTCAACCTGGAGTACCCCATGGCCTTCTCGCCCTCGCCCTCGGCGACGGCCAGGTTCCAGGGCACGCGCGTTCCGCTCCGGCCCGCCCGGACCGCCGCCTGCCCCGGCGACGGCAAGGAGGTGTGCTCGGCCACCCTGGAGCTGCCCTACCTGCCACCGCCCGCCGGGGCGGCGCGTGTGGCCGGGACCCTGGCCTTCAGCGTCTGCTCCGCCGAGAGGTGCCTCATCCAGAAGGTGCCGCTCTCGCTGGAGGTGGCCTCCCCCGCGCCCCGCGGCTGACGGCGGCTATCTCTGCTCCCCGATCTGCCCGGATCGCGCCAGGCACTCGGGGCAGATGCCGTGGCTGAACTGCACGTCGGCGTGGGCGCTGACGTAGGCCTCGAAGACCTGCCAGTTCCCGTGCTCGTCGCGGATCCGCTTGCACCAGGCGCAGGTGGGGAGCAGGCCGGTGAGGATCTTCACCTTGCGAATCTCCTCCTCGACCCGGACCGCCAGCACCGCCTCCCGCCGCCGCAGCGCGCTCGTCCGGGCGCGGTACACCCCCACCACCAGCGCCAGGGCCGCGAGCGCGGCGGCCGCCAGGAACCAGCCCGTCTGCCACAGGTGCGGCTCGACCGAGAAGAGCACCGACGCCGGCGGACCGAAGGCGCCGGAGGCGCTGGCCGCCGCCACCTCGAAGGTGTAGCGGCCCGGCCCCAGGTTGGTGAAGTGGGCCACCCGATCGGAGCCGGCGTCGAGGAAGCCGTCGTCGAGCCCCGCCAGCCGGTGGCGGAAGCGGACCCGGTCGGCGGCAGCCAGCGCCAGCCCGGTGTAGCGCACGTCGACCCGCCGCGTCCCCGCGGGGAAGCGCATGGGCTGGGACGGGGGCCAGGTGCGGCCGTCGACCACCAGCTCCTCCACCCGCGCTGCCGGCGGCGGGAGGGGCGCATCCAGGTGCGCCGGGTCGATCACCACAACCCCGCGGACGGTGGGGAACCAGAGCCGGCCGTCCGCGCCCCGCCAGGCGGAAGGCTCCGCCCCCCCGTTGCACTCGCGCTCGCGCATGCCGTCGGCGGTGCCGAAGACCGTCGGGGCCACCCGGGCGCGCCGGCCGGCGGCCACGTCCTCGAGCTCCGCCCGGTCGACGCGGGAGATGCCGTGGTTCCCGGAGAGCCAGAGGTGGCCAGCGCCGTCGTCCAGGATGGCCAGCACCACGTCCTCGTGGAGCCCCTCCCGCCGCGTCCACCGCTCCAGCCGGCCGCCCGAGAACCGCGCCAGGCCGTCGCCGGCCGTCCCGATCCAGACCGTGCCGTCGGGCTCGGCGCGCAGCGCCGCCACGTCCCCGCGGATCGGCTGCCCGGCGAGCGATTCGGGGACCAGCCTCTCGCCCTCCACCCGCCTCAGGCCGCTGGTGGTGCCCACCCACAGCCCGCCGCCGGGGAGCTCCTCGATGGTGTTCACCTTGCCCGCCACGCCCGGGTCCGACTCCAGCGCCTGGAAGCGTCCGCCGGCCATGCGGAACACCCCATGCGTCGTGCCCACCCAGATCGTGCCCCGCGAGTCCTCGTGGACCACCCGGACCATGGTGCCGCGAAGCCCGCTCTCGGCCCCGTAGCGCGTCGCGCCCCCGGGGCCGAAGCGCCAGAGGCCCGCGCCCTCCGTGCCCACCCACAGGACGCCGTGGCGGTCCTCGAGCAGACCAGCCAGGCTGACGCCGCGGAGGGCGTCCGCGTGGGCGGGCTCGACGCGGCCGTCGGCCAGCCGGTCCAGGCCGGCGCCGCCGGCCAGCCACATGACCCCGCCGCGCCCCTCGCGGACCGCCCAGACCACGTCGTCGGAGAGCCCCTCCTCGCGGGCGATGGTGACCGCCTGGCCCCAGCGCAGCCGGTACAGGCCACCCGACTCGGTGCCGGCCCAGACGTCACCCTCGCCGTCCTCGGCCAGCGCGTGGACGTCGGCGGGACTGGTCGACCCGGTCAGGGCCTGGACCTCGTCCCCCACCACCCGGAACACGGTCCCGCCTCCGGTTCCCACCCACATCGCCTGCCCGCGGTCTGCGAGCAGCGCGTAGACCACGGGGGAACCGGGCAGGGGCACCTGCTCGAAGCCCGCGCCCCCTGCCCGTCTCCGCGCCAGCCCGCGCGCGGTCCCCACCCACAGGGTCCCGTCCTGCGCCTCCTCCAGGCTGGTCACCGACTCCGCGGGCAGCCCGTGCGCGCCCAGCACCTCCAGCCGCCCGTCCACGAGCCGGGCCAGGCCCAGTTCCCCGCCCACCCACAGCGTGGTCCCCGAGCGGAGCAGGGTGATCAGGCGCTGGGGGCCCAGGCCCTCGACCCGCTCCACCTTCGCAGGCCATCCGGCGCGGACGTGCCACAGGCTCGAGGTCTCGGTGGCCACGTAGACCCCGCCCTGCCCGTCGTCGGCCAGCGAGACCACGGCCTCGCCCCCCCCCAGTCCCACCTCCTGGAAGGCGTCGCCCACCAGGCGGCTCAGGCCCGTGGTCGTCCCCACCCACAGGACGCCGCGGTCGTCCTCCACCAGCGCGCTGATCTCGTTCCCGGCCAGGCCGGGCGTGTCGGGGCGGGCGAACAGCGCGAAGCGCACGCCGTCGAACCTGACCAGCCCCTCCTGCGTACCGATCCAGAGGTAGCCGCTCCGGGCCACGAGCAGCCGGTGGACCCCGTTGTGCGGCAGGCCGTCGCGGTAGGTCCAGCGCTCGCGGATGCACTGCGAGAGGAGACGCCGGTCCGGGCCGGCGCGCGCCGGCAGCGCCGCGGCAGCGAGGAGCACCGCCATCCACCAACGCCTGGGGAAGGAGCCGCCCATTTCTCCTCGAGGCCGGCGCGCGCGGGAGCGCGTCCGCCCTGGGCACAGGGTTCCCCTAAGCGGGGTAGGTGGTCAAGGCCCACCGAGCCCTGGAGCGGCCCGGGCGCCGGGCGAGGCGGCGTTCCCCGGGGGCGGCTACTCCCCCTGGCCCACCCGGATCTGTAGCTTCACGTCGCTGCCCCGCCCTTCGGCGGCGCGGGCGAACGCCTGGGCGCCCTGCTCGAGGTCGAAGGTGGCGCTGATGAGGGGCTTGAGGTCGATCTTGCCCGAGGCGATGAGGGCGATGGCCCGCGGGTAGACGTTGGCGTAGCGGAAGACCGTCTCCACCCGCGCCTCCCGGGCCTGGGCAGCGGATACGTCGAGCGGCACCGGGTCGAGGGGGATGCCCACCAGCACGGCGCAGCCGCCGGGCCGCAGGAGCCCGAAGAGCCCGGGGTAGACCGCGGGGCTGCCGCTGGCCTCGAACACCACGTCGGCGCCCCAGCCGTCGGTGGCGTCGCGGACGGCGGCGAGGAGCTCCTGCCTCCTCACGTTCACCGCGGCGATCCCCGGGTAGCGGGCGGCCAGGTCGAGCTTCTCCTGCAGGACGTCGGAGACGATGGCCCGGCTGCACCCGCCGGCCAGCGCCGCCAGGGCGGTGAGGATGCCGATGGTCCCGCAGCCGGTCACCACCGCCACGTCGCCCGGCTGGATCCGCGCCTTCACCGCCGCCTGCATGCCGATGGCCAGCGGCTCGACCATGGCTCCCTCGGCGAAGGACACGCTGTCGGGGAGCCGGTAGGTGAAGGAGGCCGGGTGCACCACGTAGGGGGTGAGGCAGCCGTGCACCGGAGGGGTGGCCCAGAACACCACCGCCGGATCGACGTTGTAGAGCCCGAGCCGCGAGGCGCGCGAGCTGGGGTCGGGGATCCCCGGCTCCATGCAGACGCGGTCGCCCACCCGGAGGCTCCTGACCCGCTCGCCCACCTCCACCACCCGCCCCGAGGCCTCGTGCCCCAGGATCAAGGGCTCCTTCACCACGCACGGCCCGATGCGACCGTGGGTGTAGTAGTGCACGTCGCTGCCGCACACCCCCACCCGCTCCACGGCGATCTTGACGTCGGCAGGCCCCACCGCCAGCGGCAGCTCGATGTCCCGCAGGGACAGCTCGCCCTTGCGCTCCAGCACCAGCGCCTTCATCGCGCGCCCTCCCTCTACTCCCCCGCCCGGTCGGGATCCTACCCGCCCTCGGCCCCGCCGCGCTCCCCGCGGCCCCGGCGGGGCGGCGGCCGGGTCGGGCGGCTCCTGGGGTGGCAAGCGGTCCCGGCCGGGAGGCCGGGCGCCCGCGGGGATCGGCGAGGAGCTCCTGCGGCGGCTCGCGGCCTGGGGTCCGGGCGGCCGGGGCCGCGAGGGCCCCCGCTCATGCCCGGACGATGGTGACGGTGCAGGGCGCCTCCAGGGCCACCTGGGTGGCCACCGTCCCCAGCAGGCCGCGCAGGGGGATGTCGCGGGCCGGCGCCCCGATGACCACGTGGTCCACCCGGTTCTGCCGGGCGAAGGCCAGCAGGGCCTCGGCCGGGCCGGTCGACTCCAGCACGTGGAAGGAGGCCTGGCCCGGGCCTAGGCCCAGCGGCTCGGCCCAGGCCCTTAGCACCGCCAGGTGGCGGATCCGCTGGCGGGCCGCGGTCTCGTCCTCGCGCGAGCCACCCAGCTCCGGGACCGGGCGGATGACGGTGGCGCAGGCCAGGCGCCGCGACCCGGGCGCGGCCAGGAGCCGCCGCACCGCCTCGCGGAGCGCGGCCAGGGTGGCGTCGTCGCCGTGCTGGGTGGCCACCGCCACCAGGAGGATGGGGGCGCTCGCCGCCTGCGACGAGGGGAGAGCGAGCGGTGCCGGCGCGTAGCCGGCGGCCTTGAGCCAGCACCCCAGGAGCTGGAGAGGCCCGGCCCGGCGAAGCCGCCGGCCCCGCTCGCCCACCTCCACGTGCTGGGGGTGGGAGAGGTCGAAGGCCACCTGGGCGGCCGAGGCCGGGCGCCGGGCCGCGTCCGGCTCGAGGCAGCGGAGGATCACCTCCTGCAGCCACTCCGGGATCGCCGCCGCCAGGGCCCGCGGCGGCACCGGCACCCGCCACAGCCGGGCACGGAGGCCGCCCGGGCCGGGCGAGCCGAAGGGGAGCCGGCCGGTGGCCAGCTCGTAGGCCACGACCCCCAGCGAGAACACGTCGCTGCGGGGATCGCTCCGCACCCCCACCACCTGCTCGGGCGAGAGGTAGGGGGCGGAGCCGATGGGGCGGTGGAACTCCTCGGCCAGCAGATCGGGGAAGTGGGCGTGGTGGGCCAGCCCCAGGTCGATGAGCACCGCGGTCCCGTCGTCGCGCACCATCACGTTGGAGGGCTTCACGTCGAGGTGGATGGCCTCCTGGCGGTGGAGGTCGTCGAGGGCGGCGGCCAGGGCGCTCCCCAGCGAGGCCACCTCGGCGGGCGGGAGCGGGGCGCGCCGGGCCCACTCCGAGAGCGGCCGGCCCTTCACCTCCTCCATGACCAGGTAGGGGCAGACGGTGAGGTCCCCGGCCGCCACGAAGCGCGGCACGTGCGAGCCGGTGAGCGCGGAGAGCACGTTCTGCTCCACCTCGAAGGAGACCACGCTGGTGGCGGGCTCGCCCGGGCCCAGGCGGGGGATCTTCATCACCGCCGGGAAGGTCAGGTCCGGCCGGGTCACCCGGTGGATGACGCCCATGCCGCCGGCGTGGATCTGCTCGCCGATGAGGAACCCGTCGATGGTGTCGCCGGGCTCGGGGAGGTCGCCCACAGGTCTCAGTCTCCGCGCTCGAGCCGCTCCGCCAGCCTCGCCGGCAGCCCCGCCGCCCGCACCTTGGCCGCGGCGGTGGGCCAGTCGTACGCCACCCGGTGGAAGGTCAGCGTCCTCCGCACGTCGTCGAACAGAGCATAGCTCGCCGCGGTCCGCCCATCGCGCGGCTGGCCCACCGAGCCGGCGATGCCCAGCCACCGGCGCCGCGAGGGCACCGGGATGGCCACGCCCGGCACCGGCCGGAAGGGCAGGGGCCGGTCGCTGGCCGCGGTGTAGAAGAGGATGGGCTCGTGCACGTGCCCGGCGAAGGTCCAGGGGGTGGCCGTGGCCCGCAGGCACTCCTCGGCCCGCAGGGCGTCGGTCACGTAGGTCCACTCCCCGGGGTCGGCGGCGCTGGCGTGGACCAGGGTCAGCTCGCCGCGCCTCACCACCAGCGGGAGGCTGGCCAGGAAGGCGCGCTCGCGCGGCCCGAGCTGGCGGCGCGTCCAGGCGATCGCCTCCAGCGCCTCGGGGTTCATGCCGGCCGCGACCTTCTCGTCCAGCACCGCCGCGTCGTGGTTCCCCTGCACCACCACCGCGCCTCGCCCCACCTCCTCCTCCACCCGCTCCAGCACCGGCAGCGGATCGGCGCCGTAGCCGACCAGGTCGCCCAGGAAGGCGACGGCGTCGGCGCCTTGCTCGCGGGCGTGCGCCAGCACGGCCACGAGCGCCTCCAGGTTCGAGTGGACGTCGGCGAGCAGGGCGAGCCGCATGCGGGCGCCGGGAGGCGCGGGGCGAGTCTACCCCGATCGCCCGCTCCCCCGCCTACCCCAGCTCCGGCACGTGGCGGGCCAACAGCCCCCCGAGCTCGGCCAGGTCGGGACGCCGGGCCAGGGCCTCCCGCACGTAGCGGAGCGAGGAGGGGATGAAGCGCAGGAAATCGGGGTTCTTCTTCACCCGGTCGATGAAGACGAAGCGCCCCGCGTCCTTCAGCTTGCGCTGCACGGTGAGGAGGTCGAAGGTGGCCCGGAAGGGAGGGTATTCGAGGCGCGGTCCACCGGCCTCGGCCAGCGCCTCCAGGTAGCGGTGCAGCATGGCCTCCACGAAGGCCGGCTCGAGCTCGACGTAGCTGTCCCGGAGCAGCGCCACCAGGTCGTACTGGCGGGGGCCGAGCAGCGCGTCCTGGAAGTCGATCAGGGCCTGGGCCCCGGAGGGGAGCACCATCAGGTTGCGGGACTGGTAGTCGCGGTGGGTGAAGCCCCGGGGCTCGGCCTCCAGCGCCCGGGCCATGCGCTCGAAGTGGAAGGTGACCCGCTCCCGCTCCCCGGGCGAGAGCCGCGCCCCCTTCCCCGCCTCCAGCCCCCACTCCACGAAGTGCCACAGCTCCCAGAGGTAGAGCTCGCGGTCGAAGGCGCGGGTGAAGGCCACGCAGCCCTCGGGCCGCCGCTCGGCCGCGGCGCGCAGACGGGCCAGCTGGTCCACCGCCTCGCGGTAGAGCGGCTCCCGCGCGGCCCCGGCCGCCAGGCGCGTCTCCACCATCTCGTCGCCCAGGTCCTCGAGGACCATCAGCCCCTCGGCCTCCTCGAAGGCGTGGATGGCCGGCACCCGCACCCCCAGCCCCTGGAGGTAGCGCTGCACGTCGACGAAGGGGTTCACGTCCGGGGGCCCGCCCTGGGTGACCTCCTCGGGCCGCGCGTCGGGCGGCATCACCATCACCACCACCGACTCGGGCGGCGTCCCCACCCGCCAGTAGCTGCGCATCGAGGCGTGCCCTGCCAGGCGGCGCACGGCGGCTGCCGAGCGGTCCCTGCCCGCCGCCCGGGAGGCGGCGGCCCGGACGCGGCCCTCGGTCAGTGGATCCTGCATGGTCGTCCTCCGCGTTGACGCCCCCGAGACCACCCGCCTATAACGCCAGCACCGAACCTCGGGCCGCCCCCACCGCTCCGGAGCCGCTCCCATGGCCTACCACGAGACCGTCCTCTCCGCGATCGGCCACACGCCGCTGGTCCGGCTGCACAAGGTGGTGGGCGCCGACGACGCCGTCGTCCTGGCCAAGCTGGAGTTCCTGAACCCGGGCGGCTCCAGCAAGGACCGGATGGCGCTCCACATCCTGGAGAAGGCGGAGCGGGCCGGGCTCCTCCGGCCGGGCTGCACCATCGTGGAGAACACCAGCGGCAACACCGGGGTGGCGGTGGCCATGGCCGCGGCGGTGAAGGGCTACCGCTGCATCTTCACCGTGCCCGACAAGATGTCCAAGGAGAAGCAGGACGCCCTGAAGGCTTTCGGGGCCCAGGTGATCGTCACCCCCACCAACGTCCCGGCCGACTCCCCCGACAGCTACTACTCGGTGGCCAAGCGCCTGGCCGCCGAGACCCCCGACAGCTTCTACCTGAACCAGTACCACAACCTGGACAACGTCGAGGCGCACTACCGGCTCACCGCCCCGGAGATCTGGGAGCAGGTGGAGGGGAAGATCGACGCCTTCGTGGCCGGCCTGGGCACCGGCGGCACCATGAGCGGCTGCGGCAGGTTCCTCAAGGAGAGGAACCCGGCCGTGAAGAACGTGGGGGTGGACCCGGTGGGCTCGGTCTACCACTCGATGTTCGAGACCGGGAAGCTCCCCCAGCCCCGCGTCTACAAGCTGGAGGGCATCGGCGAGGACCTGATGTGCGGGGCCATGGACCTCTCGGTGCTCGACGAGGTGCGGCAGGTGACCGACGCCCAGGCCTTCGTCATGGCCCGGCGGCTGGCGCGCGAGGAGGGGATCTTCGCCGGCGGCTCGTCGGGGGCGGCGGTGCACGTGGCCGCCCAGGTGGCCCGGGAGCTGGGCAAGGGCAAGGTGGTGGTGGTGCCCCTCCCCGACGGCGGGCGGGCCTACGTGTCCAAGCTCTTCTCCGACGAGTGGATGCGCGACAACGGCTACCCGGTGGAGGGGGCCGAGGCGCTCTGGGCGGCCACCGTCAAGGACGTGCTGGGCCGCCGCCGCGGCCAGGTGTTCAGCGCCCGCCGCCACGACAAGGTCGAGGCGGTGGTGAAGACGATGAAGGAGCACGACATCTCGCAGATGCCGGTGGTCGACGCCTCGGGGCGGGTCACCGGCATCATCCACGAGTACGACCTGCTCAACTTCCTCATCGAGGGCAAGCACCGCCTCTCCGAGGTGGTGGAGCCCCTCATCCAGCCGCTCCAGGGGGTGGTCACCCCCGACACCCCGGTGGCCCGCCTCCGCGCCATCTTCAACGACGACAACGTGGCGGTGGTGAAGGAGGGGGAGAAGGTCACCGGCATCGTCACCAAGATCGACCTGATCGAGTTCCTGGGGCAGCGGATGAGGTGAGCGCGGCGGGCCGGGGAGGGCCGCGGCGAACGGCCCGGTTCGGGGTGAGAGGAGAGCGCCCGTGAGCAACGGCCCCCGCTTCGGCACCCCGGGCATCCACGCCGGCCAGGCGCCCGACCCGAGCACCGGCGCGCGCCGGGCTGGCCATCTCACCCCTCCCGCGCCCGCTCCTCCGGCGGCGGCAGGGCCCGGAAGCTCCGCCACAGAAGCAGGTCGTAAGCGACCTTCAGCCCGCCGGAGAGGAGGAACGGGAGTCCGGCCAGCGCCGCGGCGGCGTAGAGCGGGCCGGCGGCGAGCGGAGCCAGCGCCGCCCCGACGGTCCGCACCATCCCGGTGACGCCCGCCGCGGCCGATCGCTCGTCCGGCTCGACCACCGCCATGGTGTAGGACTGGCGCGTGGGCACGTCCATCTGGGAGATGGAGAAGCGCAGGAACAGCATCGACACCGCCAGGGGCAGGTTGGGCATGGCCGGCACCAGGGCCAGCAGCACGTTGGAGGGTAGGTGGGTGAGGACCATGGTGTTCACCAGGCCGATGCGACGGGCGATGGCCGCGGCCGAGAGCGCCGAGAGGCCGGCCAGGACGTTGGCCCCGAAGAAGATCGCCCCCAGGACCTCCGGGCTGGCCCCGAACCGATCGTGGAACCAGAAGGCCACGTAGCTCTGCACCACGAAGCCGCCGGCGAAGGCGTCGAGGGCGAAGAGCGCCGAGAGCCGCGTCACCACCCTCCGCGAGCGGTGGAGGCCGAGCCAGAGCCGCGGCGCGGTGCCGGCCCCGGGGGAGGCGCGATCCACCTCCACCGCGGGCGGAAGGCGGAGGAAGAGCGCGGCCAGGGCGAGCCCGGCCAGGCCGTAGCAGAGCGCCACGCCCCGGTAGCTGTGCAGGGGGGTGAGCCCCCGGCGCTGCAGGGCGCCCGAGAGCCACCCGCCGGCCAGGGAGCCGGCCGCGGTGGCCAGGGCGCCGGCGAGCTGGTACCAGGCGAAGACCCCGGTGCGCCGCGCGGCCGGGACCTGCTGCGAGAGGGCGGCCTGCTCCACCGCCAGGAAGGGGCCGACCTCGTTGCCCGAGGGCGAGAGCACGCCCACCGTGGCGGCCAGGAGGAGCACGGTGAACGAGGTGCTGGTGGCGAAGGCCGCGGCGGCGAGGACCATCAGCCCCGCGCCGGCCAGGAGCGTGCGGCGGCGGCCGAAGCGGTCGGCCCGGGTGGTGAGGAGGAGCGAGATGGCGGTGTCGCCGAGGAGGGTGAGGGTGAGCAGCAGGCCGATGCGGGCCGCCGACAGCCCGGCGGCGGCGAGGTGGAGCACCAGCACCACCGAGGTGAGGCCGTAGGCGAACATCCGCAGGGCGCGGGTGGCGAAGAGGAGCCCGATGGAGGCGCGATCCCCGGCGGCGGGGGCCCGGGCGGAAGCCGTCATGGGCAGCGGCTACCGGATCGACCCGCGGGCGTCAACCGCCGCGACGAGGACGCGGCGCCCCTCCTCCGGGAGCCGACGAAGCTGCGGCCGCGGCGCCGCCGTGCACGGGAGAGGGGCTCCTCCGCCGCCGGAGGCGCCCTCACCCCCGCAGGCTGGCCAGCACCTCCCGGGCGGCCCTCGCCCCGCTTCGCAGGGCCCCGTCGACGGTCCCGGCCAGGTCGGGCTCGGTGGCCTCGCCGGCGAAGAAGAGGGTCCCGGCCACCGGACGGGCCAGCGCCTCCTGGGCGCCGGCCGCGCCGACCGGGAACACCGCGTAGCCGCCGCGGGCCAGCGGGTCGCGGGCCCAGTCGACCACCTCGGCGCCGTCGAGCGCTTGCTCGAGCTCCCGGGGCGAGCGGCGCAGGGCCGGCGCCAGGCCCCGCAGCGCGGCCCGGAGCGCGGCTTGCTCCCCCAGGGCGGCGAGGCGCCGCGCCCGTGGGCCGCCCACCCACCCCACCAGGAGCGGCGCCCGCGCCGGGGCGAGCGTCCAGAAGATGGGGACCGGGGCGCCGGGGAGGCGCAGGAAGCTCGTGGTCCCGGCCGTCGCCGCCTCCCAGAGCGGCCGCCGGAAGCGGAGCAGCACCTTCAGCGCGGATCCCATCTCCAGCCGCGCCCAGGCCCCTGCGGCCGCCTCGGGGGCGGGGCGGAACAGGACGTCCCCCGCCCGGAGCACGCCCAGGGGGAGCGTCACCACCAGCCGCTCCCCCCGGAAGGCCGGCAGCGGCCCCCCGGCCGGCCCGCGCGCCGCCACCTCCACCGCCCCCGGGCGCCAGCGGACCGCGGTGGCGCGCGTACCCAGGTGGAGGGCCCCGGCCCGGCGCGCCTCCTGCCCGAGCGGTGCGAGCAGCGACGCCCACCCGCCCCGGGCCCGGTACGATCGGTCTCCGTCGATCGTCGCCAGCGCCCGGTCCATGCGGGCCAGGGCCGCGGCCGAGGCCGTCCGCGGGTCGGCCAGGTAGAACCCCTCCACGAACGCCCGCAGCGCCCGGAGCTCCTCGGGACCTGCCCAGCGCTCCTTCCCGGCCCGGGCGAGCAGCCCCGCCACGCTTTCCCGGTCGTCCCGCGCCCGCTGCAGGACCGCCCTGCCCGAGAGGCCGGCGCCTCCGTCCGGCCGCAGCCGGCCGCGCCGGAGCGTGAGGATCCCGTCCGGCACCCGCTCCAGCCGCTGGCCGGCCTCGCGCGCCAGGGCCAGGACCGGGGCTGGCCGGCCGTGCACGAACTCCGCCCCGCGCTCCACGGCCACCCCGAGGAGTGGGTCGGCGCGCGTGTCGACCCGCCCGCCGGTGCGCCCCCGCGCCTCGAGCACCAGGACCCGGACCCCGGCGCGCAGCAGGACGCGCGCGGCCGAGAGGCCCGCCGCCCCCGCTCCCAGGACCAGCACGGTGGGGTCTGGCACCTCCCCCCTCTAAGGCGCGCGCCCGGGCGGCGCCGCCGGACGGGCGCACCGCGAACTGGCGCGGCGGGCCCGGCTCGGGTACCAGCGTGGGATGGACGAGCCCAAGGTGACGGTGTCGCGGCGGGGGGCGGAGCGGATCGCCTCTGGCCACCTCTGGATCTACCGGGGCGACGTGGAGAAGGCCCCGCCGGCGCTCGAGGGCGGCGAGGTGGTGGCCCTCGTCGACGGGCGCGGCCGGTTCCTGGCCAAGGCGTTTTGGTCGAGCCGCTCCAAGATCGCCCTGCGGGTGGTGACGCTCGACGAGGTGCCGGTGGACGAGGCCTTCCTCGCCGCCCGGATCGCCCAGGCCATCGCCCTCCGCCAGCACCTCTTCGGCGAGGAGCCGTTCCTGCGGCTGGTCCACGGCGAGGGCGACCTCCTCCCCGGCCTGGTGGTCGACCGCTACGGCCCGGTGGCGGTGCTGCAGACGCTGGTGCCGGCCACCGACCGGCGCAAGGGCTTCCTGGCCGAGGTGCTGGCCGGCGCGCTGCCCCTGCGGACGGTGGTGGAGCGCAACGACGTGCGGGTGCGGGAGCTGGAGGGGCTCGCCCAGGTGAAGGGCGTGCTCCGCGGCGAGCCTCCCGGCCCGCTGGAGTACCGCGAGGGCGAGGTGCGGATGCGGGTCGACGTCCTGGCCGGGCAGAAGACCGGGGCCTTCCTCGACCAGCGCGAGAACCACCTGCGCGCCGGCGAGATGGCCTCCGGCCGCTGCCTCGACTGCTTCAGCTACGCCGGTGGCTTCGCCCTGCAGCTGGCCCGGCGGTCGGAGCGGGTGACCGCGGTGGAGATGCAGCCCGGGGCGGCCGCGCTCCTGCGCGAGAACGCGGCCCTGAACCGCGCCGAGAACCTGGAGGTGGTGGAGGCCAACGCCTTCGACTACCTGCGCGACCGCTCCGAGGAGGAGCCGGCCTACGACCTGGTGGTGCTCGACCCCCCCGCCTTCGCCAAGAACAAGGAGTCCGTCCCCGCCGCCCGCCGCGGCTACAAGGAGGTGAACCTGCGAGCCATGCAGGTCCTGAGGCCCGGCGGCCTGCTGGTCACCGCCTCCTGCAGCTACCACCTCTCCGAGGTCATGCTGGAGGAGCTGGTGCTCGACGCCGCCAACGACGCGGGCCGGCGCCTGCAGGTGCTGGAGCGGCGCGGCGCCGGCCGCGACCACCCGGTGCTCCTGGGCGTGCCGGAGACGCGCTACCTGAAGTGCCTGGTGCTGCGGGTGCTGTAGAGGGACGGGCCTTCCGCGCTCGATCGCCGGCCGCCCCGCCCCGGCCTCGCCTGCCGCGGGGACCCGCCCCGGCCACCTGATCCGTCCCGCGCCGGGCCGGACCGCCACCCCCGGGCGTGGTGTGCGGTACCATGAGCCCGTGGCCACCCGTCCCCCGGATCTCGCGGCCGACGTCCTCGCCCGCAGCCCCCTCCTCTCCCGGCTCGACCCCCCGGCCCGCGCTCGCCTGGCGCGCCATCTGGAGACGTTGAGCGTGCCGCCGCGAACCCGGATCCACGGCGACGCCGATGCGGGCAAGCACCTCTTCGTCATCGTCTCCGGCGGGGCCTCGATGCGCCGGGAGCACCAGGAGCTGCGGCGGCTCGGGCCGGGGGCGCACTTCGGCGAGCTGGCCGCCGCCGGCGGGCGCCACCGGGGCGAGGTGGTCACCTCCGAGGGCCCGCTCACCGCGGCCCGGCTCTCCTCGGCAGCCTGGGCCGAGATCGAGCGCGAGGACCCCGAGCTGGCCCTCGGGATCTCGGTGGCCCTCACCGCCGCGCTGCAGGAGGACCTGGCCCGGCTCTCCGGCGAGATGGACCTGCTCCTGCGCGGCCGCACGCTGCCCCGCGCCCAGGAGGTGGTGGTGCGGGTGGCGGGGCAGGAGCGCCGGATCCGCACCGGCACCCGGGTGATGGACCTGCTGCCCCGGGAGATCGGCGGCGACCTGGTGGTGGCCGGGCTCCTGGGCCAGAAGCCGGTCTCGCTCTCCACCCCCATCTTCACCGAGGGCACGGTCGCTCCGCTCACCATCTCCCACTGGGAGGGGCGGCAGATCTTCGCCCACTCGCTGGGGCTCCTCCTCCTCGAGGCGGCCCACCAGGCCGCCCCCGGGCTCCGGGTCCGGCTCGGCCCGTCCCGCGGCCTCCGCCAGGCGGTGGAGGCAGTGGGCACGCCGGCCGGCGAGCTCCCCGCGCTGGCGGCGCGCCTCTCCGCGGAGATGGAGCGGATCTGCGTCGCCGACGCGCCGCTGCGCGCCGAGAACTGGCCCACCGACGAGGCCATCCGCTGGTTCCAGGAGCGGGGCTGGGAGGACGCGGTCCTCCTGCTCCGCACCCGCCGGCTGGCCACCGTGAGGCTGGTCTCCTGCGGCGAGCTCTACGCCGTCTCCCCCGGGCCGCTCCTCCCCACCGCCGGCGCCCTGCGCGGCTTCCGGCTCGCCGCCGAACCGGACGGCCTCTGGCTCGAGCTGGGCGCGCGCGATCCGCGCCGGGTCGAGCCCCGGCCCGCCGAGCCCGGGCCGGCCCAGCCCCGCGACCCGCCCATGCTGGTCGAGCACCAGCGCTGGCTCGCCGCCATGGGCGTCTCGAGCGTGGGGGCACTGGCCGAGCTGTGCATCTCCGGCCAGGTGGCGCAGCTCATCCGCGTGGCCGAGGGCTTCCACGAGAAGCAGATCGGCCTGGTGGCCGACCGGGTGGCCGCGGAGCGTGACCGGATCCGGATCATCTCCATCGCCGGCCCCTCCTCCTCGGGCAAGACCACCTTCATCAAGCGGCTCACCGTCCAGCTCCAGATCGATGGCGTGAACCCGGTGGGCATCGGTCTCGACAACTACTACGTCGACCGGCAGAGGACGCCGCGCGACCCGAAGGGCGAGTGGGACTTCGAGGCGCTGGAGGCCCTGGACCTGCCGCTGCTCCAGGACCACGTGGACCGGCTGCTGCGGGGCCAGGAGGTGAAGACCGCTCGCTACGACTTCCTCACCGGCCTCTCCCACGGGGAGGGCGGCCCCTCCATCCGGCTCCGCCCCGGCGACGTGCTCATGCTGGAGGGGATCCACGGCCTGAACCCGCGGTTGCTGGGGGGCCTCCCCAGGGCCGGCGAGCTCTTCCGGGTCTTCATCCACCCCGCCACCACCCTGCCCTACGACCGGCTCTCCCGCGTCTCGGCCACCGACCTGCGCCTGCTCCGGCGCATCGTCCGCGACCGCCACACCCGCGGCTACTCCGCCGCCGAGAACATCCTCCGCTGGCCCTCGGTCCAGGCCGGCGAGCGGATCCACATCTTCCCCTACCAAGACCAGGCCGACGCGGTCTTCGACTCGGCGCTGGTCTACGAGCCCGCCGTGCTCAAGGTCTACGCCGAGCGCTACCTGCTCGAGGTCGCGACCGACCACCCCGCCTACGCCACCGCCATCCGCCTGCGCCACCTCATCGACCGGTTCGTGGCCCTCTACCCGGATCAGGTCCCGCCCACCTCGCTCATCCGCGAGTTCATCGGAGGGAGCGGGTTCGAGTACTGAGGGAGCTCACGGCCGCGGCACGGGGCCGTCCGCGCCGAGGCGAGGCGGCGCCCGAACTCGCGGCAAAGCCGGGAGGGTCGAGCCCTCCCGCGCGAGGGGATTCTCGCCTGCCACGCGGCAAGGGCTCATCGCGTCGCCCCAAAGGAGGACCCGCCACGGGCAACGCCTCGGCGACCTCGGCGAGGCGTCGACGGCCATCCTCCCACCGCCGAGGCGCCGGGCTCGACTCGCGACCCCGGAGCGGTGGCCGGGCTCGAGCGCGCCTCTCCTCGTCGGCCCGGCCCGGCACCGCGCCCTCCGCCCGCTCCCACCGCACGCACGGGCCAGGCGGCTCGCCCTGGAGGCCCCACCCTCGCGCCCTCGTCTGCCTGGTCTCTCCGGGTCAGTCCGTTGGGGGGGCGCACGCGCGCTCGAGGAGCGGCAGGCCACCGGCTCGACTCCTGGGTTGCCGGCTCCGACGTCGCCAGGATGGATCACGCGCACTTGGCGCGAGCGGGCACCGCCGTTGGGCTCGGCGCGCGTGGATCGCGGTACGCTGAGGTCGTTGTGAAGGCTGGCGCGATCGCCGTGAAGCCGCGGCTCAGCGGAGCGCTGTGGCCTGCCTCGGCAAGCCCGACTCTGCGCTCCTTGTCCTGCGGGTTCTCGTCGACCGGTCCCGCCCAAGGGCGATCCCGCTACCCTTGGCGGATGAAGGCGGCAGCGGATCTGCACAAGGAAGATCTCCTGCCGGCTCGGCGTCCAGCCCTGGGAGGAGCCATGCGCCTCGCTCGACCACTGGCCACCGCTGCGGTCGCCGTCCTTCTCTTCTCCGGGTGCTCGGGCAAGCTCGGAGCACAGCTCGCGTCCCGGTACCCGCGGACGGCGAAGGGCATCCTGGCCGGACCGGGATTCAGGCTCGGCGTGGAGGGCTTCACCGCGGCGGAGCCGGCCGAGTTGGACGGGGTGAGGGCGGCCGAGGCATCCCTCCTGCGGCGGACCGGCCTGCTCCTCCGATTGCCGAGGCACGGCGCCGATGCAGCGAGGATGACGCTCCCGGGCGGTCTCTCCGTCGAGCTGAGGGAGCGCGGGCTCGTCGGCCGAGGCCGCACGGCCGGCGGTGCTCTCGCCTATCCGCGGGAGGGGGGGGCGTCCTACTGGACGGTCACGGGTGACGGGTACGAGGAGTGGGTCCAGGTGGAGCACGCGGGCGATGGGCCGGTGGCGGAGTGGGAGGTGAAGGGCGCGACGCTCGGGCAGGACGGGGATGCGGTGCTCGTCGTCGCGGATCGCGCCGGCCGGGCGCAGGCGCGGGTGACGGCCCCGCGGGCCTACGCGGCGGGAGGCACGCCGGCGCGTGCCTGGCTCCGCGCCAGGGGCCAGGTCATCGCGCTCTACACGGAGGCGCGGGGGGAGGCGCTGGTGGATCCGGTCTGGACGACGGCCACGGCGATGGCGACCC
>Ga0335071_10001979_pt1 | contig 22101 bp, 20 predicted proteins | sample Lox_Sample_15_FD_206724 | JGI IMG/M metagenome (GOLD analysis project Ga0335071, IMG submission 206724) | Soil microbial communities from Loxahatchee National Wildlife Refuge, Florida, United States - Lox_Sample_1.5 | ecosystem: Environmental > Terrestrial > Soil > Wetlands | place: USA... | reverse complement strand
AGAGAATCGTCGGCAGGAAGTGAAACTGCCCGCGGTAAATCAAGTATCCGGAAAACGTCAGCAGCGTCTCATCGGGGACGGGAAGACCGACAATCCCCAGCACCAACAAGCAGAAAACGGCGAGGTGCCCGTACTGCGAAATCAGGTGAAAGACGGTGTCCATGCGGGCTGGGCGCGAGACATGGTCCGAATGTCTTCGAGAATTCGCTGAACGGCCGCGGCAGGATCCTGTGCGCGGGTCACCTCGCGGCCGATGACGAGGTAGTCGGCGCCATTGCTGATAGCCTCGGCTGGAGTGGCCACGCGCTTCTGGTCACCCTTGCCCGCGCCGGCGGAGCGCACCCCGGGTGTAACGAGGATGGCCGCCGGTCCCGCCACAGCACGGATGGCGCGCGCCTCCAAAGGCGATCCCACCAAGCCGTCCATGCCTGCTTCAATAGCTTTACGCACGCGCCACTCGACCAGATCGGCAAGCGTGCGGGAATAGCCGAGGTCATTCACATCCTGCTGATCGAAGCTGGTGAGCACGGTGACGGCGAGCAGCTTGAGCTCTGACGTGCCGCGCCCCTCGATGGCAGCGCGCATGACGGCGGCCGGGCTGTGCACGGTGAGAAAGCGGACCCCGGTGCGGGCAACTTGCGCGACAGTTCGCTTGACGGTCTCGCCAATATCGTACAGTTTCAGGTCGAGAAATACGTTCTTGCGGCGTCCGATGAGTTCTTGGACAAAGTCCATGCCGGCGGCGGTGAACAGCTCGAGGCCTACCTTGTAGAAGTCCGCGTGATCGCCGATGCGATCGACCAGCGCGCGGGCCTCGGCGGCAGACTCCACATCCAATGCAATGATGATCGGATTATGGGCGGTCATGCTTCGGGCATTATAACAGGCGGATTGGTTTCGCCCCTCTTGCTGAGACGCGGCCAATGCGGTACGCATCGGGAAAAAGCTGCTCGAGTTGAGCTGCGTCGGATTCCGGTAGTGAGATCAGCAGGCCGCCGGAGGTTTGCGGATCATAGAGCAAGTTCTCGATTTCGGAAGCGAGATCGCGCGTGACCTCAACCGCGCAGGATGCGAACTCCCGGTTGTTGTTTAACCCGCCCGGCAAAGCGCCCTGGCGCGCGTACTCGATGGCACCCGGCAAGAAACGCAGTACACGGGTCTCGATTTCCAGAGTCACTTTGCTGCCAAGTGCCATCTCGCGCGCATGGCCCAGGAGCCCGAAGCCGGTCACATCCGTGCAGCCGTGAACGTCGAACTGCAACATGGCTTCACATGCCCGCCGGTTCAGCGTCAACATAGAGTCGGTCGCTGCCTGGACATCGGATTCGTTTGCGATTCCCCGTTTGAGGGCGGTGGCGATGACTCCTGTGCCGATCCGTTTGGTGAGCACCAGCGCATCACCCGGGCGCGCGCCGGAATTGGTTTTGACGCGCTCGGGATGCACGGTTCCGGTAACGGCGTAACCGAATTTGATTTCGTCGTCGGCGACGCTATGGCCGCCCAGAACCACGCAGCCCGCTTCGTGAATCTTGTCGGCACCGCCCTTCAGAATCTGTTCGAGGTCATCGAGGTCACCCTTCGCCGGATACGCGAGCACCGAAAGCGCGGAGATCGGTTTACCGCCCATGGCATAGATATCGCTGAGCGAATTGGCGGCGGCGATTGCCCCATAAGTATATGGATCGTCGACAATCGGCGTAAAAAAATCCACGGTCTGCACGAGGGCGAGCTCCGGCGTCAGCTTGTACACGCCGGCATCGTCGGCCGTGTCAAACCCGACTAATACGTTCGCATTTGTGACGCGCGGAATCGCGGCCAACACCTTGTCCAATAACTTTGGACTCAGCTTGGACGCTCAACCCGCGGCTTTCACATGCGCAGTCAGCTTGCGCTCGCTTGCCATGTTGCTCTGACCATCATAGGTTAGTCGCGCGCAGTTCACTTCTTGGCGAGGCGCTGGCGGACGGTTTCGATGGAGATCCCGGTCATTTCCACGACAATGGCCTCGATGTCGGCCGTCGTGACTGTTCGTAGGGAGACATGGGCGGGCGTCTGCTTTTCCAGGCGAAGCTTGACGCGGGCTCCGGCTTCGTCCAACAGGCCGGCTGCGTTTCCGGGTAGAGGAAATCGCGGCATAAACTGCGCGCAGGCGCGAACTGCGATTTCGATGGTCGTCGGCTCATAGACGACGCCGTGATACTGCTCGAATTCGTTCTTTAGCCGCGCGAGAATTTGCAGCGTTTCGCTTTCATCCGGCGGAGCGATCCTAATTGCACGAAAATGACGCTCGATCGCGGGATCTCGCTTGAGGGCAGCTTCGTACCCGGCAGGCGTGCCGGTCGCGATGCACTGGTTGAACGACAATACCGGGAGCAACTGGCCCAGCGCGGCAGAAAACGGGCTGGCGGTAGGAGCGACGGCCTCGAACAAACCGTCGATGAATAGAATGATATCCCCCTCTCGCGCGAGCTCTTCGATAAACGCGGAGAATCGGAGTTCAAACCGGTGACGTGTTCCCGGGAAGGCCCCGAACCGGTCCAGCAGGAGCGAGAGAATTCGTTTTTCACGGAGATATTCGGGTGCATTCTGGCCGGCGATCCGTTGCGCCAGGCCCAGCACAATCGCTGTTTTGCCAACGCCAGGATCGCCGATTAATACCGGATTGTTTCCGCTACGGCGGCCGAGCACTTGCATGATGGTCTGCAATTCGCGCTCGCGCCCGATGAGCACGGGCAAGGCGTTCTCAGCGGCTAATGCGGTCAGATCGTGACAGGCATCGCCGATGATTGACGGCGGCGGAACCGTTGGTTTGCTCTTCCCGGTGGGCGCGGCCTGTTTGAGACTTTCGCTCATCATCTCTACCGTCACTCCATGCTGGCGGAGTATGGCCGCTGCCACACCGTTCTCCAACCGCAGCAGGCCGATCAACAGATGTGCAGGCGCGACCTCTTTGTGGCCGGACCGGGCGCACATTTCGATGGCGTGGGCCAATACCCGTCGGGCGTCCTGGTTGAGCGGAACATCCACGCTTGTGGGGATTTTATCGTCGCGGGGTAGCTGCTCCATCAACTTGTTTCGAATCGATTCATGCGCCGTGGGCGAGCGAAAATATTGGTTGGCAGTGGCGGCGTCCTCGCGGAGGAATCCCAGCAGCAGGAACTCGGGTGTAATTTCTGGGCTACCGAATTCGCTGGCTTCGTAGCGCGCAAAGAAGATGACGCGGCGCGCCTTTTCGGTGAAGTGTTCAAACATGCAGGTAAGGCTGCGACCGTTCCGCAGCGCGACCCCGGCTACTGACTATAATAGGGCACTGGAGGTGGTGATGCCCCACGTCTCTTCGAAGACTCCCGCTGCGTTAGCAGTGCTGCTGTTACTGCTCCTGGCTGTCTCTCTGGTTTCGCGTGAACCGCAAAGCGATACCCGCTTGAAGAACTCGTCTCGCCGCCCGGAGAAGAGCGGCTGGACCTTCGTGCATCTGGAAGGCACGCCGGGTGAGATCGGATTCCAACACGGCTACCTGCTAGCGCCGGAGATCGCCGATGCGCTCAAAGTGACCGAACTCGAGTTGACTCACGACAACAACAAGACCTGGGGGTTCTTCCGCCACGCGGCGCAGGAAATGCTGTGGCCGCACGTGGAGCAGGAGTACCGGGACGAATTGCAGGGCATTGCGGACGGCGCCACGGCGCATGGCGTCAAACTCGATTTATGGGACGTCGTGGCCATGAACGCGACCATGGAGTGGAGCTATTACGTCTACCAGTACGACAAGGCGAACGGGATTCATTCTCCGCCATCGGTAACAGCGGCGCCGCACTGCAGCGCCTTTGTGGCTACCGGCGCCTACACGAAAGACGGCCACGTGGTGATGGCGCACAACAACTGGACGCAGTATCTCGATGGCGAGCGCTGGACCATCATGTTCGACATCGTGCCGGCGCAGGGCTATCACTTCATCATGGACGGCTATCCGGGCTTGATCCACAGTGGCGATGACTTCGGCATCAACAGCGCGGGGATGATGGTCACCGAGACTACCATCTCCAACTTTCATGGTTGGGACAGCAACGGCGTTCCCGAGTACGTGCGGGCGCGAAAAGCGCTGCAATATTCGGCGTCGATTGACGATTTCGTCCGCCTCATGAAGGAAGGGAACAACGGCGGTTACGCGAACAATTGGCTGGTGGCCGACCGCAAGACGAATGAAATCGCCGATTTGGAGTTGGGCTTGAAGAACGTCAACATAGAGCGGACCAAGGATGGATACTTCGCCGGCTCGAATTTTCCCATCAACGAGAAGATGATTCGCGAGGAGACCGATTTTCCAGTGCGCGACCTCTCCTATAGTTCCAATGCGCGCCACGTGCGTTGGGATGAGCTGATGAAGGAGAACAAGGGCACGATCGACGTTGCGAAAGCGGAGAAGTTCCTGGCCGATCACTTCGATACCTTCGACAAAAAGGATGAGGCGGATGAACGCACGCTGTGCGGGCACGTCGATCTTTCTGCGCGTGGCGACATGCCGTGGCTTCCAGCGTACGGCATCGGCGGCGCAGTGATCAATAAGGTGTCAGACTCGGCGATGGCGGAGAAGCTCACGTTGGCAGCAGCGGCCGGTCACGCCTGCGGAATCCGGTTTAAAGCCGCCGAGCACCTGAAGAAACATCCGGAATTCGCGTACCAGAAATCGCTGCTGCGCGACATGAATGCATATCCCTGGGCGACGTTCAGCGCGGGGATGTAAGCCGATTTACTGCCCCAGCGCCCACACCACTTTGCCGGCTACGACCGTGGCGACCGGGCCGCCGCGGAATTGCCATCCGTCGAACGGACTGTTCTTGCTTTTTGAAAAACTCCGGTTGACGTCGTAGGTCCAGGTCCGCCCGGTATCGAACAGCGTCACGTCGCCTGCGGCGCCGGGAGAGAGCGTGCCGCGATTCATGTGCAGAATGCGCGCCGGGCCGATGGTGAAAAGCTCGACGAGGCGCATCAGCGAGATCTTTCCGCTGTGAACGAGCTTCTCGAGAGCCAAGCCTAGCGCTGTCTCCAGGCCGATGATGCCGAAGGGGCATTTCTCGAACTCCTGCATCTTTTCGCTACCAGGATGCGGGGCGTGGTCGGTGGCGATAGCATCGATGGTTCCAGAAACGATACCCTCGTAGACCGCGGCGACATCGCAATGCGTTCGCAGCGGCGGCTTCATCTTGTAGCTGCTGTCGTAGGAAGCAATGTCCGCGTCGGTCAGCGCGAAGTGATGGGGCGTAGCCTCGCAGGTTATGGGCAGCCCGCGCTTCTTGGCGAATTGCACCATGTGGATGGAATGGCGAGACGATATATGCGCCACGTGGAAACGCGCGCCGGTCGTTTCGGCCAGCAAGATATCGCGCGCGACCATGACGTCTTCCGAACTGCCGGGAATGCCGCGCAAACCCAGGCGCGTGGATTGCACACCTTCGTGCATTTCGCCGCCGGCGCTCAGATTCAGATCTTCGCAATGATCGATCACGGGCAGGTCAAACGATTTCGCCATCTGCATGGCGCGCCGCATGACCCGCGCGTTCATCACGGGACGGCCGTCATCCGAGATGGCGACAATACCGGCGTCCTTCATCGAGCCGAACGCCGCCAGTTCCTCTCCGGCGCTGTTCTTGGTGATGGCGCCGATGGGGAAGACATTGACGGCGGCGTGCTGGCGCGCGCGCTCGATGATGTAGCTGGTGACGGTGGCGTTGTCGTTTACAGGCAGCGTGTTGGGCATGCAGCAGATGGAGGTGAAGCCTCCCGCCGCTGCGGCGCGCGCGCCGGTTTCGATGGTCTCGGAATGCTCGATTCCCGGTTCGCGTAAATGCACGTGCATGTCGATGAAACCGGGAGCGACCACTAAGCCTGCGGCGTCGAGTACCTCGGCGCCGTTGCGGTTCAGATTCCGCGCGACGGCCGTCACGCGCCCATCCTCGAGCAAAACGTCGGCGGGACCATCGTGACCCGACGCGGGATCGACCACACGTCCGTTCTTAATGAGCAGCGAAGCCATTGGCACTTTCTCCCACAATGCGTTCGAGCACAGCCATGCGCACCGCGACGCCGTTCTCGACTTGATTGAGAATCACCGAGCGCTGAAAATCGGCGACTTCAGAAGAAAGTTCGCGACCCCGGTTGATGGGGCCGGGGTGCATCACGATGGCGTCAGGCTTGGCGAGGGCCATGTGCTCCAGGCGCAGCCCGTAAAATTGGAAATACTCGCCCGCCGAGAAGGACGGATCGTGCTGGCGTTCCAGTTGCACGCGCAGCATCATGATGACGTCGGCGTCGCGGATGGCCTCACGGATGTCGGTGGTCAGGCTGACTCCTGCGGCGATCTCGGTGAGCTCCGGCGGCACCAGCGTCGCCGGACCGCAAAGGACAATATCCACGCCGAACTTCGCCAGCAAGTGGACGTTGGAACGGGCCACACGGCTGTGTGCGATGTCGCCGATGATCGCCACGCGCAGGCCTTCGAGCGCCGGGCGCCGATCCAGAATCGTGAGCGCGTCCAATAGCGCCTGGGTGGGATGCTCATGCGTTCCGTCGCCGGCATTCACAATGGGAATGGCCAGGTGCCGCGCCAGGAAATGCGGCGCGCCCGATGCCGAGTGGCGCATCACGATGGCGTCGGGCCGCATAGCGGCCAGCGTGTTCAGAGTGTCAACCAGCGATTCGCCTTTGGATACACTCGAGCCCGACGCCGTGATGGATATTGCGTCCGCGCCCAGGCGCTTGGCGGCGATTTCAAAGCTGGTGCGCGTGCGCGTCGACGCTTCAAAAAACAGGTTGACGATCATCTTGCCGCGCAGCGTGTCGAGCTTCTTGAACGCCTGACTTTGCAGCGGCTGAAAATAGCGAGCCCGGTGCAGGATGGCTTCCACCTCGGCCCGCGAAAGTTCTTCGATTCCGAGTAGTCCGGCCATTGTGTAATGCTAGGCGGTTTCTGCCGCCACCTTTTCTACCAGGAGCACCTTTTCCATCTGATCGATCTCCTGAAACTTCACTTCAATGATTTCGTTGTCGCTGGTTTGCACGGTTCGGCCCACAAACTTCGCTTCGATCGGTAATTCCCGGTGGCCGCGGTCGATGAGCACCAGCAGTTGCACGCGCGCCGGCCGGCCGTGATCGAAAAGAGCGTCGAGCGCAGCGCGTATCGTGCGTCCGGTGTAGAGCACGTCATCCATCAGGATGATGTCCTTGCCTTGTACGGAGAACGGGATCTCGGTGGCATTCACCACGGGCTTAATGTCCACCGTGGTGAGGTCGTCGCGGTAGAGATTGATATCGAGGATTCCGACCGGGACGGCACGCTTTTCGAGGGATTCGATCTTGCGGGCGAGTCGTTGGGCCAGCGGCACTCCGCGGCGGCGAATTCCGACGAACGCCAGCCGGTCGAGGTCCCCGTTCTTTTCCAGGATTTCGTGCGCCAGCCGGACAAGCGTGCGGTCCACTTCCGACGCACTCATTAACTGAGCTTTTTCCCGCGTCGCAGCCATTTTGTGGGTGTCCGATTTAGATTAGCACAGAGCCGCCGGAGCTACCGGGCCCATCGCTTATAATTCAAGTATGGCCACCTTGGTAGGTGTGGTAGACGCGGCCGCGCTCGAAACCAAACAAGACAAGCTGTTTTCGATCCTCGGCGGCCTGGGAAGCGTCCTTGTGGCGTATTCGGGCGGGACCGATTCGGCGTATCTCGCCTGGGCCGCTCACCGTGTGCTGGGCGCCAACGCCATTGCCATCACCGCGGACTCGGCGTCGATTCCTGAATCGCACAAGCGTGACGCAGAAGACTTCGTTCGCCGGTTCGGAATCGCGCACGAGTACATCGAAACGCGTGAATTCGAAAACCCTGATTACATAAAGAACGACCAGAACCGCTGCTTTCATTGTAAGGACGAGTTGTTTACGCGGCTGGACGAAGTCGGCCGCGAGCGCGGCATTCCCCATATCATCTACGGCGTGAACCAGGACGATCTGGGCGATTACCGCCCCGGACAGAACGCCGCCAAAATCCACCAGGTGAAAGCGCCCTTGGTGGAAGTCGGGCTCACGAAAGCCGAGATTCGCGAACTGTCGCGCATGGCGGGCCTGCCCACATGGGATCGGCCGGCTGCGGCCTGCCTCAGCTCGCGCATTCCGTACGGAACGCCGGTGACCATCCAGACAATCAAAACTGTCGAGAAGGGCGAGGAAGAGATCAAGGCGCTGGGGTTCCGCCAGTTCCGCGTGCGATTTCACGAAGAGTTGGTGCGGATCGAGATCGCGAAAGACGAATTGCCCCGAGCGCTCGCGCCGGAAATGGCGGCAGCATTCACCCAAATCTTCAAACAGCTCGGTTTCAAGTACGTCACCCTCGACCTCGAAGGCTATCGCCAGGGATCGCTGAACGAAGTTCTCAAGCTGCGCTAGCGCGCAGAACTCCACGCGTTATTTGTGATATCCGCGCGCCTGCAGGTAGGCCGTCAGCTCAGCCGGCCAGTCGGTCTGGATGCCGGTGACACCGGCGGCGATTCCGTCGTCCCAATCCTGCGGGCTATTGAGGTCTACGAAGATCCCGGCGTTGGCGGCGTGTGCCGCTTTGATGGTTCGTTCGTCGAAGTCACGCTGGTCGAAGCCGAGCATCTGCGGGTGTAAGACGGTCATGATCTCGGTTACGTGATTGGGGTTGAACGCCTCGGGCAGCAGTTTCCATGAAGGCCGCAGCGCGGTGATCAACTTCAGGAAACTGATGCGTTCCGACCAGAACATGACGTGATCGCCCATGCCGTGCCGCTCGATTGCGGCCACCAAATCTTCCGGCTTGGCGTTCTTGGTATCCACGTAGATGCCGATCTTGGCGCTTGCTAGCGCCAGAGCCTCGTCAAAGGTCGGAACGCGCAGGCCCGGGAATTTTCCCGGAAAGCGGGCACCAAGATCCAGCTTGCGGATGTCCGCCAGCGTCATATCTTTGATCGCGCCTTTGCCATCGGTCATGCGGTCCACGGTCGGATCGTGCATGAGAACGAGTTGGCCGTCGGATGAGGTGCGGATGTCCAGCTCGACATAGTCCATGCCGATGTCGATCGCGACCTGGATAGCCGGCAAGGAATTCTCCGGATGTTTAAGATGCTCGCCACGGTGGGCGCTGGTGAGGATCGTGTGGGGAACGTTGCCGGACCGGGCGTCTTCACCCGCGATCAGCAGTGCAAGAGGTAAACAACAGAGGACGTGGGTACGCACGACTTCCCACACTAACAGTCGACCGTTAAAACTTGATGAAGTGGTGTCGGCTAAGCGCGGACGTGCTTGAAGCCCTGCGAAAAAATCAGCACCAGGTTCCAGGTAACCAGGCCGGCGAACCAGATGTTGGCCATCACCACGATATGCGGCCTCTTGCGCCGCAACGCGATCAGCACCAGAATGACGGCCAGAATTTTGGAAATCATCAGGCCGGGAACCGCTCCGAGGTGCATCAGGCTTCCGACAAACGCGCTGGCCTCACCGGCGCCCAGCCGCATTCCGATCAGCGTGGTCAGAATGTCCAAAACTTGCAGGAACACGAATACAGAAAGGGAAGGACGCTGCTTCAGGAAGCCCATCAATCCATTGTTTTCCGGCCGGCCCGCGGTGGGCCAGTTTCCTTTGGTTAACTACCCGTGAATTCGCGAAAGCACTGGACCGTTGTGTGGATGTCCGGTTCCGTGTGGGCCGCGGAGAGGAAAGCTGCTTCAAATTGCGAGGGTGGCAGATAAATGCCACGGTCCAGCATGGCGCGGTGAAACTCCGCGAACCGAGCGGTGTCGGATCGCTTGGCGGATTCGTAATCGGTAACAGGCGCGGTCGTGAAGAATATGGTGAACATCGATCCCACGCGATTCACTGTGGTGCCTGACGGCGCGCCAGCGCAGATGGCGGCAGCGCGCGCCTCAAGCTGAGTATAGATTTCGGGGTGCGATTTCAAATGCCGCAGCATGGTCAGTCCCGCGGCAACCGCCAGGGGATTTCCGGATAATGTGCCGGCCTGATAGATCGGCCCAGCGGGCGCGACTCGGCTCATGATATCGGCACGGCCGCCGTAAGCGCCGATGGGAAGCCCGCCGCCGATAACCTTGCCCAGAGTGGTGAGATCAGGCCGAATTCCGTAAAGTTGCTGCGCCCCGCCCAGAGCCACGCGGAAACCCGTCATCACTTCATCCAAAATCAGCAGCGCGCCGTAGCGCGAAGTGATGTCACGCAGCATTTGGAGAAAGCCCGGCGCCGGCGGAACACAGCCCATGTTGCCGACCACTGGTTCTACAATGGCTGCCGCGATACGCTCCCCGTGCGAGCGAAACGCTTCTTCCAAAGCGCCCGGAGCATTGAACGGAATCGCGATGGTGGTATCGCTGAAGCTCTTCGGAACACCGGGCGAATCGGGCAAGCCGAGTGTGGCAACACCTGACCCGGCTTTCACCAACAGGGAGTCCACATGCCCGTGGTAGCAGCCCTCGAACTTCACGATCAGGTCGCGCCCCGTGAATCCTCGCGCCACGCGAATTGCGGACATCGTGGCTTCGGTGCCTGAATTCACCAGGCGCACCATTTCGATCGAGGGCACGATCTCGGAAATCAGTTCCGCCAGTTCAATCTCGCGCTCCGTGGGTGCGCCGAAACTGGTGCCGGATGCCAACGCCTCGGCAACCGCCGCAACGATCTCCGGATGGGCATGGCCCAGCAGCAGCGGCCCCCAGGAACCGACGTAGTCGATGTATTCGTTGCCATCGGCGTCGTAAATGCGCGAGCCTTTGCCGCGCGTGATGAACAACGGTGACCCGCCCACGCTGCGAAACGCGCGTACCGGTGAATTGACCCCGCCGGGAATGTGCTTTTGCGCTCGGGCGAACAGTCTTTCGGAATTGGCCCGTGTCATGCCCGCACCCGCCCCGGTACCAGGCGGTGTAGGCTCACGTTCATGGCGACTTCCAGCAGGCTGCCGTTGAGATTATCCAGAAGGCGCCGCTTCAACCCGAGGTAGGATTGCGATCCCGCGAACAGGTCCTGCATGACGCCTGCGAACCTTGGGCTGCTGCGTGTAAATTGCACCATGCGAGCCGGTACGCTGCCGAACAAGAAGCGTCCGAAGAATACTCGCTTGGCCAGCCGCGAGCCGAATTCCAGGTCAGCCGCGAAATCGCGTCGCAGCATGCGCCGGTATGCTTGTCCCGCCAGGTCGCTGATCTCGGAAAGCAAGGCCTTGGCGGCCAGATCCGCGGAACGGATGGCATAATACAAGCCTTCTCCGGTGATGGGATCGACCAGTCCCGCCGCGTCGCCCACGGCCATCCACCCTTCGCCGGCGACACGATTTCGCTTCCACGAGGCCGTTTCCAAGGACGGCAGCAGATGGCTATAGAACACGCCGTCTTTCCAGCGAATTCCTTTTTCGACCATGTAGGCTTCCAGGCGCTTGCGCAGCAACTGCGCCGGTTCGCCCTTGCCGCAAATGCCGACCGAAAGATGCCCGCATCTTGGAAACACCCAGATGTAGCCTTCCAGATGAGGCAAAAACTGGATATCAATCTGCTCGCGCTCTCCGGGAACGTAGTAACCGAGCGCGGCCATGGCGTCCGATTGCGTGAGCACGGTGCCGACGTCGCGTAGAGCGTTGCGCGCACCCGTCGCCACAATGCAGTAGTCGGCGTGCAGCGAGCCTGACTTGGTCTTGAGCTGCCAGCCTGCGCTGCACCGGTTCATTTCGGTAATGCGGGCTTGCTCAATGCGAGCCCCCGCGCGTTCCGCGCGCTCCAGCAGCAGGCGATTCAGGTCAAGGCGCGAGTAAATCAAGATCGGATTCCGCAGCCGCAGCGTCACGTCGCCGGCTTTCGGCGCCGCCAGCACCGTTTCACCGATCATTTTCTTAGGCGTGCTGTTCTCGATCAGGAAAGGATATTGGTTGTACGCTTTGAACGTGAGGCCGCCGCCGCAGGGTTTTTCCCACGCCAGTTTCTCGTCGAAAACGACTGTATCCAAGCCCGCCGCGCTAAGCTGCTCGGCAGCGAACGCTCCCGCCGGACCTCCTCCGAGAATCGCAACGCGCTTCATTGCTTCGGAGTGCCGCCTCCCACCGCGGGATGCCCAGGCGGCAATGCTGCGCCAGGCTGCATAGCTCCCGCGCTACCGTGTGGGTTGCCGCCGCCGTGCGGATTGGCACCCGTTTCGGGCTTGCTTTTCACCACCCATTGATTTCCCTGGCGCTCGAGCGTATATGGAAACGACATCGGCTGTCCGGGGTTTGAACCCTTGGCCGTAAACGCAACCGTGACGTCCGCATCCTTTTCGCGGCACACGAGCGACGTTACTGTAACGTTCATCGCGCTCACGTTTAGATTCGCTCGCTTCGCAAGGTAATCCAACACGCTCTGGCGTGCGGTATCTTCGTCGCAGCCGCCCCCGCGCTTGCACCCCGCACTCACGCCAAGCAAAATAATTGCGGCCAGAACGGCCCCGTATCGCTTCACCATTCGATTATACTTGCGCACCCGGTCCCGAAAGCCTGGCCCTCGGTCAGGCCTGTTTTCAGGCGTTACGAACATCCCGGCGGTTACCGGTTTGCCGTGGCCGCGCATTCCCGAGCCTGTATACGCGCCCGCACCAGCCCCGCCAGTGCACGAATGAACGCCGGCGAATCGTTGAGCCCCGGCATCATTCGGTAATCCCGTATTCCCAAGTCGTTTGCCTGCTTTCGGTGTTCGATGTCGATTTCGTGCAGCGTTTCCACATGATCAGACACAAAGGAAATCGGCACCACCAGTACGTGCTGTGAGCCTCCGGAAGCGAGGCGCTGAATAGTTTCGTGCATCGACGGACGTAGCCATTTGGATGCCCCAACTTTGCTTTGATAACAAATGTGCCGCCGCGCCCCCCACCCACCGCGCTGCCAAACTAATTCCACCGTGCGCTCAATCTGGCGCTGATAAGGATCGCCCTGCTCAATCACGGCTACGGGAACGCTGTGTGCGCTGAACACAATGTCGAGATCGGCGATGTGTTCCGCATCTCGCAGCGACTCGTTGATCGTCCCGACCACGGCCTCCAGGTAGCCCGCGTCTTCGTAGAACTCTCGCACCAGATGCGTGCGTGGATTCCAGCCATTACAATGAAACCGGCGATTCCATTCGTTGACGCTGCTGCCCGTCGTGGTCTTCGAATACTGCGGATAGAGAGGCAGGAGCACCACTTCATCCGGCGCGAACGCAGCCATTTCCGCAATGGCCTCCGCTGTGAACGGGTGCCAATAACGCATCGCCACCACCACACGTGCATAAGCATCGCGGCAAAGCTCCGCTTCCAGCGCAAAAGCCTGGCGGCGTGTGAATTCCAGGATGGGCGACTTGCCTCCAATCTCTGCATAATGATGCGCTACGTGCTTCGCCCGCGTGGTGGAAATCAGTTTAGCCAAGGGCTGCCGCGCAATGCGCGCAAACGGGAAATCGATGATGTCGGGATCGCAGAACAGGTTGTAAAGGAACGGTTCGATGGCTTCGAGCGAATCCGGCCCGCCGAGTTGAAACAGCACGACACCGATCTTCCGAGGCATGAGGCGAAAGGGTTGAGTTTACACTATTGGCATGGGCTTTCGCGCACCCTCCCCGGCCGGCTTGGATTTGCGTCCATTCGTCACCACGCTGTTCTTATTCGGTTTTTTGGCGCACGCGCAAACCGTCTGTGGTCCGACACCCGCCTTTTCCCCTTGCGAAGTCGTGTTCGACTTGAGTGATGCCGACTCCTCGGCGAACCCGAGCCCGTACAAGACCGTCGACATTAAAGCCGAGTTCCGCTCGCCGCGGCACCGCACTTTTCTTCTCCCGGCCTATTGGGATGGCGGCCGCCGCATGGTCATCCGCTTCGCGCCCACCGAGGCGGGCGGCTGGGATTTTCGCCTCACCAGCAACCTGGAAAGTTACAACGGAAAAACGGGCCAATTCACCGCGACCGAATCGGAAGCGCCGGGATTCATTCGCGCCGCCAATATGCACCACTTCGCCTACACCGGCGGTGACGGCAACACGCCCCATCTTTGGATGGGTGACACTCTGATGCGCGCGGCGTTTGTGGATGATGCGGCATTCCGGCAATTCGTGGACGCCCGTGCGTCGCAGAAATTCACCCACATTCGCGTGAGCGCCACAGGTGAAGCAGCGGATTTAAACAAAGCTTTTCCGGCGCCCGATGCACCTGACCCTGCCTACTTTCGCACCCTGGATGACCGCCTGCGTTATATCAGCCAGAAGGGATTAACCATCGATCTGGCCCTGGCCGGCAGCGATAATTGCCTGCGTAAGCGTTTCCCCAATTGGGACGAGCGCCAGCGTTTCGTACGCTACCTCATCGCTCGATACGCCGCGTTCAACATCACATGGGGCGGTGTGCTGAATTTTGAGGATTATGACAACGGCCGCGACCTGCTGCGCGAGATCGGCATGCTCCTTAAACAGGAAGACCCGTATGGGCATCTTCGCTCCACAGGCGCGCGCGTCACTTCAGCCCCGCTGCTTGATGACGGTTGGATGAATTTTGTCACGCAGGAATCCACTAAGGATGCTGTAGGTGCGGTTGAATACCAGCTCTACCCGGTGCCTTTCGTCAACATGGCGTTCGCCGGCAAGCCCAGTGCTAAAGGCAGCGAATTTCGGAATCGCCTGTGGAACGCCGCAATGAATGGGCAATACATCACGGCCGCGGGTGTGGACGAGGCCGGCGCCGCGGAGATGAAAATCTACTTCGAATTCTACTCCGGCAATAGGCACTGGGAGTTGGAACCGTATTTCTATGTGGATGGCGGCCGTGGTGTGGCCTTGGAAGATGTCGAGTACATCGTCTACGTCGATAAGCCGGGGCCGATTGAGGTAACCATCGAGCACCACGGTTACGATACGGTCTGGATGAATCCGGCCAACGGAGAGATCGTCAAGCTGAAGGACGTGAAAGGAGAACATTTCGCCGGCGAGCCGCCCGATCGCTCGCACGATTGGGTGCTGCACATTTCGCGCGAAGGCCACAAGCAGGGAATGCTCAAGAGCTACAAATTCGAGTCGCGCCGCGTTCTACTGCAGGAGGTCGAGGTGAGCGCGGAGAAGGTCCCGTTCAAAATTGTTGATCCTTCCGCCGACACGATCTCTTTGCGATCGCCGCCGGGCTATGCAGTGAAGCTGACGCGGGAAACGCATGCCACCCGCTCTGTGCTCTATTTATGGACTGCGGACATTGCCGACGAGTCGCAAGGCTATCGTGTCATCGGCACGGGTGAGAAAGGCGTGTTCGAGATCCTGCCCAATATGTCGCGCCATTTTCCGGCGGTTTTTCACGTCCGCGTTTTCGGCATCAACGCCAACGGGAAAGTCTATTCGGCCGATCGCACCTACCAGCTCACTCAGTGAAGCCACTCATTCTCTCGATCGATACCACGCATGAGTTCGGCAGCCTCGCGCTGGTCGAAGGCGGCGAAGTCCTCGAAGAGGCCCTCCTGCACTCGCCCGATGGATTTGGCCACATCCTTTTTGAGCATCTCGATCGCTTGCTCGGCCGTCACGATCGCCGCGTGGATGAGATCGCGTGTTTCGCGGCGGCATCCGGGCCGGGTTCCTTCACGGGCGTGCGTGTCGGCTTGGCATGCGTAAAAGGCTTGGCTGAAGCCACCAACCGAAAGGTCGTGCCGGTCTCGAATCTGGAAGCGATCGCTCGCTTCGGCTCGGCGAACCGGCGGGCCGTCGTGCTCGATGCGCGTCGCGGAGAGATTTACGGCGCGGTCTACGATGCCGCGGGCGGCGTTCTGCAGGAGCCCATCGTGACTCGGTTTCCCAACTGGCTGGAAACGCTGCCCGCCGGCGAAATGGAGTTTCTCTCCACCGATTTCGAGCCGTTCCGCGCTGCGCTAAAAGGCACGCGATTTGAAACGTCGCGCATAACAACCGCCCCGCGCGCTCTGGCAGGGGCTGTGGGGCGAATCGCGTACGAACGTTGGCTCGCCGGGCTGGCGGTAGATCCTGCAACGGTTGATGCCGACTATGTTCGTCGCTCGGATGCCGAGTTGCTCTGGAAGGATCGATAACGGGTTAGTCGGTGTAACCCTCACCCTTATGGCGTATCCACCTTCACTACAAAATACGTGATCTGCTTGCCCGCCGGAAGCAGGAGCTGGTGCGGTGTTTTTGCCGCAATGTGCACGACGTCGCCGGTGTGCAGTGGTTTCGTCACCCCGTCCTTGATGGAGCTGCCACGCACCTCATGCGGCGAAACCGTTTTCGGGTCGACCACCGTTCCTCCCACTACCAGCGTTGCTTCGCCGCTCTCCACTACAAAAATATCGGCCTGTGTTTCGTGCAATTCCGCCTGCCCGTTCGCTTCCCGGTGAGCCACCATCAAAAGATGATTCCCATAGTTGACCAGACTTTCCGAGGCCACCTTGTTCTGGTCCATCTTCGGCGCGAGCTTCTTGCCCGCTGCCTTCAGCTCCGCGCCCGTCCATAGGCCGAAACCGTCGGGATCAGCCGCGATCATTCCGGCTGCTACTACGATGAATAACGCGATGAGTTTCATTCTGTTCCTCTGTCGATTTACGCCGGCTGCGCGCCGCCCGGACCTGCCACCACCTTCAAATTCGGAATGCGCGCCGCCGCAGGCGGCAGCACCGGAAAGTCCGTGAAAGGCTCGGATTGATACCAGTACGCCACCGAAAAGAAATTGTCCGCGCGGTCGTTGGCGTGTCCGTGCTCCATGGTGTGCTTGAGATATCGCGTGAATGTCACCGGGTTGTCCGCGTGCCATCGGTAGAGGCAGTAACGGCCGCCCGCAACTTCGGGATCGATCATGAGCGGCGCGCCATTATAAAGATGCGCAAACGGAATCGCGCCGTCGCGTCCGCCAAAATCCCAGGCGCCGTTGAAATAGTCTTCTGAGCCCGTGCCGTTGATCACGGGATTGCTCTCATCGTCCACGAAGATCATGTCGTCGCCTTCGCCCATCCAGTGATCGGTGTTTTGCAGAACGCCGAGCGTCACTCCCATCAGGTGTCCGCGCCCGCGCGTCTCGACGTACACATAGTTGTTCCGGCCATCCAGGTTCTTGTCGGACTCCTTATGGGCCGTGTTGGGCGTGGCCTGCCGGTACTGCGCGTGAAAATATAGCGTGTCCTCAGGTAGAGAGGGTACCAGCTGGTAGTCGATATTCGAATAAAAATCGTCCACCTTTTGCTTGCCTTCGTTCGTCGCGGTCAACCGGGCCGATTTGCGGAACGGCATGGCGAAATAGCAATTCAAGGCTTTGATTGAGGAACAATTGAGAAACGCCGATTGGTAAACGAAATACTGGCCTAAATTCAAACCGAAGAAATCGCCCACCGGAACTTCGATACTCGGTTTGCTGTTGCCATCCCAATATACGCGGATGACGACCTCCTTCAGGTGATGCGGGCTGTCCGCTGCGATCGTGAACCAGATGTGGGAAATCACGCCCGGTCCGGCGGAGTTGAAAATCTCTTTCGTGGCGCCGGGCTCGATTGGCCAGGCGTCGGCGTTGCCGCCCGAGCGATCGTAGCTCGATTGCTTCAGCGATTTGTAATTCTGAGCGCGCGCGTAGCGCGGCAGGAACCTCGCGTCTCCGCTACCATCTCGTTGTTGTGCCGACGCACTCTGCGGCGCTGCCGCTGCGGCCGATAAACCTGCGAATCCTGCAATGCGGCGCAAAAAGTTGCGCCGTGGAGCATCTGAAAGAGCCATTCTTCCCCCCTTTGGGAACTAAACATCATACCCGAGAGGAGCAAGCCCGGAAGGAATTAGTTTCCTGACGGCGGATTGATCGGAATGAAAATCGGCAGACTGGTTTTGCCGTTGACCGAGATGGTCACTGGAATCTGTGCGCCCGTGGGTACCGAGGCATCCAGCGTAAACTGCACCTGATAGGTGGAAGTCGTTCCGACTTCGGATACGACCGCTGCCATGCGGGTTACTCCGCCTACTGTCACCCGGACCGTCGTTGGGTCAATCGTGGTTCCAGCCGGCGCAAGCCCGGTTACCAGCAGTGTGAGGCTGTCACCCGGTTGCGGCGCGTTCGCAGCAGCAATGGGAGCCGCGGCGGCGTTCTGCAAGCCCGTAATTACCGGTGGAATCGAAGCCAGTGTTATCACTACCGGCGACGCGTTGGCCGCGCCGTTGTTGAGCTTGAGGATCGCGATTCCTGCTTTGAGCGAAGGCGGAACCACAAAAGTAACCTGTGTTGGCGTGATATTGACGATGTTGGCCAGCTGGCCGTTGAGCGTGATCGCGGTCTGGGAAGTACCCAGGTTCACGCCGTTCAAGTTCGCCGTCGCGCCCGGGAATACGCCGCTAGGCGCCCAGATCGCGTTCACCAGCGCCGGATCTACCACGGGCAGCGTCGGGTTCGGCGGCGCGATTTGTAGGGCCGTCGATTGCGTCGCCACCTGGAATCCCGAGATTACCGTGGCGCCGATGCCGCCTTGCGGCGCGTTGGGCGAGATCTGCACGTTTGCCAGGGCGTGCGTCGGGCTTAATACCCATACCCCGCGAACCAGGACGTCGCTCGATCCGTATCCCACCGTCGTGAGGCCGTTGGCGAAATTTGTGTTCACGCCCTCAATATCGATCTCCGCCTCGGCGCCGGCCGCCAAAGTCGCGGGCGAGAACGTCACCTGTGGGGTGGACACCGCCGGATAGCTGAACGTCGGTGGAGCCGGGTTGGTAAACGTCGAGTCCTGTCCGTCGCTGTTGTACACGATGATCGCCGCATTTTGACTGCTAGCGCCAGGCGGCGGCACAGCCGTCAGGTGTGCGTTATCCACCACGGTCGTGCTCGCCGGCAGCCCATCGAAATACACCAGGCTTTGCGGTGTGAAATTCGTGCCGGTGATGTCCAGATTTCCGTTGCCGTCCGGAGCGATGCTTGCAATGGTCGGCGGATCGCTGTTCACCAGATTCAGCCCGCGCGGCAGCACGTACGCGCTATTGTCCTCGGAAAATATAAAGTGCTGCGGTCCAGGCGCCGCGCCCAGCGAGAAATTCAGGTTCATTGCCAGATACGTGGGCGTCGTACCGTAGGCGTAAAAACCGCCTGCGGGAATCGATGTGAACCCGGCCGAAGTCACATTCAGACTCGCCGCCATCTGCCCGTTCGCCCCTAAGCCCGGTCCCGCAGCGGCGATCGTTGCCGAGCCTCCCGTCAAATTGGCATAAGCCGGATGCGCGCCGTTCTGGCTGGAGTAGCTGTAGGTCGAGATATCGTAAACCGGCATTAAATGCCGTGGGCTCACCGCAAAGTTAATCCCATCGGTTGAGTTTCCCGCCGCCACGCTCACCGCCGAAGCCTTCGTGATATCGATTGTGTTCGGGTAAAACACGCCGTTAAATGGTCCCGACGGGTTGACGTTGTTGCCGTCTGGGTCAACCGGCGGAATGATATTCGCCGTTGGGGGCAGGGGATTCACGTACACCAGGTAGCTTCCCGGCGGAATACCGTCGATCTCATAGGTTCCGTCCGGGTTGGTGAGCGAGCTGATGGCCGGGGCATTCGGCTTCAGCGCCACTACCGACGCCATGTGCACTCCTTTGCCTCCGGCCGTTACCGTGCCCGTGATCGACCCCGTATTCGCGCCGAAATTATTCGGGTAAAGCAGCGACAGTCCAACGATATCGTCGGTGTCGAGCGGCGCGATCGTCGAAGTAGCATTCGTCGTCAATACGGACATCACGCTCGACGTATAGGTGTGCTGGAGCCCGAGAGCGTGCCCGATTTCATGCACCATCGTCCGGAAGAAGGCGCTGAAATAGCTGGGCCCCGGCAGCGTCGTCAAATCGGAATGCAAGTGAATGATCGATTGCGTGATCGGGAAAAACGATCCGTTCGCCTGCGTCACCATCGTATTCGACGACACCGGAACCGTGTAGGCCAGCAAGCCCGGCGGAATCTCGTCGTCAAACACGACTTCGGTGCTGGGCGTCGATTCCGCGGTCCCGTCCACGAACAGCCCGCCGAACGCCACCCGGATGGCGGACGTGCCCACCGAATTCCACGCCTGGGCAGCCTGCCTGATCTGCGTCAAAATCGACGGCATCCCATCGGTCGCCGTCAACTTCTGCGGTCCGTTCATCGAGACGAAAACCGTCATGGTGTTGTTTGGCAGCGCCGTCAGATCGAACTTCTCGGGAACGGGATTGTAGGGTGCTGTCTTACTGGTGTAGTGAACGAAATGGTAATACGCGCTCGCGGAAGAGACCGACATCGCACAGCCTAAAACCAGTGCCGCAACTCTCCGGGAGGCTTGCATGGCTAGCGGCTCGCCCCTTTGCCCAAAGTCGCGGATATCCGCGCGCTAAGCTCCGAGTATTGCATCTGCATCCCGGCATCTTTGATCGGCCGCCAGGTTCCGTGCTCGACCATCGTTTCACTCGCTACTGCCCGTGTCGCCACCAGCTTGCTGGCCTCATTTTTGGATAACTCAAACGCTCCCTGGCCCCATCCCGTCAGATATGTCGCGCCGCTCTTCGACGTCCACAGGAACAGTACATACTCCTTACCCACCGTCAACTGCGGAGCGCCTGGCACCCCCTGCCTGTATCCGCTCACAGTGCCGCCAGGAGACATAACCTCGACAGACCCCTGGCCCTTCCACTGTTCCTGCACTTCGAGCTTCCAATGGGTGAAAATCTCGCGGCCTCGAAAATCGGCGTAGGTTCCCACAACTTTCGCCCGAACGATCGCCGTCGATTTCTGGATCAGCTCGTCCAGCGAAAGGTGTTCGAGCGTCGCTCCCCGAAGTGGCGCGAACCACGAGCCGAAACACAGCACGAGAAGCGAAATGCGCCGCATGATGCTTGGCATAGCATTCCATCTTCCAGTCATATGTACATGATAACAGGTGCCTTATGCTATCGAATGTTAGCCCGCCTGTGTTCGCCCGACACGCTGGCGGGGCAACTTGTCTCAGCAGCGCCGGTCAAGCCGGCCTATTTTAGGGTAGCCCGTACCACCAAAAGTGGGATGCGTAACTTATGCCGGACGGAGTTGATCGTCGCCCCGAAAATGAGGTCCTTCAGGCCCCCGTGGCCGTGGGCTCCCATCACCAGTAAGTCCGGTTGGATCTCGGCGGCTGCGCGGATGATTTCACGCGTCGGCTTCGACGAATGCGCCACCATGGTTTCGACCTCTATACCTTCCGCGCGCAGCGATTCCACAATATCGTCCAGATACCGCCGCCCAGCCTCGACCTCTGCAGTCGAAGACAACGATCCGTAAATCTGGCTGGTCACGCCCTCTTCGACGTGCAGCAGGTAAAGTGTCGCATGGTGCATACGCGCCATGGCCGCCGCGTGGGCGATCGCCAGGTGATCTAACTCCGTGTGGTCGAGCGGCACCAGAATGCGATGGTACACGGGCGCTTCGGCCGCTGAGACGGCGGTGCCCGGCAGCACCACCGGTGCTCGTCCTCCACGGAATCCCCACCGCGCCAACAATGGCTCCGCGATGACCCATAGCATGAGCAGGCCCAGTGCGCCGAGCAGCGGGACCACCAGCAGCAGCACGTACGGCCTGTACTCGCCCGCCGACGTCAGCCAGCTCGCAACGGACTGCTGGACCAGCCAAAGATCCAGGCCCAGAATCACGGCCGCCGTGATCCAAGCGAGAACCACCACCCACAGTTTGTTGGCAAACTCACCCATGCGCCGCCGGTCGCTCGTGAAATGCAATAGCGGGATCACCGCGAACGGCAACTGCATGTTGATGATCACTTGGCTCAGAATCAGCAGGCGATAGGTTCCCGCGTCGCCGGCAATGTAAATTGTGATGGCCGCCGGTATTACCGCCAGGCTTCGCGTAATCAGCCGCCGCAGCCATGGCCGCATGCGGAAGTTGAGAAAACCCTCCATCACGATCTGTCCAGCGAGAGTCCCCGTCAGTGTGGAGGATTGTCCCGAGGCCAGCAGCGCAACCGCAAACACCACGCTCGCGAGCGTCGTTCCCAATAGCGGCGCCAGCAGCAGGTGCGCCTGCTGGATCTCCGTCACCACGATGCCGCGATTAAAAAACACCGTCCCCGCGACGATCAGGATC
>Ga0335071_10001978_pt1 | contig 22101 bp, 15 predicted proteins | sample Lox_Sample_15_FD_206724 | JGI IMG/M metagenome (GOLD analysis project Ga0335071, IMG submission 206724) | Soil microbial communities from Loxahatchee National Wildlife Refuge, Florida, United States - Lox_Sample_1.5 | ecosystem: Environmental > Terrestrial > Soil > Wetlands | place: USA... | reverse complement strand
CGCCGGGTCAGAACGGCCCCGGTCGGGGCCTCCCCGGTCGGAGACCGGGCTCGCCACCGCGCTCGCAGCGCGGGCCCGCGCGCTCGGCCTGCCCGCGGCCGCGGCCGTGGCGGGCTCGCGCGCACTGGCGGAGCTGGCGGCGCGCTGCACCGCGGCACGCGAGGGACCCGACGCCACCTGCGTGATCCCACCCGGCGCCGAGGTCGCCTTCCTGACGCCGCTGCCCGTCGACCTGCTCGACCTCGACGATGCGTCGAGCGAGCGGCTCACGCGTTTCGGCATCCATCGCTGCGGGCCGCTCCTCGAGCTCTGCGCCGGAGCGTCTTCCCGACACGCCGCCGCCCGCCTCGGTCCCGAGCTGCTGCACCTGCTCGAGCGGCTGCGCGGCGAGCGCAGCGAGCCGCCGATTCCGGCGATACGCGACGCGCGCATCGAGGAGTCGATCGACCTCGAGGCTCCCATCGACAACCTCGAGCCGCTGGCCTTCGCGCTGCGCGGGCTGGTCGTACGCCTGCTGGCGCGGCTCGCCGTCCGCCACCTCGCGGCGGGCGAGATCGACGTCGAGCTCCGCGCCGGCCGCGGGCGCGATCGACGGCATCTCGCACTCGCTGCACCCACGGGGGATCCGCGCGTCTGGCTTCGGCGCCTGCGCCGGGCGTTCGAGCACGAGCCTCCTACGGCACCGGTGGATTTCATTGCGCTGGCCGCCGAGGGGTGCCCCGCCCGCAGAGATCAGCTCGACCTGTTCCGGCCCGCGGGGCCCGCGCCTGCCGCGCTCGACGCGCTGCTCGCCGAGCTCGAGGCGCTCGTCGGCGCAGACCGCGTCGGCGTGCCGCGCATCCCCGACGATCACCGCCCCAGCGCGTTCGCGCTGGAGCCCTTCACCCTCGGTCCAGCACCCGCTGCGGGCGAAGCGCCCCATGGATCAGAGAGCCTGCGCGCCCCTGTGCTCTGCCTCCGCGCGCTGCGTCCTCCGCTGCGCGCCGAGGTGCGCCTGCGCGCGGGGCGACCGGCCTGGCTGCGCAGCGCGGTGGCCACCGGCGAGGTCCTGCACTGCGCGGGGCCCTGGCGGAGTTCGGGCGGCTGGTGGTCGGAGGAGCAGCGCTTCGCCTTCGACGCGTTCGACGTCGCGACGAGCGACGGCCGCCTGGTGCGCCTGCGCCTCGACCGCCTGCGGCGCGTCTGGGAGGTCGATGCCCTCTACGATTGACGCGGGCCGACACACGTCTTGACCCCCGCGGCGCATCTCGCTACACGCCGCTCCATGGCGACCCAGAGACCCCTCTCGACCCGGCGCCGGGCGCGCGGCGTCGGCGACGCCCCGGTCCTCTTCTTCCGAAGCTTCCTCGAGCGTCCCATGGAAGTCGGCTCGATCATCCCGAGCTCTCGCTTCCTGGAGCGCCGCGTCGCGCGCACCGCGGCGCTGCGCGATGCCCGCGTCGTGGTCGAGCTGGGCCCGGGCACCGGCGGGACCACGCAGGCGCTGCTGCGCGCGCTGCGGCCCGACGCCCACCTGCTCGCGATCGAGATCAACCCGCGCCTCGCCGAGCGCGTGCGCAAGCGCCTGCCCGACCCGCGCCTGGTGGTGCACTGCGGCAGCGCTGCGGAGATCACCGACGCGCTCGTAGCCCACGGGCTCGCCGCGCCGGAGGTGGTCATCTCCGGGATTCCCTTCTCGACCATGCCGCGCGCGCTGGCGCTCGACATCCTGCACTCGGTGCGCGGCGCGCTCGCGCCGGGCGGCCGCTTCGTGGCCTACCAGGTGCGGGATCGCGTCGCCGTGCTGGGTCGCGAGGTCTTCGGACCGCCCAGCGTGGCGCTCGAGGTGCGCAACGTCCCTCCGATGCGGGTCTACCGCTTCGACGCCGGGGACGGATCGGGCGCCGGCTCGCCTCGCTTGCGCTGAAGCGAGAGCCCTGCCCGCTCGCCCTCCTGCTGGCCCGCGCGCACCACGGCGCGCGCGCCGAATCGTTCGACGATCTCGTCGAGCGCGCGGTTGAGCCGTGCGCTGCGGCGCAACGCGCGGGGCGCCTCGAACAGCCCGAGCTGCGGGCGCTCGGTGCGCTCGAGCCCGGTCGCCCCGACGCCGACCAGCCGGATCGGCTCGTGCGGAACGCGCTCGAGCAGGCGGCGCGACTCGCGGCCCAGGGCGGCTCCGTCGTCGGTGGCCTCGGCGAGGGTCGCGCGTCGCGTCAGGATCGCGAAGCCGCGCGGGCCGGGGCGGATGCGGGCTCCGAGCTTCACCTTGAGCACGACCGTGCGCGCGCGGAGGCCGTCGCGCCGCAGGCGCCGCGCGACCGCCTCGGCGTGGTCCAGGAGCACCGCGGCAATGCGGTCGCGGTCGGAGACGTCGGCCTCGAAGGTGTTCTCCTCGCTGTAGGAGACCGCCGCGCGGTCGGGCTCGACCTCGCGCGGGTCCTCGCCGCGCACCCGGTGCGCGACCTGCGCGCCGAGCGCTGCACCGAGGAGCCGCTCGAGGACGGCCGGCGCCGCGCGCGCGAGGTCGCCGATCGTCGCGAAGCCCGCCCTGCGCAGGCGCTCCTCCGCCACCGCGCCCACGCCCCAGACGCGGCCCACCGGAAGCGGGGCGAGGAACGAACGCACCGCGTCGGGGCGGACCTCGAGGAGCCCGTCGGGCTTGGCCTCCTCGCTCGCGAGCTTGGCGACCATCTTGATCGGGGCGATGCCCACCGAGACGGCGAGCCCGAGCTCTTCGCGCACCGCGGCGCGCAGGCGCTCGCCGGCCGCGCGCGGGCCGCCGTGCAGGCGCTCGGTGCCCGAGAGGTCGAGGAAGGCCTCGTCGAGCGAGAGGCCCTCGACGGCGGGCGAGAAGCGCTCGAAGATCGCGAAGACCTGCCGCGACACCGCGGCGTAGCGCGCCATGTCGCCGCGCAGGAAGACGCCGTCCGGGCACAGGCGGCGCGCCTCGAAGCCCGGCATCGCCGAGCGGACGCCGAAGCGCCGCGCCTCGTAGCTCGCGGCCGACACCACGCCGCGTCGACCGGTGCCGCCGACGATCACCGGGCGGCCGCGCAGCTCCGGATGATCGCGCTGCTCGACCGACGCGTAGAAGGCGTCCATGTCGGCGTGCAGGATCACGCGAGGCGACGTCACGCGGGTACGCTACCCGAGGCCCGACGTGCCCGCCCCGGTCGATGGCAGGCTCAGCGCAGCACCTCGGAGGCGAAGCGCCCGATCGCGTGTCCCACCTCGGCGGGCCGCTCGAGCGCGGCGAAGTGCGTGGCGCCCGCGATCGTCTCGACGCGGGCGCCCGGGCGCGCGTCGAGCAGTCGGTCGCGGAGCTCCGCCGGCACCGCGCTGCGATCGGCGAGCACGAGCAGCAGTGGAGCCGCGATGCGCGCCGCGAGCGGCCACAGGTCGAGCGCCGACGCGCCCTCGTAGCACCAGGCCTCGCGCTCGCCGGGACAGCGCAGGACGACGCCATCGGGTGTCGACGCGAGGACGCCGTCGAGGCACGCCTCGAACGCCTCGGGAGCGAAGCCGGAGTACGGAAAGCGGGCGCGAAGGCGTGCGCGCGCCTCGTCGCGCGAGGCGAAGCGATCGCGCCGGCGGCGCGCGGCGGCGGCCAGCTCGGAGCTGGCGGCGAACGAGGAGCCGCGCTCGAACAGCACCGGCTCCACGGCGACCACAGCCGCGAAGGCGGCGGGTCGCAGCCCCGCCGCGGCCAGGAGCGCCGTGGCGCCGCTCGAGTGCCCGACCGCGAGGAGGGGAGCGCCGATCGCCTCCGCCAGGGCGGCGGCGTCCTCGGCGAGCTCCGTCCACGCGTAGGCGGACGCCACAGCGGGCGCGTCGCTGCCTCCGTGCCCGCGCTGGTCGACCGCCACGGCGCGCCGGGGACGCGGCTCGGAGGCGCACGCCGACTCCCACACCGGCCGCCACGCGTCGGCGCAGAAGCTCGTCGCGTGGAGGAGCAGCGCGCCGGGCGCCGCGCCCGGCCACTCGAGCGCGCGGAACGCGAGGCCGCGCGCGTCGATGCGGCATTCGCGCGGCGCGTCGCTCATGTCGGCGCGAGTCTACGATATCGTCGGCCGCCATGGCGGAGACAGCTCCTGCATCGACGCCGCACGACGCGGGGCCGGCGGCCGGTGTCGCCTGGGATCTCGCGGATCTCTACGCGGGGCCCGACGATCCCGCGCTCGAGGCCGACCTGGCGCGGGCGCTCGAGGCCGCGGCCGCCTTCGCGGGGCGGCTGCGCGGCCGGATCGGCTCGCTCGACGCGACGGCGCTCGCCGCCGCGGTCGACGAGCTCGAGGCCCTCGAGGAGCCGGCGCACCGCGCCAGCCACTACGCGCAGCTCCTGTTCGCCGCCGACACCTCGGCGCCGCGCCACGGCGCGCTCCTGCAGCGCGTCCAGGAGCGGCTCTCCGAGCTGCGCAATGCGCTCGTCTTCTTCGAGCTGGAGTGGGTCGCCGTGGACGACGCGCGCGCTGCGGCACTGCTCGCCGACCCGGCGCTGGCGCGCCGCCGCCACCTGCTCGGGCTCATGCGCCGCTACCGGCCGCACCTGCTCTCGGAGCCCGAGGAGAAGCTGCTCGAGGAGACTGCCAACGGCGGGCCGCGCGCGTTCGCCCGGCTCTTCGACGAGACGCTGGGCGCGCTGCGCTTTCCGCTCGCGACGGAGAGCGGCGAGGAATCCCGGAGCGAGGAGGAGGTGCTGGCCCTCCTCTACGAGCCCGACCGCGCCGTGCGCCGGCGCGCGGCCGACGCGCTGACGCGCGGCCTGCGCGATCACGAGCGCCTGCTCGGCTTCGTCTTCAACACGCTGGTCCAGGACAAGGCGGTGCGCGATCGGCTGCGCCGCTACCCCGATGCGATGGCGGAGCGACACCTGGCGAACGAGATCGACGGGCCGACCGTCGCTGCGCTGCTCTCGGCGTGCGAGTCGCGCTACGACCTGGTGCAACGCTACTACCGGCTGAAGCGGCGCCTGCTGGGACTCGACGAGCTCTTCGACTTCGACCGCTACGCGCCCGTCGACCGGACCGGCGAGGCGTCGGGTGCGCCGCGCGCGTTCGGCGAGGCGCGCCGCGTCGTGCGCGACGCGTATCGGGACTTCTCGCCGCGCATGGCCGAGGTCGCGGAGCGCTTCTTCGAGCGCCGCTGGATCGACGCGGAGCTGCGGCCGGGCAAGCGCGGCGGCGCCTTCTCGTCGTCGACCGTGCCGAGCGCGCACCCGTACGTCCTGCTCAACTACACCGGCAATCTGCGCGACGTGATGACCCTCGCCCACGAGCTCGGGCACGGCGTGCACCAGTGGCTCGCGCGGCCGTGCGGTCTCTTCGAGCAGGACACGCCGCTCACCACCGCGGAGACGGCCAGCGTGTTCGGCGAGATGCTCGTGTTCCGCCGGCTGCTGCGCGAGGAGCGCGATCCCGCGGTGCGCCTCGGGCTCCTGTGCGGGAAGCTCGAGGACGCGTTCGCCACCGTCTTCCGGCAGGTGGTCATGACGCGCTTCGAGGAGGCGCTGCACGGCGCGCGGCGCCGCGAGGGCGAGCTTCCGGTGGCGCGCGTGAACGAGCTCTGGCTCGCCGCGAACCGCCCGATGTTCGGCGACACCGTGAAGCTGCGCGACGACTACGGGTGGTGGTGGCTCTACATCCCGCACTTCGTGCACAGCCCGTTCTACTGCTACGCGTACGCCTTCGGCGAGCTGCTCGCGCTCGCCCTGGTGCAGCGCTACGACGAGGAGGGCGCGGCCTTCGCGCCGCGCTACCTGGAGATGCTGGCCGCCGGCGGGCGCGAGCCGCCGCGCGAGGTCGTGGCGCGAACCGGGCTCGACATCGCCGAGCCGGGCTTCTGGGGCCGCGGGCTCGCACTGCTCGAAGGGCTGCTCGCCGACGCCGAGGGCGCCGCCCGCGCCGTCGGATGACGCCCCGCCGCTGAGCCGGCTCCGGCGCAGCAGCCCGACGCGGCGGCGCGCTACCGTCCGGCGGCTGGAGGATGCGCCCTCGCATGTCGAGCCCACAGACCCACCCGGGGGCTCGCACGAACGGCGCGGCCGCGCACCTGCGGATGCTCGGCCCGCTGCTCTGCTGGGCGATCGTCTACGCGGACATCGGCACGAGCATCTACTACGTGCCGGGCATCCTCTACCACGGCGTCGGCCCGAGCGCGCCGAGCTTCGTGCTCGCCACGGGCCTCGTGTTCGTGCTGCTCGCCGAGAAGTACACCGAGATCGCGGCGCGCTATCCGAGCGGCGGCGGCGTCGTGTCGGTGGCGACGGAGGCCTTCGGGCCGCGCACCGGCGCGCTCGGGGGCATGCTGATCCTGGTCGACTACTTCCTCACCGCTGCCATCTCCGCAGTGTCGGGCTTCGCCTACCTGGCGACCCTGGCGCCGCTCGTCGGCGGGCACGAGCTGGTGCTCTCGGTCGCGGGGCTCCTGCTGCTCGGCCTGCTCAACTGGGTGGGCATTCGCGAGTCGGCGTCCGCCTCGGCGCTGGTCGGCACGGCCGCCTTCGTCTCGCTGCTGCTGCTGCTCGTCGCGACGGCGACCCACCTGCACGCGCCCGACTGGGCGCGCGTGGGGAGCTCGCTGTTCGCCGTCGGCCGCATCCCACTCGGCGACGCCGCGGTGGGCTTCGCGGCGGCCTGGCTCGCCTTCAGCGGGCTCGAGTCGCTGTCCCAGATCTCGCCCGCGATGAAGGAGCCACGCCGTCACACTGCGCGCCGGGCGATGGGGTTCGTGGTGATTGCCATGCTGCTGACGGCTCCGCTGCTCACCGCCTTCGCCACCAACGTCATCGACCCCTCGCGCGTCAACCCCGACGCGCTCCAGTCGGAGCTCGGCTACGCGGTGGGCGGCACGTGGCTTCGCGTGCTCGTCGTGGTGACCGCGTCGGCGCTGCTCCTGTTCGCGGCCAACACCGCCATCGTCGGCGCCTATCACGTCTTCGGCGCGCTGGCCGACGGCCACTTCCTGCCGGGGGCCCTGCTCCGCCGCTCGCGTCGCTTCGGCACCCCGACGCTCGCCATCATCGCCTCCGTGGCGGTCCCGATCGCGGTGCTGTTCGCCACGCGCGGGCACATCGATGCGCTCGGCCACCTCTACGCCTTCGGCCTGCTCGGGGCCTTCACGCTCTCCTCGCTGTCGCTCGACCGCGTGCGCATGTCGGAGAGCCGCACCGGCCTCGGCTTCTTCCTGGGCCTGGCGACCACGCTGCTGATCCTGCTCGCATGGGTCACGAACCTGATCTCGAAGCCGTACGCCACCGTGTTCGGCGGGACCTTCACCTTCGTGATGTGGTCGTACGGGCTGCTGCACCGCGGCGGTCTGCCGGGCCGCCGCGCCGCCGCCGTCTCCGCCGAGGAGGCGGAGGAGATCGCGGCCGCACGCCCCAGCGCCGCGCGCATCCTGACGCTCGCCGAGGCGCTCCAGCTCGAGGCCGCCTTCGGTCCGAAGACGCTGGTGGCGCTGCGCGGCACCAACGAGCGCCTGCTCGAGGAGGTGGCAGCGCATCTGGCGGGACGCAAGGAGTGGAGCGTGGCGGCGCTCTACGTCGACGAGGTACCGGGCCTGTTCGTGCCGCGCGACACCGAGCCGAGTCACGAGGCCCGCAAGACCCTGGAGGAGGCGACCGCCTGGTTCGACACCCGCGGCCTCACGGCGCTCCCGATCTGGCGCATCGCGCAGGACGCCGGCGAGGCGATCGCCTACGCCGCGGCGCGGCTCGAGGTCGAGGCCGTGTTCGTCGGCACCTCGCAGCGCGGGACCCTGTGGCGCATGCTGCGCGGCAACGTGATCGGGCGCTTGATCTCGCGCGCGCCCACCCGCACGCGCATCATCATCGTCGGCTAGGGTTCGATCAGCAGCAGCGGGGATCGGAGTCGCCGCGGCGCGGGCCGGCCAGGCCGGTGAAGCCGCGCAGGAACGCGGCGAGCGCGCGGCCGAGGTCGACGAGCTTCGCGCGGATCCTCATGCGCCCACGGCCTCCGCGCCGGACACGGCCGGCGAGCCGCGCAGCGTCTTCCACCAGACGCGCGCGGCGTCGAGCACCACGACGGCGACCAGCGCCATGAAGAGCGCCGTCACCGCGGCGTCGAGCCGGTTGTTGAAGATCACCTGGCGGGTCTCGAAGACCTTCTCCGGAGGCACCGCCCCGGCGGCGAGCTGCGCCGCGAGGTGGTCCGCCTGCGCGAGGAAGCCGATGCGGCGGTCGGGATGGAAGATCTTCTGCCAGCCCGCGCTCATCGTGACGGACAGGAGCCACGCGAGCGGCAGCGCCGTGAGCCAGCCGAAGCGCGCGCGTCCGCCCTTCACGAACAGCGTCGTGGCGGTCGCGAGCGCCGTCGCCGCCAGGAGCTGGTTGGCGATACCGAAGAGCGGCCAGAGCGAGTTGATTCCGCCCAGCGGGTCGACGACGCCCTGGTAGAGGAAGTAGCCCCAGCCGAGCACGATCAGCCCCGACGCCAGCAGGTTGGCGGGCAGCGACGAGGTGCGGCCGAGCGGCGCCCACAGGTTGCCGAGCAGGTCCTGCACCATGAAGCGTCCCACCCGCGTCCCCGCGTCGAGCGTGGTCAGGATGAAGAGCGCCTCGAACATGATCGCGAAGTGGTACCAGAGCGCGCGCAGCGTCTCGCCGCCGAGCGCGCTCGAGAAGATCTGCGCCATGCCGACCGCCAGGCTCGGCGCGCCTCCGGTGCGCGACAGCAGCGAGTGCTCGCCGACGGAGTGGGTCAGCGCCGCGAAGGCGGCGGGATCGAACGCGAAGCCGAGCCCTGCGATCGCCGAGCTGGCGGAGTCGAGCGTGTTGCCGAGCACGGCGGCCGGCGCGTTGATCGCGAAGTAGACACCGGGCTCCATCACCGCAGCCGAGAGCAGTGCCATGATCGCCACGAAGCTCTCCATCAGCATGGCGCCGTAGCCGACCATGCGCGCGTCGCTCTCGCGGTCGAGGAGCTTGGGCGTGGTGCCGCTGGCGACGAGCGAGTGGAAGCCCGACATCGCGCCGCAGGCGATGGTGATGAAGCAGAACGGGAAGAGCGCCCCCGCGAAGACGGGACCGGAGCCGTCGGCGAAACGGGTCAGCGCGGGCAGCCGGACGTCGGGCCGCACCCACAAGAGGCCGGCGGCGAGCAGAGCCACCGTCCCGATCTTGATGAACGCCGACAGGTAGTCGCGCGGAGCCAGGAGCAGCCAGACCGGCAGCACGCTCGCGACGAAGCCGTAGCCGATCAGCGCGAGCGCGAGCGACCGCTTGTCGAGGTCGAACCAGGCGCGCAGCGCGGGCTGCTGCTGCACCCAGCTGCCCGCCGCGACGGCGACCAGCACCAGCGCCACGCCCCACACCGTGGCCTCGACCACGCGGCCGGGGCGGATGCGCATCATGTAGACGCCCATCGCGAGCGCGATCGGGATCGTCGCCGACACAGTGAAGGTGCCCCACGGGCTCCCGAACATCGCGTTGACGACGACGAGCGCCAGCACGCCGATCAGGATCACCATGATCGCCAGCACGCCGACCAGCGCGGCCGCGCCGCCGACCGGCCCGATCTCCTCGCGCACGATCTGGCCGAGGCTCCGGCCGTTCCGCCGCAGCGACCCGACCAGGATCGTCATGTCCTGGACCGCGCCGCCGAGCACCACGCCGAACAGGATGTAGAGCGTGCCGGGCAGGTATCCGAACTGCGCGGCCAGGATCGGACCGACGAGTGGGCCGGGCCCGGCGATCGCGGCGAAGTGATGGCCGAACACCACCCAGCGGTTCGTCGGCACGAAGTCCCTGCCGTCCGCGAGGCGATGGGCCGGCGTCGGGCGCGCGTCGTCGAGCGAGAGGGCGCGCGCCGCCAGGAAGGCCGAGTAGAAGCGATAGGCGACCGCGTAGACCGCGATCGCCGCGACCAGGAACCAGGTGCTCGAGATGCGCTCGCCGCGCGCCGTCGCCACGACGCCGAGCGAGACAGCGCCGAGCGCCGCCACACAAGTCCAGCCGGCGGCGCGCGCCGGCGCGAGGCCGCGGGGGGCGCGCGGCGCCGGGGTCGCCCGCGCCATCAGGGCTCGAGCGACCGCGCGATCTCGGTCGCGGCCCGCATGCCGGAGGTGAGCGCCATCTCGGTGTAGGGACCGATCAGGTAGTCGCCCGCGAAGGCGAGCCGCGGCGAGCGCTCGCGGCGCCCGAGGAACGCCGCGAGGTGCCGGAGGTAGCCGGCGTGGAACTGCGGCAGCATGGGATCCCAGCGGTGCACGGCGCTGTCGACGGGCGCGAGCGTCCCGATCGGCGTGCGCGCCAGCGCCCCGATCACATGCGACACGACGGCGCTGTCGGGCGCGTCCCAGAGCCGACGCGCCGCCTCCGCGGTGAGCGCTGCGTTCACGAGCCCCGCGCCCGCGGGCGCGACCCCCGGCTTGTGGTGGTCGACGGCGAGGCCGTAGAGGCCGATCGCCTCGCGCCGGGGGAAGGCGACGCCGTAGCCCGGGATCGTCGACGGAGCGCGCTCGGTCAGGAGGAAGCAGATCATCCCGCGCACGTAGCGCACGGCGGCGAAGAAGGACTTCTCGGCCGGCGTCAGCGTCGCGCACACGCCCGCCACCAGGCTCCCGGGCACGGCGACGACGGCCGCGTCGGCGAGCACGTGGCCCTCGCGGCCCAGCGCTCGATAGGTGATGCGCGCGCCCTCGTCCGTCGTCTCGACCGCAGTGACGTCGCAGCCGGTGCGCACCGGCACCTGCGCCGCGAGCGCGCACGTGACGACCCCGAGGCCACCCTCGAAGGCCTGCAGCCGGAAGCCGTCCTGCACGAAGCGCATCACCAGGAGCGCGAACGCCGCCGACAGGTCCTCGGGATCGCTGTCGAAGGTCGACGAGAAGGCGGGCGCGAGCAGGTACTCGGCGGCCTCGTCGCCCACCAGGCGGCGCAGGCCGCGCATCATGTCCTCTCCGTCGAGCGCGGCGGCTCGCTCCGGGTGATAGGGATCCAGGCTGCGCCGGCGCGCGACCTCGAGGAGCAGGCGCGGCAGGCGCAGCTTCGCGCGGGCCGAGAGCAGCCGCGAGCGCGCCAGCTCGACGAGCGAGCCGTACTCCGCGGACTCGAGGCGGCCGTCGCGCAGGATGGCGCTCTGACTGCGCGCGATCGGGCGGAGGTGCTTCGCGAGGCCGAGCGTTCCGGCGACGGCGTGCAAGTTGCGGTAGCCGCTCGCCACGAACTGGGCGCCGCGATCGAGGAGGAAGTCGCCGAGCGGCGTCGAGCGCGTCTCGCTGCGCATGCGGCCGCCGGGCACCGGCTCTCGCTCGAGCACCTCGACGTCGTGGCCGGCGCGCTGCAGGCGCCAGGCACAGGTGAGGCCCGCGATCCCTCCCCCCACGATCGCGATCGACGCCATGGACCCATCATACCCTTGCCGGAAAGCGAAGAAGAGGCGAAAGTCTGCTCCGTGCCCCCCGGCGCCGACTACGTCGAGCTGCGCTGCGCGAGCGCCTTCTCGTTCCTGGAGGGCGCCTCGAACCCCGAGGACCTCGTCGACCGCGCGGCCGAGCTCGGCCATCGCGCCCTCGCCCTCTCCGACCGCGACGGTCTGTACGGCATCCCGCGCTTCCACCAGGCCGCGAAGGCCGCCGGCATCGAAGCCCTGATTGGTGCGCGGGTCCGAGCCCCAGGGCAGGAGCTGCTCCTGCTCGTCGAGTCCCAGCGCGGCTACAAGAACCTCTCGCGCCTGCTCACCGCGGCGCACGCGAAGGGCGGCAAGCACGCCGCGAAGGGCGTGACGTGGGACGAGCTCGAGCACCACGCGGACGGCCTCATCTGCCTGCTGCGGGGCGACGCGACGCTGGAGCCCGAGGCGCTCGACCGCGTCTGCTCCGCGCTCGGCCGGGACCGCGTGTGGGTCGACGTGGCGCGCCACCTCGACCGCAGCCGCGAGGCCGGCGCACGCTTGGCCGCCGCGCTGGCCGAGGCCCGCGGCGTGCCGATCGCCGCGAGCCACGACGTGCGCCTGGCGCGCGCGGCCGACCGCCCGCTCTTCGACGTGCTCACCTGCCTGCGCGAGAAGACGACGCTCGACGCAGCCGGCCGCCGTCTGGCGCCGAATGCCGAGCGCCACCTGCTCGCGCCCGCAGCGATGGCAGAGCGATTCGCGGACCGCCCGGCGTGGCTGCGCCAGACGCGCGCGATCGCCGAGCGCTGCGCCTTTCGCCTGGGCGACCTCGGCTACCGCTTTCCGACTTATGATCCTCGCCGCTCGCCTGCGGCTCGCCGCGCGGGAATCGAGTTCGCGTCCGGGGAGTCGCAGGAGTCGCTGCTGCGGCGGCTCACCTGGGCCGGCGCGCGCACGCGCTACGGCCGCAGGCTCTCGTCGCGCGTGCGCCGACAGATCGCGCACGAGCTCGCCGTGATCGAGAAGCTCGGCCTCGCCGGCTACTTCCTGATCGTGTGGGACATCGCGCGCTTCGCGCGCGAGCGCGGCATGCTGGCGCAGGGGCGTGGCTCGGCCGCCAACAGCGCCGTGTGTTATGCGCTCTCCATCACCGCGGTCGACCCGGTCGGGATGGAGCTGCTGTTCGAACGCTTCCTGTCCGAGGAGCGCGGCGAGTGGCCCGACATCGACATCGACCTGCCCTCGGGCGAGCAGCGCGAGCAGGTGATCCAGTACGTGTTCACCCGCTACGGCGGGCGTCAGCCCGCTGGAACCATCGAGCGCCAGCCCGCTGGAACCATGGGGGCGGGGGCGGCGATGACCGCCAACGTGATCACCTGGCGCACACGGCTCGCGGTGCGCGAGGTCGGCAAGGTGCTCGGCCTGGCGCCCGACGCGATCGACCGGCTGGCGAGGATCCTCTCCACGCTCGCGCTGCGCGAGGACCTCGACGAGACGCGTGCGCTGCTGCGCCAGGGCGGCGTCGATCCCGGAGCGCCGCGCATCCGCGCGCTGCTCGCCCTGGTCGAGCGCATGCACGGTCTCCCCCGCCACCTCGGCCAGCACTCGGGCGGCATCGTGATCGCGGCCGGCCGGCTCGACGAGGTGGTGCCGATCGAGCCCGCCGCCATGCCCGGCCGCCGCGTGATCCAGTGGGACAAGGACGACTGCGCCGATCTCGGCATCATCAAGATCGACCTGCTCGGCCTCGGCATGCTCTGCGCCCTCGAGCACACCCTGCGCCTGGCGCGCGAGCACGAGGGCATCGAGATCGACCTGGCGCGACTGCCGCCCGACGACCCGGCGACCTTCGCCCTGATCCAGCGCGCCGACACCATGGGCACCTTCCAGATCGAGAGCCGCGCGCAGATGGCGACCCTGCCGCGCATGAAGCCCGAGCGCTTCTACGACCTGGTGGTGGAGGTCGCGATCATCCGCCCCGGGCCGATCGTCGGTCGGATGGTGCACCCGTATCTCAATCGGCGCGCCGGCCGCGAGCCGGTCGCCTACCCGCACCCGTCGCTCGAGCCGATCCTGCGCCGCACGCTCGGGGTGCCCCTCTTCCAGGAGCAGCTGCTGCGCATCGCCATGACGGCGGCGGGATTCAGCGGCGGCGAGGCCGAGGAGCTGCGCCGGGCGATGGGCTTCAAGCGCTCCCGGGAGCGGATGGAGCGGCTCGAGGCGCGGCTGCGGCGGGGCATGGACGAGCGCGGCATCCGCGGCGAGGCGCAGGACGCCGTGGTGCGGGGCATCACCTCGTTCGCCCTCTACGGCTTCCCGGAGTCGCACGCGGCGAGCTTCGCCCTGATCGCCTACGCCTCGGCCTACCTGAAGTGCCACCACCCGGCGGCATTCCTCGCCGGCCTGCTGAACGCCTGGCCGATGGGCTTCTACTCGCCCGCCAGCCTGGTGAAGGACGCCCAACGCCACGGCGTCGAGGTACGCCCGATCGACGCCGCCCACTCGGAGTGGCTCTGCACGCTCGAGGCGCCGCGCGCCGTCCGCCTCGGCCTGCGCTTCGTCCGCGGCCTGCGCGAGGAGGCCAGCCGCCGCCTCGAGGCCGCGCGCGCCGAGCGCCCCTTCGCGCACGCCGCCGACCTGGGGCACCGCGCGGGGCTCGCGCGCGCCGAGCTCATGGTCCTCGCCGAGCTCGGCGCGCTCGCCTCGATCGACCCCTCCGCCCGCACCCGCCGCGAGGCGCTCTGGCAGGTGGCCGCCCTCGAGCCCGACGCGCGCTCGATGTTCGCGGGCGAGCCGCCGCCCCTCGTGCCCTCGCCGCTGCCTGCCATGACCGAGCTCGAGGAGACGCTCGCCGACTACCGCGCGAGCGGGCTGTCCGCGGGCCCGCACGTGATGGCGCACCTGCGCCCCCTCCTCGCCGCGCGGGGCCTGCTCTCCGCCGTCGAGCTGCGGGGGATGGCGAACGGCCGCTGGGTCCGCACGGCGGGCCACGTGATCGTGCGCCAGCGGCCCGGCTCCGCGAAGGGAATGTGCTTCCTCACGCTGGAGGACGAGACCGGAACCTCGAACGCCGTCTTGACGCCTCCCCGGTTCCGCCACTTCCGCGTGCCGCTCCACACCGCGTCGATGGTCGAGATCGCGGGCCCGCTCCAGAACGTGGACGGCGTCGTGCACGTTCGCGTGGAGAGACTCGCGCCGCTCGACCTCCGCGACGCTGCGCTCCCGGACTCGCACGACTACCGCTGAACGCGCGGTCGCCGCCTAAACTTTTTTCGCGACGACCCCCGCTTGCCGCTTGACACGAACTCCGCCTGGTTGTTTTCTGTCGCCGCTCTCGCGTGAGCCGGCGGGCCGACCCCGGACGACCCTGATGAGCCGGCGGGCCAGGCGCTTCGCGCCCTGCTTGCCCCCCAAGGCGTCCGGCACCCGCTCGAGGACGCGCGACCCATGTGGGAAGCCGACGGCGGCCGACCCACCGAGAGAGAGGAAAGGTGCAAAGGGCGACCGAGTCGGACCAACCTCCCCCCCAACGTCTCTCCTCCTCCCTCCATCCCGAAACTCCCAAGCGGCGGCCGCGCGCCGCGTCGACCGGGCCGCGCGCCCGGGCGCGCGCCTTCGTCATCGGCGAGCGCGCGCGCGCGTTCTGGACCCGCCACTTCCCGGAGGCGGCGGCCGAGCACTGGAACGACTGGACCTGGCAGCTCCGCCACCGCTTCCGCGATCTCCCCGGGCTCGAGCGCATCGTGCGGCTGTCCGAGTCCGAGCGGAAGACGATCGAGCGCATCGGCGGTCGGCTTCCGGTCGGCATCACGCCGTTCTACGCGGCGCTGATGGACCCGACCGACCCCAGCGACCCGATCCGACGCACCATGATCCCGGTCGGCGCCGAGCTGGTGCGCGGGCGCGGGGAGGCCGACGATCCGCTCGACGAGGACGGCGACAGCCCCGTGCCGGGGCTGGTCCATCGCTATCCCGACCGCGTGCTGTTCCTGGTCACCAACTTCTGCGCCACCTACTGCCGCTACTGCACCCGGGCGCGGATGGTCGGCCACACCGGCGAGTTCCACTTCAACACCGTCCAGTACCAGCGGGCGATCGACTACATCGCCGCGCACCGCGAGGTACGCGACGTGCTCATCTCGGGCGGGGACCCGCTCACCATGGGCGACGATCGCCTGGAGTGGCTGCTGAGCCGCCTGCGGCGCATCCCGCACGTCGAGTTCCTGCGCATCGGCACCAAGGTGCCGGCGGTGCTGCCGCAGCGGATCACTCGCGAGCTGGTGCAGATGCTGCGGCGCTTCCACCCGCTCTGGATGAGCCTGCACTTCATGCACGCCGCGGAGCTCTCGCCCGAGGTGGTGCAGGCCTGCGAGCGGCTCGCCGACGCCGGCATCCCGACCGGCAGCCAGACCGTGCTCGTGCGCGGCGTGAACGACGACGTCGACAGCATCCGGCAGCTCGTGCACGGCCTGCTGCGGGCTCGGGTGCGCCCGTACTACCTCTACCAGTGCGACCCGATCTCGGGCTCGGAGCACCTGCGGACGCCGATCGAGCGGGGGCTCGAGATCATCGCGGGGCTGCGCGGCCACACCACCGGCTACGCCTGTCCCACCTTCGTGGTCGACGGCCCGGGCGGCGCCGGCAAGATCGCGCTCTCGCCCGAGGTAATGATCGGCCGCGAGGGCAACGACGTCCTCCTCCGCAACTACGCCGGCGAGATCTGCCGCTATCCCGATCCGCTCCCGCCCAGCAGCGGGTGACCCGGTGCGCGTCGGCCTCTGCTACGACCTGCGCGACGCGTACCGGACGGCCGGCTGGACCGACGAGGAGACGGCTGAGTTCGACGCGGCGGACACCATCGACGCCATCGAGGCCGCGCTGCGCGAGCTCGGGCACGAGACCGAGCGCATCGGCCACGTCGGGGCGCTCGCGGCCCGCCTGGTCGAGGGCCGGCGCTGGGACCTGGTCTTCAACACCGCGGAGGGGGTTCAGGGGGTCGGGCGCGAGGCGCAGGTTCCGGCGCTGCTCGAGGCCTTCGACGTGGCGTACACGTTCGCCGACCCGCTGGTCGCGGCGCTCACGCTGCACAAGGCGATGGCCAAGCGCGTGCTGCGCGACCTCGGCCTGCCGACCCCCGAGTTCCGCGTGGTCGAGGCGCCGGACCAGGCGAAGCGCGTCGACCTCCCCTTCCCGCTCTTCGTGAAGCCGCTCGCCGAAGGCACCGCCAAGGGGATCGATGCGCGCTCGCGGGTGGAGACGCGGGAGGCGCTCGAGGAGCGCTGCACCTACATCCTCGCCCGCTATCGCCAGCCCGCGCTCGTCGAGCCCTTCCTGCCTGGGCGCGAGTTCACCGTCGGGCTCACGGGCAGCGGCGGCGAGTCGGTGGCGGTGGGCACCCTCGAGCTGCTGCTTCGCCCCGGCTCGGAGCCCTTCGCCTACACCTACCGGAACAAGGAGGAGTGCGAGGCGCTCTGCGACTACCGGCCGGTCGACGCCGCCACCGCGGCCCCGCTGGAGGCGCTGGCGCTCGCGGCCTGGCGCGGCATCGGCGGGCGCGACGCCGGCCGCGTCGACCTCCGGCTCGGGGCTGACGGGCTGCCGTACCTCCTCGAGATCAACCCGCTGCCGGGACTCCATCCGACCCACTCCGACCTGCCGATGATCTGCACGGCAGCCGGGGTCTCGTACCTCGAGCTGATCGACCGCATCGTCGCGTCGGCCGCCGCGAGGGCGGGCGATCCCCGGGCGCGCGGCGGCGCCGGCTCGCACCGCCGGCTGCCTTGAGGGTGGTCCTCCTGCACGACGACGTGGCCGGCTCCGACCGGCCCGACGATCTCGACGTGTTCGCCCAGCTCGAGGCCGTCGAGGCGGCGCTGGCCGCGAGCGGCCGGACATCGACGCGGCTCCCTTTCGGCCTCGATCTCGCGAGCGCCCGCGAACGGCTCGAGCGCGAGCGACCCGATCTGGTCTTCAACCTGGTCGAGTCGGTCGGCGGCACGGGCCGCCTGGTCCACGTGGCGCCCGCGCTGCTCGACGTGCTCGGGTTCCCGTACACGGGCTGTCCGAGCGCCGCCGTCGCGTTGGCTTCGGACAAGCTCCTGGCCAAGCGCCTGCTCGCGCGAGCCGGACTCCCGACGCCGGGCTGGATCGACCCGGGCGACCCGGCGCAGCCGCTCGAGCCGGGCCGCTACGTGGTGAAGTCGGTCTGGGAGGACGCCTCGATCGGCATCGACGACGCGGCGCTGGTCGAGCTTCTCCCGGGCGACGACGTCGCCGCCCTGCTGCGGGATCGGGCGCCTCGGCTCGGAGGCGCCGCATTCGCCGAGAGCTACGTCGAGGGACGCGAGATCCAGATTGCGCTCCTGGGCGAGCCCGACGGCGGGGCGCGCGTGCTCCCGCCCGCCGAGATCGTCTTCCGCGACTGGACGCCGGGCAAGCCGCGCATCGTCGGCTACGCCGCCAAGTGGCAGCCCGATTCGTTCGAGTACCGCCACACCGCGGCGCGCCTCGACTTCCCGCACGAGGACGAGAAGCTCCTGCGCGAGCTCGCCGAGCTCGCCCTCCGCGGCTGGGAGCTGTTCGGGCTCGCGGGCTACGCGCGCATCGACTTCCGCATCGACGCGGGCGGGCGGCCCTGGATCCTCGAGATCAATCCCAACCCGTGCCTCACCGACGAGTCCGGCCTCGCGGCCTCGGCCGCGGCGGCGGGCCTCGGCCTCTCGGACGTGGTCGAGCGCATCGTCGCCTGCGCGCTCGCGGCGCCGTGACCGAGCGCCTCGAGGCCCCCGTGCACTGGCGCGACGCCGTCGCGGCGGGAGATCCCGACGCGGTGACTCGCATCGTCTCCGCGACCGACTTCTTCAACGCCGAGGAGGAGGCGATCGCCCGCGAGCTGGTCGAGGAGCGCCTCGCGCGCGGTCCGGCGAGCGGCTACGAGTTCCTGTTCGCCGAGCGCGCGGCGCACGCCGTCGGCTACAGCTGCTATGGGCGCATCGGCGGCACGCGCGAGAGCTGGGACCTCTACTGGATCGCCGTCGATCCCGCGGAGCAGGGACGCGGCCTCGGGCGGCAGATCCTGGCGCAGACCGAGGTGCGCGTGCGCGCGGCGGGAGGCGGCCGCCTCTACGTGGAGACCTCCGGGCGCGCGAGCTACGCGCCGACCCGCGACTTCTACGAGCACATGGGCTACGCGCTCGAGGCGACGCTCGTCGACTTCTACGCGCCGGGCGACGCCAAGTGCATCTACGTGAAGGTGCTGCGATGAGGCGCGGCTACTTCTGCAGCTCGGCGCGCTCGCCCTCGCGCAGGTCCGCCACGTCGCCGAGGACGAGCGCCTCGCCTCCCGCCAGGCCCTTCGTCACCACCACCTGATCGCCCGAGGTGCCGGCCAGCTCCACCGGCTGCCGCCGCAGCCGGCCGTCGGTCACGACCCAGGTGAACGAGGAGCCCGCCTCGGAGCGCATCGCCTCGCGCGGCGCCAGCACGACCAGGTGCTGATCGCCGGCCGCTGCTCCCTCCCCCGGCGGCTCGGCATCGGCCAGGAAGCCGATGCGCACGCTCATGTCGGGCTTCAGCCAGGCGTCGGGCTCGCGGATCTTCACCTCGACCTTGAGCGTGCCCTTCTGGCGGTTGATCTGCGGATACATCTTGACGACGCGCGCGTCGTAGTGGCGCTCCGGGTAGGCATCCGGCGTCACCCGCGCGGGCTGGCCGAGGCGCACGCGCGCCAGGTCCGCCTCGTTCACGTCGACCTCGGCGCGAATGTCCTCGAGGTTCGCCATGCGGATCAGGTCGCCCGAGCCCGCGAAGCCGCCGGGCACCGCGATCTCGCCGACCTCCTTCATCTTCTCGAGGATCACGCCCGACGTCGGCGCGCGCACGACGGTGTCCTCGAGGTCGACCTGGAGCTTCGCCACGTTCGCCTCGAGGCGCGCCACCTCGGCGTCGGCCACCCGCAGCCGGTTCTCGGCGACGTCGAGGTCCGCCTGCGAGCTCACGTTGCGGTGTTCGAGCTCGCGCGACCGCACCAGCTCCTTGCGCCGCAGCTCGACGTCGGCGCGGGCGTGGAGCAGGTCCGCGCGCGCGGAGTCGAGCGCCGCCTGGTACTGGCGCGCATCGAGCTGGACCAACGGGTCGCCCGCCTTCACCTGCTGGCCTTCCTCGACCAGGTAGCGCTCGATGCGGCTCGGCACGCGCACACCGAGCGAGATGTAGCGGTCGCCGGTGACGACGTAGCCCGACCCGGTCAGGAGCTCGCCGGCCGGGACGGCGCCCGCGCCCGACACCGAGGCGTACCCGACCCGCACCGAGGCGACGCGGCCGAGCGTCAGGCGATACGCGGCGAGCGAGGCCACGGCGAAGGCGAGCGCGAGCGCAGCCGCCACGAGCCACCCGACCCAGCGCGGCCGGCGCCCCGTGGGCTGCGCGCCGCGGTCGATGCGCAGTGCAGCCAGGTCCTCGCGCCCCGCGCGGCTCCGCTCCGCCTCCGCCATCACGCCTTCCGGAGCGCCTCGACCGGCCGCATGCGGGCGGCGCGCGCCGCCGGCGCGAGCCCGCCGAAGAGGCCGATCGCGATCGCGAGCCCGAGGCCGAAGGCGAGGTCCGCTGCGCCGACCCGGAGCTGCACCACGTTGGTCGTGAAGGTCTGCGAGCCGAAGGCGATGCCGCCGAGCCACCAGGAGACCACACGCCCGAGCACCGCGGCCAGCAGCGAGCCGGCCGCGAAGCCCGCCGCCGCGATCGCGACCGATTCGATCAGGAACGAGACCAGGATCGCGACCCGCGAGAAGCCGAGCGCGCGCAGCGTGCCGATCTCCGTGCGCCGCGACTGAACAGCGGCATACAGGGTGTTCGTGGCGCCGAAGGTGGCGCCCACGCCCGACAGCAGCGCGAGCCCGATGGCGATCACGTAGAACACGTTCGCCGACTCGGCCTGCTTGGCGTAGTAGTCGGTCTCGCGGCTCGCCTCGAGGGCCCAGCGCGAGTCGTCGCCGATGCGGCGCGCCAGCGCGTCGAGGTCGGCGCCGGCGGCCACCCGCATCCGCACGCCCGAGTACGGCACCGAGCGCTTGGCGTCGTCGCCGAGCTCGCGCACGTCGGCCCACACCTCGCTCTCCAGCGAGGAGCGGTCGGCGTCGAAGATCCCGACCACCTTCCACACCCCGTGTCCGAAGCGGACCGTCTGGCCCAGCTCCGCGCCGACGTAGCGCCCGACCACGCCGCGGCCGAGAATCACCTCACCGCTCGACGGGTTGAACATGCGGCCCTCGGTGATCTTCACCTCGTCGTGCACGGCGAGCGCAACGGGGTCGACGCCGCGCACGAGCACGTTCTCGCGGCCGCCGGCGGGTGTGTGGAAGAACGGCTGCACCACCAGCTCGGGAGAGGCCAGCGGGCTGCCCTGCGCGTCGCGCGCGACGCCGTCGAAGAAGCGCAACGCCTGGTACGCCTCGAGCGGCACGGCGCTGGAGCCGTCGTTGGTCGCGCCCTTGCGCAGCACGATCAGGTTTCGCGGGTTGCCGCTCGCGACGAAGCTGCGCTTCAGGCTCGAGACGAGGCCGCTGAACAGCGTGGTCGCCACCACCACCAGCGCGATCACCGACACGGTGAGCGCGGTGCGCGTGCGGCGCGCCGCCAGGTTGCCGAACGCGTAGCGCAGCGGGAGCACGGGCTAGAACACCTCGCGCAGCGTCTCCGCCACGCTGCGGCGCGCCGCGCCGAGGGCCGGCACGATCCCCGAGATCATCCCTACGAAGAGGGCCAGGAAGAGGCCCTGCACCAGGATGGCCTCCGTCACGATGAAGCTGCCGAGCGGTCCCAGCGTGGAGTTCCAGTTCGTCGCGCGAGCGTGCAGGAGCTTCGTGAAGCCGAGCGAGGCCAGCGCTCCGAAGGCTCCGCCGAGGCCCGAGAGGATCACGGCCTCGGCGACGAGCGTGGTAAAGATCAGGCGGCGCTTGAAGCCGAGCGCCTTCAGCACGGCGATCTCGCCCATCCGCTCGCGCACCGACATGCTGGCGGTGTTGGCGGCGATGAATACGATGCAGAGCGCCACGAGGCCCGTCACGATCAGGATGATGGTGACGAAGCCGGAGAGCATGCTGAAGAAGCTCGCGAAGTAGCTCTTCTCGGTCTCGCTCGCGGTCTGCGCCTCGCTGTTGCGGAACATCGAGTCGATCTGCGCCATCACCGGTCCCACGCGCGCGGGATCATCGACGCGCACGTACACGATGCCGAGCGTGTCGAGCCCGCCGCGCCCCGCGGCCTTCAGCGCCTGGTCGAGGTACTCGCGCTGGAAGAGCAGATAGGGTGCGCGGTCGTTCGGCACCTCCGCCACGATGCGGAACTGGAGGTCGACGGGATACAGCGTACCCTTGAGCGTGATCAGATCGCCGATCTTCCAGCCCTGCCGCTTCAGCGTCGCGCGCCCGACGATGGCGGCGTCGCGATAGCGCCGGAAGTCGTCGAGCTGCTTCGCGTCGAGGCCCCAGTCGGCCCACACCGTCCCGATCGGCTCGGGCTCGACGGCGAAGTTCGGGAAGGTGACGCCCTTCTCGACCTCGAACACCCCGCCGTACCAGGTCCAGCTCGCCGCCGCGATCACGCCCGGCACCGACCGGATCTTCTGCAGGTACGAGTAGGGCAGCGGGTAGACCAGGCCGGCCTCGTTGTGGACCACCAGGCGCGTGTTCGACGCGATCCGGTTGAGCAGGGTGTCGAGGCCGCTCGGCATGGTGAGGAGCAGACACACGAGCGCGACGGCCAGGCCGATCGC
>Ga0335071_10001977_pt1 | contig 22102 bp, 20 predicted proteins | sample Lox_Sample_15_FD_206724 | JGI IMG/M metagenome (GOLD analysis project Ga0335071, IMG submission 206724) | Soil microbial communities from Loxahatchee National Wildlife Refuge, Florida, United States - Lox_Sample_1.5 | ecosystem: Environmental > Terrestrial > Soil > Wetlands | place: USA... | reverse complement strand
CATCCGCTTCTCGATCTTTTCCAGGTCCTCCTCCGTGATCTTCTCCGGCAACTCGAAATCGTAGTAGAACCCGTTCTCGACCGGCGGCCCGATCGTGTACTTCGTCTCCGGGTAGAACTCCAGCACTGCCTGCGCCATCACGTGCGCTGCCGAGTGCCGGATCTTGTACAACTGTGACTCTTCGTACCGTTCTTCCTGATTTGACATTTTTCTCCTGACCATGCTGGTCGATCTAGCCGCTCACAGGACCGACGATCCCGGAGAGCGGCTAGAATACTCCGGGGCGCCAGGGAGTATGGGGGATGGCTTCAGTCATAACGACCTCCACAAAGAATTAAAAACTCCCGCCCGATCTTGGGGCGAGAGTTTTCTCACGCGGTTCCACCCAGACTTGTCCGGCGGATCGAATGCTTCCATCCACGCAGGACATCTCTTTGGGCTTCTAACGGGGCCGGCCGTTTCCCATAATAGTAAGTTCAGCTTACGTTCAGGGTCACGCTCGCGGGGGGTTTTCTGTAGTCCCTGCCAGAGCGGGCTTTCAATCCTGGGCCTGCTCTTCCTGTTGGCGGTGATTCCACATACTCGTCCCGGTCGACGCACTGGCTATTGTGCGGGTATTATATGCTCCTTTGGAGGCTTGTCAAGCGCCCTTTGGCAAAAAAATCACCAGGAAAATATTTGTTCCCGGTGATTTGCATGCTTTGCTTATTTTGCCATGGTTGGCGGGAGGTATTTGGCAAAACTTGCCATATGGGCCCACAGGGAAGCGTAGAAGGTGACGGCCCAGATAACGGCCGAGGCTACCACAACGGCCGCGCCGATGTAGCGCAGGACCTTGTTGTTCCTGAACCACTTAAGGAATGGGAAGGCAAAGACGCCGCCCAGGCCGGCGATGATGAAGCCGACGCCCGAAACGAGCGGTTCGTTGGTGAGGTTGAGAGAGATGATGCGGACGCCGATGATGACCGCATCCACACCGGCGAAGAAGGAATATATGGCGACCGGGATCAGGTCCCAGCCCATTGCCAAGGCAATACCGGTGCCCAGGAAGACTGCCCCGAAGAGAGTCGTGGCTTCCCCGTAGCCAATGTTGTAGCTGCCGGGCAGAGGCCAGGTGAAGGTCAGGACGAGGCCAAGCACCAACCCGAGCAGGCCGACGATGCTGAAGCCAGACGCATACGAATGCTGATCCTTCGAGTCCATGCCGAAGGCAATATAGTATGCCAACAGGGCTGTCCCGGCGACCAAGTTGATCATGATAAGAGTCAGATAATCGATAAACATGGAGTCTCCTTTTACTAATAGCGGATATGAACTAATACTATTTTAATATTATTTGTCTTATTAGTCAATATATCCTATTGCCAGGGGAGAATATTCGAAAACAAAAAAGCCCCTTGATGGGGCTTATTCTGTGGGCGGAATAGGGCTCGAACCTACGACCTCTGCTATGTCAAAGCAGTGCTCTAACCAGCTGAGCTATCCGCCCGGGCAGGGGCATATTATAAACGAGGGTTGGCGGAATTGGCAAGCGATTACGAGGATTTGCGCCGATCCCGTCCTTCGATTTATTCTCCGGCCTTCCTGGGCAACCAAAGTTTTTTGACCGAGACCTCGGCGTTGACCTCGTTCTCGAACCGGGCCATCAGGCGCTTGTTCTGCAACGGGTCTTCGTCCACCTCGATCTGCCGCAGCCGTTCCAGCGCCGCCGCAAACTTGGTCTCGATCTCGGGGGGCAGGCCGCGGTGCTCCTGGACTTCGTCGACCAGCTTCTTCAGCTCGAAGGTCGCCTCATTGTTTCCCACAAACAGGCGGGAGTAACGCTCGACCTGTTTGGGAAGCTGCAGGAACGGCTTGACGATCGCCAGGATGGAAATGACGCCGCCGAGCAGGCCCCAGGCCGCCTTCCCAATTCCCGCCTGCCACAAGGCCAGCGTACCGACAGAGGAAGAAACGCCGACCGCAATGACGATCTCGATCGCGGTGTTCCATTGCTTCAGCGCGTCCAGGCGATAGCTGTAATATTTCCTGTTCACGGCAACCTTGTGGTAGGTATCATAAAGATTGTGGACTGTCCGATATCGGGAATCGCCGCGTGCCATATTCTCCTCCATTCGAAAAAGATCAAAGACAATATACAATAATTATATAGGGAAAACAAGTACCGACGACCCGTTTCGTAACTCTTCAAGGATTAAGAAGGAGCCCTCGATGCGAGGGCTCCAGTTCAGTTCAGGCCTTTTTCAGTACCGGCAGGCCGTTGGCGGTTTCGTCCACCTTGTAACCCTGGGGGACACTTTCCAGGACGCCCGCTTTCTGCTCCTTGGAGAAAAAGTAGAGCGTTTGGGTCTTACCGGTCTTGGTGGCTGTCATCTTGGCGTGCAGGAAATAAGTCACGCCGCGTTTGTTGGTGTAGCTGAATGCCATGTGAATCTCCTTCCTTTTGGAATAACTCCTCCGGATTCGAACCCCGGTTGAATAAGAATGCGCATTATACAGCAATTATGCGGGTTGAGGGGGACCAGTGCCCGGCGCCGAAAACCGCCAGGCAGGTGCGGTATAATCACGCCCGTGACCAACCCGAAGCGTCCCGAAGATCTTTCGGAACAGGAACTCCGTCGCCTTTTGCTGGACAAACGGCGCGACTCGCGTCAAAAGCGCCTGGAACGCTTCCGCCGGACCGGTCGGGCCGTTTCGCTCTCCCCCGACCTGCCGCCGGCCGCCCTCGATGAATGGCGCACCCAGCCCCCGGTCGATACACCGGACGAAGGCTCCCCGGGCCTGGCATCGCTTCCGGCCCGGCGCCGCTGGTACGACGGCATGCTGCTGGCAGTCGAGATCCTGGCAGTCCTGGGTCTGGTCGGTTTGATGCTCAACTGGTTCGGCTTGTTGCGAACGTTGAACGAGGATGTCAATGTTGCCCTGCGGCAGGACACGCTGACGCCCACCCCGCTTATCACGGCGATCGTCCTGCCCAGCGGGCACACCCCGCCTTCCGCTCCCGGCGGCGCACAGCCAAACGACGCCGAAATCCCGGAGCACCTGCGGCCGCTGGTCCAGTCGATCGCCAACCTGCCCCTCCCGACGCCGGGACCCGCGCAAGCCATGCGCGTCCAGATCCCTGCCATCGGGGTGGACGCCCCGGTGGTTCAGGGCGACAGCTGGGACCAGTTGAAAAAAGGCGTCGGCCAGCACGTTGGCACCTCCGACCCGGGCCGCCCGGGCAATGTGGTGCTTTCGGCGCACGACGACGTCTTCGGCGAGATCTTCCGATCCCTGGATCGCCTCCAGCCGGGTGACCAGGTGGTGATCTTCACCGCCCAACAGCAATATATCTACCTGGTCACCGGGACCCAGATCGTCGAGCCGACGCAGGTGGATGTAATGAACCCCACCAGCGACGCCACGGTTACGCTGATCAGTTGCTACCCGTACATGGTCGATACCAAACGCATTGTTGTGTTTGCGAAACTTCAAAACCCTTAGGAGATCACCACCATGAGCAAGAAAAACAAACGCCAGGTTTCCCGTCAGATGCCCAGCGCGGCAGCACCGGTCGCCCGCTCGAGCGAATTCAATCCCGACTACACCACCACCAAGCACGAATTGCGGCGGATCGGCATCTTGGCCGGGAGCTTCTTCGCAGTCCTGATCATTCTGGCAATCTTCCAGAACCAGCTGCTCGCCTTGTTCGTCAAGTAAGGCCTGGAGAATGGGAAGTCCGGTTCGCCGGCTTCCCATCCCGTTTTTCATGGCCGAAGATTTGCTGACCGTTAGACTGGAAAAGTTGGCATACGGCGGCGATGCCTTGGGCAGGTTGCCCGATGGTCGCGCCGTTTTTGTTCCTTTTGGATTGCCGGGGGAAATCGTCCGCGTACGCATCGTCGAAGAAAAACGCGGCCATGTGCGCGCCGAGCCGGTCGAAGTAGTGGAGCCGGCGGCCAGGCGGATTGCGGCGCGTTGCAAGCATTTCGGCGTGTGCGGGGGCTGCCATTACCAGCACCTGCCTTACGAATCCCAACTTAGTGCCAAAGCCGAGATCCTGCGGGACCAGTTGATCCGCATCGGCAAGATCGCCGCGCCGCCGCTAAGTCCGATCATCGCCTCCCCAGACCCCTGGAATTACCGCAACCACATCCAGTTCCACCTTACGAACGAAGGGAAGCTGGGGTACATCGCAGTGGACGGCCGTTCGGTGGTCCCGGTGAGTGAATGCCATCTGCCCGAGCCGGCCTTGAACGACCTGTGGCCCGCACTCGAGTTCGATCCCAGCCTGGGACCGGAGCGCGTCGCCCTGCGTTCCGGGCTGGACGGGGAGATCATGCTTGTACTCGAATCCGATTCGACCGATACACCCGAGCTGGAGCTCGAAGCGGACCTGTCGGTCGTCCACCTGAGCGGTGAGGATGCGGTCGTCATGGCAGGCGACCGGTTCCTGTTGATGTCCGTCAAGGACCGGCTCTTCCGCGTTTCGGCCGGCTCGTTCTTCCAGGTCAACACCGGGATGGCCGAAAAGATGGTCGAGCATTTGCTGACCCGGCTGCCCGTCACCTCCTCGACCACCCTCCTGGACGTGTATTGCGGCGTGGGCTTGTTCAGCGCCTTCTTCGCCCCGCGGGTCGGACGGCTGATCGGCGTCGAACTATCCGCATCGGCTTGCGAGGATTTTGCCGTCAACCTGGACGAGTTCGACAACGTCGAGCTCTACGAGGCCCCGGCGGAAGATGCGCTGCCCGGCCTGGATGTCCTTCCCGAGGTCGTGATCGTCGATCCGCCGCGCGCCGGCCTGGAGAGACAGGCGCTGGATGCACTGGCGGCGCTCGGTCCCGGCAGGATCGCTTATGTTTCTTGTGATCCATCCACGCTGGGGCGTGATGCGGCCCGCCTGATCGCCAGCGGCTACGAACTGGTCGACGTCACCCCATTCGACCTGTTCCCACAGACATCCTCCATCGAGAGCATCAGCCTTTTTCAAAAACCCCAGCACGCCGGATATCCCCCGAATCCCAAGTGAGTTCACAAGAGTTGCGATAGGACAAAAGCAGGAGTGTTATTAAGATATTTACGGTATAAAATACCTTAATAACTCAAGGAGAAACTATGTCCAAGAATCGCCTCTTTATCATACCGGCCTTCGTCTTGATCCTGGCGCTCCTCGCTTGCAATGCAAGCTCGAATACGCCATCGTCCAGCCCGGACGCAGCCGGGACGACCGTGGCCCTGACCGTGGCCGCCCAGGCCGTGATCCCGGTTTCAGGCAGCACCGCCACGGACACGCCGGTCCCGGCGAGCCCCGCCCCGCCCACCCCCACGACCGTTCCCTCTGCCACCACCGTGTGCGACAGCGGCAAATTCATTTCCGAGACCATCCCCGATGGGACGACCGAAAATCCCGGGGCGTCGTTCACCAAGACCTGGCGGCTGAAAAACGTCGGAGGCTGCACCTGGACCAGTTCCTACGCGGTCGTATTCGACAGCGGCGCCACTTTGAATGCTGCCGCCTCCGTGCCCCTGAGTGGGAACGTCGCCCCCGGTCAGGAAGTGGACATTTCCGTGCCGATGCAAGCTCCCACCACCCCCGGCACTTACACCGGGAACTGGAAGCTGCGCAATGACTCGGGCGTCCTGTTCGGCCTGGGGGCCAGCAACGGCGATTTTTGGGTCAAAATCAACGTCCCAGCTCCGACCGCCACAGCCACGTCCAGCGGTGGGCCGACGGGACCGATCCTGCACATCCCGGTTGGACCGATCCTCCCGCTGCTCCTGCCGTCCACCCAACAGGTGTTGACCCAGGTCAGCGCCCCGGCCGGCGGGGTCGGGCACGCTGTGGTAAGCTGCCCATCCGGGACCGTCGTCACCGGCGGCGGATTCGCGGCGAATTCCAGCCTGCTGGTCTACAGCACCTTCGCCAGCGGCAACGGCTGGGAGGTCGACGCCCTGAACACCTCCGGATCGAGCCAGCTGCTCAATTCCTATGCCATCTGCCTGTCCAACACTTCCGGGGCGAGCCAGCAGGTCTATGCCCAGGTGATCGCCTCCGGCGGCAGCAACGGACACGCCGTGGTAAGCTGCCCGTCCGGGACGGTCGTCACCGGCGGCGGCTTTGCCAGCAACTCGAACTTGCTGGTTTTCAATACCTCCCTGAGCGGAAATGGCTGGCAGGTCTATGCCCAGAATACATCGGGGTCGGGTCAGCCGCTCAACGCTTACGCCATCTGCTTATCGGGCATCTCCGGTTCATCCAGCCAGCAGGTTTACACCCAGGCGACGGCTCCCAACGGCGGAACCGGTCACGCCGTAACGGCCTGCCCATCGGGCACCTACCTGACCGCCGGCGGCTATGCGACCGGGGGCAGCCTCCCGGTCTACAGCGACTCGGCGACCGGCTCGAGCTGGGAAGTCGACATGCAGAACAATACCGGAGCGAGCCAACTGCTCAACTCCTACGCCATGTGTTTGACGCTTCCGTAACCAATTCGATGATTTGGGCTCTCGACAGGCCGGCATCCGTGGATGCCGGCCTGTTTTTCATTCCGCCGGATATTCGCCCTCGAATCGATGGTGATAAAATCAAAGGAAGAAAAGGAGAATACTATGCGTTGGGAAGAATTGACCGGCGACCTGTTCCCGCAGGCCGTCAAACAGACCAAAGGCGTCTGCCTTCTGCCGCTTTCGTGCATCGAGCGGCACGGACATCACCTGCCCCTGGGCACGGACATGTTCATCGGCCGCGAGTTGTGCAACCGCGCCGCCGAGATCGAGCCGGCCGTGGTGTTCCCGGATTTCTATTTCACCCAGATCCTGGAAGCCCGGCATGTCCCCGGCACGATCGGCATCGAGCCGGAGCTGATCATCCGCCTGATGGAGAACGCCTGCCGTGAGATCGCCCGCAACGGCTTGAAGAAGATCGTCATCGTCAACGCCCACGGCGGCAATGACAACCTCATCCATTATTTTTCGCAGATCCAGCTCGCCAGCCCGCGTGACTACGTGGTCTATGTGGCCCAGCCCTCCTACAACGCCGAGGAATCCGCCACCGCCGTCCAGTGGGAGACCACCGTGGACGGTCACGCCGGCGAACGCGAGACCAGCATGATCATGGCTGTCCGGCCCGAGCTGGTCAACGCCAAAGCCATGCCGGCCAACGGGGAAGGCATGCCGCAGGAACGTTTGAAGGCTTTGCGCGACCAGGGCACCGATATGGGCATCTGGTGGTACGCCGATCACCCCACCCACTATTGCGGAGACGGCCGGCCTGCCACGGCCAAGAAAGGCGAAGTCTGGTTCGCCGATCGTTCCAAAGCCCTGGCCAAGGTCATCCGGACCATCAAAGACGACAAGAAAACCAAACAGCTCCAGGATGAATTCTTCAAAAAGACCTTGCAACACTGATCGAGCAGGCCGGCGCAGAAATGTGCCGGCCTTTTTTCCCTTGACTCTCCCCCTGCCGGAGAGTGTACACTGTCCATCGACAGGAGGATCGAATGACCGACGACTTGATCTATTTTGCACAGCCCGGCTGGATGACCGATCCGGGACCGTACACCTCCCGGCTGGAGGATCTGCCCTGCCGGATCGACGAACTTTGCAGGCTGGTCCAGGGAGCCACCGTCCACATCTTTTGGGCGAAAAGCTACGGATTGGAGCTCCCCGGGGAGCGCAGAGCCGAGGTCCAGCTTCGGACGCTCGAGCGGCGCCTCGCCCGGACATTCGAGCTGGATCCGCGCCCGCTGGCCGAGGCGCGTCCGCCCGAGAAAAGGCTGGTCGGGAACTGCCGGGACTTTTCCCTGCTCTTGGTGTCCATCCTGCGCCACCAGGGGGTCCCGGCCCGGGCGCGCTGCGGTTTCGGCGCCTATTTCATGCCGAACCATTTCGAGGACCACTGGGTGGCCGAGTATTGGAATGCCGCGGAGGACCGCTGGGTCCTGGTGGATGCCCAACTCGACGAGTTGCAGTGCAAGGCATTGAAGATTTCCTTCGACCCGCTGGATGTGCCGCGAAACCAGTTCATCACCGGCGGCAAGGCCTGGCAGATGTGCCGGGGCGGGCAGGCCGATCCGGACACCTTCGGCATCTTCGACCTGCACGGGCTGGGCTTCGTCCGCGGCGACTTCGTCCGGGACGTGGCCTCCCTGAACAAGCTGGAACTGCTGCCGTGGGACTGCTGGGGCATCATCGAAAAAGAGGCCGAAAACGATCCGGCCGACCTGGCCTTCCTCGACAACCTGGCAGCGCTGACCGAGGGCGACGTTCCGGATTTTGAAGCCGTTCGCAAGCTGTACGACTCGGATGTGCGCCTGAAAGCGACCGGCTCCGTCCGCAGCTACGTGGAGGGCGGCCCACAGATCGTCCAGATCGCCGGCTGACCGGGCGGCGACAAAAAAGGACCGGCGCAAATGCCGGTCCTTTATCATTCAGGCAGTCTCACCCACCCTGCGCTGGCTTTCCCTGGCCAGGGCACGGATGTGTTCCATCACCGTTTCAGCCACCCGCTTGACCAGGGATGCGTCGTTGGCGTCCCCGCTGAAGTGCAAAGGCTTCCCAAGCGTGATGGCGTACGGGCCGCGCAGATACCAGGTGACGATATCGGGCTCGCCTTCCAGGATGGTCGGGATGCGCTTGCAGCCCTTGTTGGAGAGGAAGATCCCCAGCGGCACCACCGGGACGCCGCTCTTGAGCGCCAGCCGGGCCACACCGCTGCGCGGAGCATGGAACCCGTCCACCGGACTGATCAATCCCTCGGGGAAGATCGCCACCGAGCGACCGGAATTAAGCGCATGGTGGGCCTCATCGAGCACCCGCTCACCCTGGCCCGGGACCACCGAGATCTGGCGCATCTTCCGCATGTAAGCACCCAGGACCGGGATCGAGAAGACCTTGGAGGTGATCATCACGCTCATCGGCTTGGACGAGATCAGGTGGATCAGGATCGGGTCGGTCGTGCTGGGGTGGTTGGCGGCAAAAAGGACGGGGCCTTTGGGCAGCTCATCCTGCCAGTCGACATCCATTTTCAGCATCAACTTTGCATAGCCCCCGATCAGGACCCGGCCGGCCAGGTAAAGGGTTTTTGAAATCATGAAAATTCACCTCGTCTTGAGTTGGAACCCTCCCGAACACAAAAGGTTCGTGATCTGATGTTACAGAATTGTCAGGTCGCCCGCCTATCATCCGGCTAATAAAAGCCTATCAAACCGTAAAAAAAGCCCCGGCGAATGCCGGGGCCCGCTCACGAAACAGTTCCACCGCGTTCCCGCAAGAGTTCGGCAATGGCGTCCTTGTGCTGCTCCTCAGCGACGGCCAGGGCGGTCTTCTGCTCATAGTTTTTCCACTCCAGATCGGGATGGGTGTTCTCGAGCAGCCAGCGGACCAGGTCGGCGTCGCCCCGGCTGATGGCATTGTGCAGGGCAAACTCGCTGCCATCCTTCGCACCCAGCGAGAGCAACAGGCTGGTCAGCTCGATGTTGCCGCTGAATCCGGCGAACGCCAGCAGCGGCAGGCCGTGAGCGCCGCGGGCGTTGATCAGGCCAGGATCCTGGTCCAGGAAGCCCATCACGGCGGCATGACGGTTGAGCATCACCGCTGTACAGATGTCCAGTGGGGCGCCCTTCTCGAGCAGGTATTCGGCGATCGGCCGGTTGCCGGTCTGGGCGGCTGCCATCAGGGCAGTCTCGCGATCCGATTCGCTCCAGGGATGGGCGGCATTCAATAAAGCCGGCTGCTCTTCCAGCATGGATTTGACCTTCTCCAGGTCGAAATGCCCGGCGATCACGAAATCTCGGATTTGTTCGGGGGTGGGATTCGACATATCTACCTCCAAATGGACAGATGAAGACCGGGCGGAGTCAGCCTCCGCCCGGGGTTGTCATTTGACCAGGTTGCGCAGCACCGTCTGCAGGATGCCGCCATTGCGGAAGTAATTGACCTCCACCGGCGTATTGAGCAGGGCCTCCGCCTTGAACTCGACGACCTTCCCGTCGGCTTTCTTCGCCCGGACCGTCACCAGGCTGCGCGGGTCCATGCCATCCTTCAATCCGGTGAGATCGAAGACTTCCGAACCATCCAGGCCCAGGGATTCGGCGTTCTGGCCGTCCACGAAGCGCAGCGGCAGGACGCCCATCCCAACCAGGTTGGAGCGGTGGATGCGCTCGAAGGATTCGGCGATGACCGCCCGGACGCCCAGGAGCAAGGCGCCCTTGGCCGCCCAGTCGCGGCTCGAGCCGGTGCCGTATTCCTTGCCGGCCAGGACGATGGTCGGGACGCCCTCGGCCTGGTAGCGCGTGGCGGCAGCGTAGATGGTGGTCGGTTCGTCCTTGCCGGCGCCGAAGTGGCGGGTAAACCAGCCTTCCTTTCCGTTCGCCAACAGGTTCTTCAGGCGGATGTTGGCGAAGGTGCCGCGGGTCATGACCAGGTCGTTGCCGCGCCGCGAGCCATAGGAGTTGAAATCGCGGGGCGGGACGCCGCGTTCCTGCAGGAATTGCCCGGCAGGGCTGTCGGCGGCGATGTTCCCGGCCGGGGAGATGTGGTCGGTGGTGATCGAATCGCCCAGCAGGGCCAGCACGCGGGCCCCCTTGATCTCGGCGATCGACGGCACGTCGAGGGTCAGACTCTGGAAAAAGGGCGGATGGTGAATGTAGGTGGACGCCTCGTCCCATTCGAACAGGTCGCCGCCGCTGACCTGGATGTCCTGCCACATCTGCGAGCCTTCGAAGACGCTGGCATAGCGGTCCTCGAACATGCCCCGGTCCAGGCTGGAGGAGACCAGCTCGGAGATCTCCTGAACGGTCGGCCAGATATCCTTGAGGTAGACCGGGCCATCCTTGCCCGTGCCCAGCGGCTGGCTGGTCAGGTCGATGTCGACCGTGCCGGCCAGGGCATAAGCCACCACCAGCGGCGGCGAGGCCAGGAAGTTGGCCTTGACCAGCGGGTGGACGCGGCCCTCGAAGTTGCGGTTGCCGGAAATGACCGCTGCGGCCACCAGGTCGGATCCGCTGACCGCCTTGGCGACCTCGCCCGGGAGCGGTCCGCTGTTACCGATGCAGGTGGTGCAGCCGTAGCCGACCACGTTGAAGCCCAGTTTGGCCAGCGGATCGATCAGTTCGGCTTTCCTGAGATATTCGGTGACGACCCGTGAGCCGGGTGCCAGGCTGGTCTTGACATAGGGTTTGACGCTCAGGCCTTTTTCGAGGGCCTTGCGGGCCAGCAGGCCGGCCGCAACCATCACGGACGGGTTGGAGGTATTCGTGCAGGAGGTGATCGCCGCGATGACGACCGCTCCGTGCCCGATCTCATAGGAGCTTCCGTTGGTGCCGACCTTGCCGGTGCGGGTGCGATCGGCGGGCTTCAATTCATAGCCGCGCTCCTTGACCGGGGCGACCAGGGCCTTCTCGAAGGTGGATTTCATATCGTTAAGGGCAACGCGGTCCTGCGGGCGCTTGGGTCCTGCCAACGACGGGACGACCGAGGCCAGGTCGAGCTCGAGGGTGTCGGTGAATTCGGGATCGGGCATCCCGGTTTCCCGGAACAGGCCCTGGGCCCGACAATAGGCTTCGACCCGCTCGACGACTTCGTCCGGGCGACCAGACAGGCGCAGGTAGCGCAGCGTTTCGGCATCCACCGGGAAATAACCCATCGTGGCGCCGTACTCGGGCGACATATTGGAGACCAGGGCGCGGTCCGGCAGCGACATGCTGTCCAGGCCGGGGCCGAAGAATTCGACGAATTTGTCCACCACGCCTTTTTTGCGCAGCATCTGGGTGACAGTCAGGACCAGGTCGGTGGCGGTCACGCCTTCCTTGAGCCTGCCGTGCAGCTTGAAACCGATCACATCCGGCAGGAGCATGTCCATGGGCTGGCCGAGCATGACGGCCTCGGCTTCGATGCCGCCCACGCCCCAGCCAACCACGCCCAGGCCGTTGATCATCGTCGTGTGCGAGTCGGTCCCGACGACCGTGTCGGGGAAGGCCAGCAGCTCGCCGTCCACTTTCTTGACCGAGACGACCTCGGCCAGGTATTCCAGGTTGATTTGATGGATGATGCCGGTCATCGGGGGGACGACCCGGAAATTCGAGAAGACCTTCTGGCCCCACTTGAGGAACTCGTAGCGTTCACGGTTGCGCTGGAACTCGACCTCGGCGTTGCGCTGGAGGGCATCCGCGTTGGCGAAAAAATCCACCTGGACGGAGTGATCGATGACCAGGTCCACGGGGACGAGCGGGTTGATCGATTTGGGATTCCCGCCCAGGCGGGCGATGGCGGTCCGCATGGCCGCCAGGTCGACCACGGCCGGCAGGCCGGAGAAGTCCTGCATGACCACCCGGGCCGGCAGGAACGGGATTCCGGGGCGCGCTCCGGTCGGCTTCCAGGCGGCGATGTTCTTCACGTCCGCCTGGGTGATCTCGACTTCATTGCACTGCCGCAGGGCAGCCTCGAGCATCACGCGAATGGAAAACGGCAGTTTGCCCAGGCTGGCCAGGCCGGCTCGCTCGAGCGCATCCAACCGATAGTACGCGTATTGTTTTTTACCGATCTTGAGAAGATCACGGGACTTGAAATGATCGTGAATCATACTGGCTCCTTTGACGATATTTCTTCGCGCCCAGCCCTGCCCTTCCCATCAGACGGAAGGGAGGCATTCGGGAGGAAAATCCACCGGGACTAAAAAGCACCGGGAAGGATCCCGGATGCCCTCAAGCCCCTGCATTCCTGCTCTCGAAGTGCGGGGCGCGTTCGTGCGCTTAGATCAATTCCAGCTTGAGCTGGTCGACCAGCCTCTGCCGCTCGGCATCCGGAAGGAAGGACGCCTTCGCTGCAGCCAGGATCCGCTCCTTGAGCCTGGACTGGGTCATATCCAATTCTTCGCAAACCCGGGAATACTCATCCGTCAAGGTGATCTGTGAAATGGACGGATCGTCGGTGCCCAGGGCAACGTTCAAGCCCAGGTTGATCATTTTCATGACCGGGTGCTGCGCTCCCGGCGGGATGACGCCGGTCTGGTGGTTGCTGGTCACACATACTTCGAAGGCGGCGCCGCGTTCGCGGGCCAGGGCGACGACCTGCGAATCCTCCACGACACGTACGCCGTGACCGATCCGGTCGGCGTTCAGCACCTGCAGGGCCTCGCGCACATTGGCGGGCGGCCCCCATTCCCCGGCGTGGATGGTCAGCTTCAGGCCCGACTGCTGGGCCTCGCGCAGGATGTCCGCAAACGGTTTGGCGGAAAACTCGGCTTCGTTGCCGGCCAGGTCCATGCCGACGATGCCCTTCTTCAGCCGGGCGGCGGCCAGCCAAGCCACCTGCTCGGCCAGTTCCACGCTCTCGTGGCGGTTGACGCTGACGATCAAGCCGACCGTCAGGCCGAACTCGCGGGCGGCCTTCTGGGCGCTCTGGCAGACCCAGTCCATCACGTCGCCCAGCGGGAAGCCCTCCGCCCGGCTCAAAGCCACCGGCGTGAACCGCAGCTCCATATAGCGAACGTTATCCTTGGCGGCGTCTTCCACGGCCTCCCGGGTGATCCGGTGGATGATCTCCGGCGAGCGGTAGAACATGCGCAGGGTGGAAAACTTGGCCAGGAAATTCTGAAAGGTATACGGCTCGCTCTCCTGCACCTGGACCAGGCTGCTCAACGGTCCGGTGGCGGCCGGGACGGTCAGGTTGCCGCTCCGGGCGATTTCCTGCATCGTCTTCAGGCGCAGGGAACCCTCCAGGTGGCGGTGGAGTTCGACTTTGGGGAGCGAGTGGTAATACTCTTTCGGATTATCCACGGACTAATGCCTGTGTCGTTTCCGTTTCTTGTCGGGGGCCGGCGTTTGGACCGTCCCCGCAGAGGGCACCTGGACCGATTCGGGCTTGCCACTGGCTTCCGTCTCGGCCTGGGCGGCGGTCGTGCGCGGCTGGTAGAGGAAGATCCGCCCGATGACGGCCGCCCGGATGTCTGCCAGCAAGCCCTGGAACATCTCGGAGGCCTGACTCTTGTATTTTACCAGCGGATCGGATTGGGCATAAGCCTCCAATCCCACGGATATACGCAGAGCTTCGACCCGGGTCAAATAATCCACCCACAGCTCGGTGATCGCGCCCAGCAGCACCTGGCGGTAGATCTGGGTCTGGATGGTGTACCCCAGGTCGTCGGCCGTGACGGCCGTGTCTCCCTGGCGGATGCGCTCACTCTCCCCCCAGGCGCGCCGCTGGGCCTCCTGGGCCTTTTGCAGGTGCTCGAGGAGATCGTCTTCCAGGGCGCCATTGTCGGAATTGCGCAGCATCTCCCCCACCAGGTAAACATAGTGCAGGCGGGTGAAGACCTGGCGGACCTGGCGGTGAGTGCGGGCGTCGAAGGTGGTGCTCGTCCCCTGGGCCATCAGCCCGAGCAGGCGCAGCCGGGACTGGTCGTCGTTCCCGGGCATCCGCTCGAGGGCAGCCTGCAGGTCGCGGGTGATCTGCCCGTCCTTGCCGAGCAGTTTCTCGTTCCGCTGCTCGAGGGCCTGGCGGACGCTCGACTCGACCAGGTTGGCGACCTCGTTCCACTCGAGGTCCTGCAGCTCGGCCGGATTGAGCCCGAGCGACTCGCCTAGGCGGAACTCCAGGGTGTTGGTCAGGCGGACGATCGTCGTGGAGGTAACGTAGGCTTCCACCTGGTCGCGCAGCTCGACCGACAGGTCCTTCGGGTCGTTGACCAACTGGGTCAGCTGGGTGGAATCCAGGCGGAACGGCACGCGGGCCAGCCCGGAGAGTTCCTCCAGGACGGCGGCCGGACGGCGGGTCTCGTTCTCGATGTTATCCGACAGGCCGTCCAGGGCGGTGTCGAGGGAATCGGTCCGGTCGTCGATCTGTTCCTTCAGGCTGTCGCCGGCCCGGTCGATCTGGTCCAGCACCATGCCCATGAAATGATCGTGGTCGGCCTGCAGGGCGCGGCCGGCGATGTCGCGCAGCGCCGAGGCCATGTCCGTATCGGACTCGGCCAGCCGGTCCATCAGGTATTGGTAGGTAAAGGGAGGGAAGATGCCTTCGGGTGTGTTAAAGGCCGGCTGGACCTGTTCCAGCCAGGCCAGCAGCCGCCAGTATTCCTCGGTCGCGTGGGCTTCCTTGGTCCGGCGCTCCACTTCCTGGGCCAGCAACTCATCGACGTCCTCGACCAGGTCGACTTTCTCGAAGACCCGGTCGCGCTGGGAATAGATGCGCTGGCGCTGGGCGTTGAGCACGTCGTCGTACTCGAGCAGGTGCTTGCGGACGTCGAAGTTGGCGCCTTCCACGCGGTGCTGGGATTGCTCGATCATGTTGCTGACTAGGCGGGCCTGGAGGGGATAATCCTCGTCGATGCTGAAGCGTTCCATCACACCCTTGACCTGGTCGCCGCCGAACATGCGCATCAGGTCGTCCTCGAGGGAGAGGTAGAAGCGGGAAGAGCCGGGATCGCCCTGGCGGGCAGCGCGGCCGCGCAACTGGTTGTCGATGCGGCGGGCTTCGTGGCGTTCCGAGCCGATGATGTGCAGGCCGCCAAGCTCCCGGACGCTTTCCATGTCCTCGAAATATTTCAGGAAATATTTCGCTTCGGTATCGTAAATACCGAACAGGGCGGGATCCACTTTCTGCAGGGCCTCACGGCGTTCCTGCAGCGACATGTCGTATGGGTCCTTGGTGCCGGCCTTGCGCAGGACCCGGTTGACCCCATTGAGGATCTCTTCGGCCAGGTCGCCGCCCAGCTTGATGTCCACGCCGCGGCCGGCCATGTTGGTGGCGATCGTCACCGCGCCGAAGGCGCCCGCCCCGGCAATGATCATCGACTCTTCGGTGTGCTTGCGAGCGTTCAGCACCTGGTGAGGCACGCCGCCCTGCAGGACCGCCTTGAAACGCTCCTGGTCGGATTCCTCCAGCTCCAGGATCTCGATCAGGCGGCTCAGGTTGGCCGGCTCTTCCGGGTTGAGCGACAGGCCCAACTCCTTGGCCATCGGACGCAGGTCCTCGGGGCGGAGCTGCTCGATCGGCTTGTTGAGCGGCTGGAGCTCGGGGATGAGCCGGCCGTCCTCGACCCGCTCGTTGGCGTCCAGCCAGGCCCGCCGGATCAGCAGCACCTGCATCAGGCGGCGGATCGGTTCGGCCCGCAGCCGGTTCGACAGGCGCTCCGAACCCTCGACCGAGGTGGTGCCCACCAGGACCGGGCGGCCCTGGATATTATAGAAGGCGATCTCCCGGACGATGGCGCGCAGCTTGGCTTCGACCGTGCGGAAGATCACGTCGGGCATGTCCTTGCGCCGCCAGAAGACCACTTCCTTTTCGGGATCGTCCCGACGGGCAAAATAGGCCATGTCGTAGCCGTCCTCGTCCTTGGCCTTGATTTCCACCAGGGAGGCGTCGGACCCGAAGGCCTGGTATTCCAGGTTGGTCGGGATGGGCAGGACGGGGAGCTTGTAGATCTTGTCGAATTCCTCCGCCTCGGTCAGGGCCGTACCGGTCATGCCGGCCAGCTTCTTGTACATGCGGAAGTAGTTCTGCAGGGTGATGGTGGCGTAGGTGACGTTCTCGGGCTCCACCTTGACGCCTTCCTTGGCTTCCACAGCCTGGTGCAGGCCGTCGGACCAGCGCCGCCCGGGCATCAGGCGGCCGGTGAACTCGTCCACGATGACGACCTTGCCGCCCTGGACCAGGTAATCCTTGTTGCGCTTGAACAGGGTCTGGGCGCGCAGGGCCTGCTCCAGGTATCCCAGCAGGCGGGCCTGCTCGGGGGTCACATCCTCGGGGCGGTCGGGGTCACGTAGAGGCTGGCCGAGCAACTGCTCCACATGGACCGTGCCGAGCTCCGTCAGGGCCACGGTGTGGTCCTTCTCGCTGACCTCGTAATCCTCGGCCTTCAGCTGGCGGACCAGGGCGGCCATCCGGCCGTACCATTCCACGTCGCCGGAGGCTGGCCCGGAAATGATCAGGGGGGTGCGGGCCTCGTCGATCAGGACGTTATCCACCTCGTCCACGATCGAGAAGTAATGGCCGCGCTGGACCTTGTCCTCCATCTTGTAGACCATGTTGTCGCGCAGGTAATCGAAGCCGAATTCACTGTTGGTGCCGTAAGTGATATCGGCCCGGTAAGCCTCGACCCGGTCCACCAGGCGCATTTGGCGCTGGTCCTCGCGGGGCGACTCTTTTTCGGGGTCGTAGACGAAGGCCTTCTTGCCGTTCTCCGTTGCGGCCGCCATCTGCAAGATGCCGACGTTGAGGCCAAGGAAGGTGTAGATCTGTCCCATCCAGCGGCCGTGCAGCCGGGCCAGGTAATCGTTGACGGTCACCAGGTGAACGCCGCGCCCGGCCAAGGCGTTGAGATAGAGCGGGAGCGTGGCAACCAGGGTTTTGCCTTCGCCGGTGCGCATCTCGGCGATCTTGCCCTGGTGCAGCACGATCCCGCCGATCATCTGGACGTCGAAATGCCGCTGGCCGATGGTGCGCTTGGCGGCCTCCCGCACGGTGGCAAACGCCTCCGGCAGGATCTCGTCCAGCACTTCCTGCTCGACTTTATAGCGTTCGTCCTCGTCCTCGATCCCGTCGATTTCCGCGGCGATGCGCGCCTTGAATTCATCCGTCTTGGCGCGCAGGGCCTCGTCGGACAGGGCCTCGTAATCCGCTTCGAGGGCGTTGATCTGCGCGGTCAGGTCGGTTGTCTTTTCGATTTCGCGCTTATTGGGGTCTCCCCCGAACGTTTTGACAAATCTCTGGAGCATGGAAGGTCCCTTTCGGGGGGATTATAGCATGGGGAGAAAAGTGTGGCTATTAGAGGGATATAAGAAAAATCCCGGCTTCCGCCGGGATCGGGACTGCACGAGGGTTCGGATCTATTTCTTCTTCCCGATCTCGAAGCCGCACTTCTCGAACTGTTCGAGCAGCTCGCGCGGGTCGTCGAGCCACTGGCCCCACTTGCGCGAGATGTGCTCGGTCCAGGAGTAATTGTCGTAGGTGAAGGTTTCCTTCCGGCCGTGTTCCAGGCGGATCTTGGCCTTCTGTTTGACGTAATACCCCTGGGACAGGTAGCCGTCGTCCATGACTTTCATGGCCTGCTCGACCATCTCGTCGGTCATTTCGGGATAGCGGTCCTCGAACAGGGTGAACTCCAGCGGATAGCGCGGGCGGGGGGGAAACTCTTCCGCCGGGTAGCCCATGACCAGCTCGACCAGCGGGAAGACCCGCTTGGGCAGCTTGTACTGCTTCTGGATCTTATCCGCCCGGTAGGGGGTGTTGCCGAGGAAGCACGAGCCCAGCCCCAGGCTTTCGCCGGCCACGACCAGGTTCTCGGCCATCAGGGCGGCGTCCTGGAATCCGAAGAGCAGCATGGACAGGTCGTTGGAGACGATCTCCCAGCCGCGGATTTTCATGAACCGCTCCAGCTTGTACAGGTCTACGCAGACGGTGAACCAGAGGGCCGCGCCGAAGGGGGCCTTTTTGCGGGTCAGGAGCAGGCTGTAGAGCTGGGAGGCGAAGGGAGCCTGCTGCCCGGCCCGGACGATGGTCTCGAGGACTTCCTCGGTCGGCTTCTGGCTGGTGTACTTCCGGACCGACCGGTGGCTGAGCATGGTTTGGATGGTTGGGTTATCCATTGGCTGAACTCCGTGTTCGTATTCAAGGGACTGGCAAGGAAAGTTCCGGCCGCTGGCGCCGGAACTTTTTTGCTGTTCAGGACAGGTTTTGGACCTTCCGGAAGCGTTTGGTGATGCCCGATCGCAGCAGCATGGCCGCCATCTTGTGGCCCTTCTCCGTCGCCAGGTCGAGGGCCGTTTTCCCGTTCTTATCCTGGACCGGCAGGTTGGCTCCATATTCGAGCAGGATCCGGATCATGTCCACCTGGCCGTTCTGGGCGGCGTAGTGGAGCGGCGTCAGGCCATCGACCTGCTGGACGTTCGGGTCGGCCCCGGCTTCCAGCAAACGGTAGGCGATATCGATGTACCCGCCGGACACGGCGGAATGGAGCGGGGTGGCCTTCGACTTGCTGCGCGATACCGAATTGGGCCAGGCGCCGGCTTTGAGCAGGAAATCCACCACCTTGACGTGCCCGCAAAAAGCCGCCAGCCCAAGCGGCTGGTAACCGTCCTGGGCGTAGGCGTTGGCCAGCTCAGGGCTTTTGGCGATGAACATGACCATCTGCTGGTACTTGCCGGTCGCGGCCGCTTCGAAGATGGAGAGGGTCACGGTGTGGTCGGCCAGGATTTCGGCGATCTCGGGCCGGTGGTTGTAAGCCGCCAGCAGGATCGGCGAGAGGCCTTCCAGGTCGGTGGCATGCAACAACCTGGGATCTTCCGCGATCATGCTTTCGACTACCGTCCGGTCGCCATTTTTGATGGCCTCAAAGAATTTCGCCGACATTCTCCATCGCAGTCACTGAAATATTATCGAACGAATCAATTAAACCACAGGTTTCCCATTTTTGTAGAAAAGTTCGCCATCTGCAATGATTTCGGCATCCGCCATGTCGCAGAGCATGTCCCAATGGATCCCCGATTCGTTTTTGGAGCCCGACTCCGGGTAGCCCGCCCCAACGGCCAGGTGGATGGTGCCGCCCATCTTCTCGTCGAAGAGCATGTTCTTGGTGAACCGGTCGATGCCGTAATTCGTGCCGATGCCGAACTCGCCCAGGCTGCGCGCTCCGGCGTCGGTGTCGAGCATGGAGGTCAACAGGGCCTGGTTCTTGGAGGCTTTCTCATTGACGACCCGGCCTTTCTCAAACCACAACTCGATGTCGGTGACTTCCTGGCCGTATTCGAGGGCCGGATATTTGAAGCGGACCCAGCCCTCGACCGAATCCTCCACCGGGCCGGTGAAGATCTCCCCGTCCGGGAAGTTGAGCTGCCCGTCGCAGGGGATGAAGACGCGCCCCTGGATGGACATCTTCAGGTCCACGTTGGCTCCCTTGAGGACGACCTGGTCGCGGCCCTTCAGCCAGTCCGCCAGCTTCTGCTGCCTCTTCCCTTCCGCCCGCCAGAAGGCGACCGGGTCGTCTTCGTTCAGCATCCCGGCTCCGTAGACGAACTCGCGGTAATCCGCCAGCGACATGTCCGCTTCCTGGGCCATGGCGTGGGAGGGATAGGCCGTCAGGCACCAGCGCAGCTCGCCCCTGGCAGACCGGTCGAAGAACGTCTTCTGGAGCGGCGCGCCGGCCTTGCTGACCCGGGCCAGGCGGGCCGGGTCGATGCCCGAGAGCGAGCGGGTGTTGTGTTCGGTCCAGATCGACAGGCTGGCATCGAAGGTCTCGGTGACCAGCTTGCGGACCGGGGAGATGTAGTCCAGCTGGGCATCCGAGGCATGTTTATAGAAGATCTCCTCCGTCCCGGGGACGGCGTTCTGGATGAAGACGTTCGCACCCGCTTTGATGGCTTCCTCGTAAACGGCCAGGGTGAGTTCTTCGGCAATCGGGTGGGTGCGGATCTGGAGCTGTTGGCCGGGCTGGATGGCCAGGGAATAATGGACCATCACCTGGGCAAGTTTGGTCACGCGTGGATCGGGCATCGGCAATCCTTTCCAGAATGGATCCGAAAGCAGGGAAATCCACTGCCTGTCGGTCACTCCATCGTTGCTATCCGGTCATCCGGCTCCCCTAATGATCGTGCCGGGCAGGCTGGATCTTTTCGGCATCCTGGATCTTGCCGGCCAGCTTGGCCGGGGAATGGATCAGGGTCGGGAAGCACTCGGAGCAGATATAGGCCGGCTGGCCCCGGTACTGGAGGGTCACCAGGGGCACTTCCTGTTCAGTTTTCTGGCAGTTCAGGCAGGTCTTCATTTTACCTCGCGAAGTCACGGATAAAGTTGGATTTGCAGGCTCGCTCAGAGCGTGCCCTTGTACATCCCGCCGTCGACGGTCAGCATGACGCCGGTGATGTAGCTGGCCGCCGGCGAGACCAAGAAAGCGGCTGCGTTGGCGAACTCCTCCGGCCGTCCCATCCGGCCGAGCGGGCTGTCCTTCGATTGTTTGCTGATCTCTTCTTCGATGTCGCTCTTGTTCTGGGCGGCGCGGGCCTTCATCAGGTCGTAGACCCGCTCGGTCTCGGTCCAGCCCGGCAGGATGGAGTTGAAGCGGATGCCCTGCGAGCCCAATTCCAGCGCCAGGGATTTGGTCAGTCCGACGGTGGCCGCCCGGATGCTGTTGGAAAGCACCAGGTTCGGGATGGGCTGCTTGACCGAATAGGAGGTGACCGTCAGCACGCTGGCCGCCTTGGACTGCTTCAGATATGGCAAGGCGGCCTGGATCAGGCGGACATGGCTCATGAACGACAGGTCGATGGCCTTCTGCCAGGCAGCCTCGTCGAACGAGTCGAACGCCCCGGAGGGCGGCCCGCCGGCGTTGCAGACCAGGATGTCCAGTCCGCCGAAGGCCCGGGCGGCCTCCCCCACCAGCCGGGCCGGTACGTCCGGGTCGGCCACGTCCCCGCCCAGGCCGATCGCCCTGGCTTTCGTCTCCGCGCCGATCGCCTTGGCCGCGGCGGCCGCCTTGGCCTCCTCCCGGCTGTTGACGGCCACCCGGCAGCCCTCCCGGGCCAGGGCGAGGGCGGTGGCATATCCCAGCCCGCGGCTGGAGCCGGTGACGAGGGCCGATTTATCCTTTAATTGCAGATCCATATTTCCTCCGGTAGGGGCAGACCGACGTGTCCGCCCCGGGCCTACATCGCGAAGCATCCCCGAAGGGGACCCAGGTCGGCCCCTAAAATAATTCGATATGGTTTTCGATCACCGTAATATCCAGCCAGTTCCGCTCGACCCACTCGGCGACGGCCTGCAGGGATTGCTGCAGGGGAGCGTTCTCGTTCCCCACCATGGCGCACGAGAGGACCGTTTCCTTCCACTTATCCTGCATATCCATCTCGGCTACCGAGACGTTGAACTCCCGGTGCAGGCGCGCCAGGAGCGGCTTGATCCGGCCGCGCTTCTCTTTCAGCGAGGAACAACCGGGCAAGTGCAGGTGGAGGGAGAGGATGCCGATCATTTTGTCGGGGTGGGCATCGGGACGAGCGTGAAATCGTTCAGCAGGGCGTCCCGAACGGCGAAATAAGCCGGCTTGGGGACATAATTGGCATCGAAGGGAAGAGGGTCGGCGTTTTTGTCCTGCGCACACCCGGAAGTATCGCAGGTGATCCAGGAGAGG
>Ga0335071_10001976_pt1 | contig 22105 bp, 12 predicted proteins | sample Lox_Sample_15_FD_206724 | JGI IMG/M metagenome (GOLD analysis project Ga0335071, IMG submission 206724) | Soil microbial communities from Loxahatchee National Wildlife Refuge, Florida, United States - Lox_Sample_1.5 | ecosystem: Environmental > Terrestrial > Soil > Wetlands | place: USA... | reverse complement strand
GTGGACCGGATTTCGTTCTTTACGGAGTTCGTCCGGGGCATGACCAAGGACGAAGTCGCGGAGGTCCTGGGCGCGACTTTGCCGCTGCGTTCGGTGAGCAGTGGCGTGTACGCGGATGAGGAGACACGGCGTCTCACGAAGGCCTTCGACGAGATTTTCTATTCGCTGGCAGAACGGCGCATTCAATTCCTTCCGCGGGAGCATGAGAGCGAGAAGCTGCCGGCGATCTACGAGTTTCCGCGCGAGATCAACAAGCTGCGCACGCTGCTGGTGCAGTTTCTCGTAGACCTGGCGCGCCCCAGCCATCTGGGAACGAATCCGTTTCTGCGCGGGTTTTATTTCACGGGCGTGCGGCCGGTCGTGGTCGAAGACGTCGTGGCTGCGCGCACGGTGGCGATTGAAGCAGAAGAGACGGACCTCAACGCGAATGCGAACGCCACGCAGATTTTCCGCGGGGGACTGGGCGCGCAACTGCAACAGGCTCCCGCACCGGTGCGGACGGGCGGACCTCGACGGATGCCGCAGTGGTGCTTCCTGACCAGCCTGTTCAACGACGTCCTGGTAAAGGACCGCGTGGCGCTGGCCACGAGCGGATCGAGTTCGCGAGTGAATTTCCTGCGGCGGTTGGTGCTGGCGGCGGCTCTGTTTGCGATTGTCTTCTGCCTGGCGGGATTTTCGGTTTCGTTCTTCCGCAACCGGGCACTGGAGAGTCGGGTCCAGGACGAGATTTCGGATCTGGGCGCTTTACAGACCGGCACGGGGCAGCCTGCAGTCCTGAGTGATCTGCAGAAGCTGGACCGCTTGCGGACGGAACTGGCGACACTGGCTGATTACGAGGAGAACGGCGCGCCCCTTAGCATGCGGTGGGGCTTGTACACGGGAGACCGGGTGTATCACGAGGCGCGTCCGGTGTACTTTGATCGTTTCCAGCGGCTCCTGTTTGCGGAGACGTTGAAGCGGATCACGGACAAACTTTCAGCCTTGCAGGGGCAGTCAGCGGCGAACGCTCCTAACGACGCTTACGAGAAGGCGTACAACGAGTTGAAGGCTTACCTGATTACGACGGAACCGACCGATCACGATAAGAGCACGAAAGATTTCCTGACACCCGTGTTGATGACGCATTGGGTAGCGGACCGCGAGATCGATAAGGACCGCAAGGATCTGGCGGCGCTGCAATTCGACTTTTACGCGACGACGCTGGCGAAGGAAATCCCGTTTTCCAATGGGAACTCGCGGATCCTGGTCGATCAATCGCGGGCCTACCTGTGGCAGTTCACGGGGATTGACCGGTACTACGTGCAGCTGATCAGCAAAGCTTCGCAGAATAATCACGACCTGAGCTTCGGCGAGGCGTATCCGGAGTCGCGAGGCATCATCAGCAGCGAACACAAGGTTAAGGGAGCGTTTACGCGCGCGGGGTATCAGTTTGTGCAGGACGCGCTGAAGAATCCCTCCACGTACATGGGGGGAGAGGAGTGGGTAATCGGCAAGAATGGCGCGCAAGACATGGACGCAGCACAGCTGCAGCAGAAGCTCAGCGCTCGCTACGGCCAGGATTTTGTGAAGGAATGGAACGAGGTCCTGCGGAGTTCGAATGTCGTCGGGTACAAGGATCCGGCCGATGCAGACACGAAGCTGGAGAAATTGACGGGGCCGACTTCTCCACTGCTGCTGTTGCTTTACTTCGTTTCGCACAACACGGATATTGCGCCGTCAGATGTGAAAGCGCCGTTCGCGCCGGTCGAGGCGGTGGAAGCGCCCGGCCCGGCGGATAAGCCACCTCCGCAATACATTGGGAAAGAGACGACGGCGTACATCAAGGCGCTTAGCAAGTTGCAGTCGGATTTTCACAGCCTGGCACAGAATGCGTCAGATCCGGCGGCGCTGGCTTCGGCATCGGGATCGGCGGGAGCGGCGTCGACCGAGGTGACTACGATCATCACGGCGGTTCCGGTGGATGCGCAGTTCGCGAACCAGGAGCAGGTGCGGCGGCTGCTGGAAGAACCGATCAAGGCGGCGGATGCGCTGATCAAACGCGGTCCGATCGATATTGCGAACGGGTCGGGCAAGGGATATTGCGCATCGTTCGGGGCGGTATCGACGAAATATCCGTTTGACGCGAATGCTTCGCAGGATGCGTCCCTGGATCAGCTTTACTCTGTGTTTGGTCCGACTGGCGATGCATGGAAGAAGCTGAACGATGATGTGAAGTCGTTCGTGCTGAAGGTTGGCTCCAAGTATGTGCCTAATCCTTCGGCTCCCGCAAAGGTGTCGGAAAACTTCGTGCGCTTCCTGAACCGGGTGCAGGGAATCAGTGACGCGCTGTATCCGAACGGGTCGGCGCCGCCGCATCTCTCGTACACGCTGAAACAGTTGCCCAGCAACTTCGAGGGAGTGAGCGTGAAGATCGGGAGCGAGAGCGTTGGCGATGGCCCGGGCAAGACTTTTGTGTGGACGGGAGCGCCGGAGGATATTTTCGTCACCAGTAAAGGCGGGGATACGCTGGATTCGTTCAATGGTGCGTGGGCGGCCTTCAAGTTTGTAGCGCGGGCGCATTACCTGGGCGGCGGCAAGCTGGAGTGGGTGAACGAAACCAACGGCCGGCCGGTGATGCTGCCGAATGGGAAGCAGAAGTCCTATGACTATCAGCTATCCGTCGCGGGGCCGGTGAACCCGTTCTTTGATATGCAGGGCATGAAGTGCGTGGGCATTGTGGCGGTACACTAGGAAATTCCTTGCACGGTAACAGGCCCGCGCTCGGTAAGAATCTCATTCGTGGTAGTGTCCGAAAAACACCGGGTGCACCCGGCTGATTCGAGACAGTCAAACTGCCGATGCTCTCAGTCGGTGCGTAGCGATTTGACGGGATCCGTCGACGCGGCGCGGTGTGCCGGAAGAATACTGGCGACCGCGGAGCAGGCCCCGAGCGCAAGAATTGAAATCCCAAACACGTGCGGATCCCAGCTGCGGATTTCGAACAGCTGTGCGGCCAGGAAGCGTCCCGCGGCAATGGCAAGAGGAATTCCGATCAATAACCCGATCGCCGCGAGCAGAAATGCTCCGCGCAGGACCAATCGCACAATGTTCAGCCGGTCAGCTCCGAGAGCCATGCGCACTCCGATCTCGCTGGTGCGGCAGGCGACCGTGTACGCCGTCAATCCATAGAGGCCGATAGCTGCCAGCAGCATGGCGATGAGGCCGAAGGCGCCGGCCAACTGCGCGAGCATGCGCTGCTGGTCGAAATTCGATGCCACCTGCTCGTTCATGCTTTTCACGGAGATGACAGTGAGGTTGGGATCGATATCGGCGAGCGCCTTACGAAGCTGCGGCTCGAAGTTGAGCGATTGGCCGCGTGCCAGCAACTGGATGCTGCGCACGAAAAACGTCTGCATTTCGTTACTCTGTATGGCAGCGTCGGAATAATGCACCCTCTGCTCCAGCGGCAGGAAAAACATGGGCGCTGCGGGCTGGTCGGGATCGTTGTATTTGGCGTCGCGCGCTACGCCGACGATCTCAAACGTGCCAGCGTACCGGGAGTTGTCCATGCCGAAGTGCTTACCGATGGGATCTTCGTTGGGGAAATATTTTCTGACCAGCGATTCATTCACAATCGCCACTGGGCGCGAGGCGCTGGAATCGCTCTCCGCAAAATCGCGCCCGCGCACGATGCGCTGTCCGATGGTTGAAAGATACTGGCGGCTCACCCGGTCCCAAGACACAGCATCCGAGTCCGAAGGCTTCGGATCGCCCCTGCCTTCGACGGCAATGAATTCGCCCCAGTTATTTCCGCTGAGCGGACTCCAGGCGGCCAGGCTTGCGCTCTGCACGTTGGGCAAATGCAGCAGTCGATCTTCGAGCGCGCGGTACAGCGCGTCGAGGTGTTCGGGTGTGTAACTGTCCAGAGGCGGATTGATCTGAACACTGATGCGATTTTGAACGCCGAAACCAAAATCCTGATGCTCCAGGTTCTGCAAGCTCACCGTCAGCAATCCGGCGCAGGCCAGCAGCACCAGGGAAAGCGCCGCCTGGCTGACGACGAGTATCCTTTGCGGCAACGATGCGCCGGCGCGAGTGCCGCGTCCGGCTCCGTGCAGGGCCTCTGCGGGATGAGAACGCGAAGCGAGCCAAGCCGGCACCACGCCAAACAGCACGCCGGTCAGGAGTGAAAGCGCAAACGCGAATCCCAGAACCGGCAGCGAGGGTGCGGCGCTGATGGGCGTAAAGGTGGCACTGTGAAATGCCAGGGCCAGCATGACACGCGCTCCCAGGTATGCAATTCCTAATCCTGCAACGCCGCCCAGCACCGACAGCAGAATTGCCTCGGTCAACTGCTGACGAATCAGAGTGATTCGCGCAGCCCCCAAAGCCAGTCGTACTGCAGTCTGGGCGCGGCGGGCGGCTCCGCGGGCCAGCAGAAGATTGGCGAGGTTGGCGCACGCGATGAGAAGTAATGTCCCACAAATTATGAGAAGAATACGCAGACTCTCGCCGTAGTTTTCCCGTAACGAGGTGATACCCGCTCCGGCCGGAGCCAGCCGGATAAATTTCTGAGGAATCGTGGGGTCAATCTGCGGCTTGAATTCGGCGGGCATCTCATCTTCATCACGGAGCCACCGTTGGAGCACTGGCGTCAGCCGTGCGGGAAGCCCCTGCGCGCTCGCCCCCGGCTTCAACCTGCCAATGGCATACAGCCACTGGGGCTGATTCGTTCGCATGTGCGCATTCTGGCCGTCGAACAAAATCTCCTGTTGCAGCGGTAGCCAGAAGTCCGGCGGATCGCTCCGCAGCGTGTCGCCAAAAAATCCCGGAGGCGTAATGCCAATCAACGTGACCGGCTGTCCCTGCACGAAGAACGTGGACCCGACGATTCCCGGGTCTGAGCCGTAAGCCTGCTGCCAGGTGCGATAGCTGATCATGGCCACGGGCGGCGCCGAGCGTTGATCGTCCGAGTTGGTGATTACCCGTCCGGCGAAAGCTCCGAGGCCGAAAACATGGAAGTAGCTCCCGCTTACGTACTCGGCCCGCAAGGGACGCGCCTCACGGTCTTTGGCTTGCTGCCGAATGCTGTAGATCCCGGGCGCGGCCTGGAAGGCCGTGGTTTCTTCGAACTCGGGTGCCGCCGCGGCGAGGCGCTGGTAGAGCTGATACGAGAACAGGCTCCAGTCATCGTCTTCCCAGCCCTCGACGCAGCACTCCGAAGTGTCGCCAATGCGATACAGTTGCGCCGGATCGGCGACCGGCAACGACTTCAGCATGATGGCCTGCGTCAGGGTGAAGATCGCGGTGGTCGCACCGATGCCGATGGCCAGCGTAAGTAAAGCCGTCAACGTAAACGTAGGAGCATGGCGCAGCTGCCGGAGAGCGTAACGGACGTCCTGCAGAAGGGTTGGCATGCGGGTTCCCCCCGGCGGATTATACGTCGGGCCGGAAGGGCTGGTTCCACGAAGTGGGGATGCTCGCTCTTGTGGCGAGTTCCCATGTCTCGCAACTGCGGCAAGACATGGGGCTCCCCCTGGTACACCTGTTGAGTTGTTCCCGGCGAGCCGACTACGTTGAACTTTTCGGGCTGCTTTGTGGCGCCAGGCGGCCTAGCAGGCGGTCTTTCCACGAGGGGTGGAGGGCGCGGATCAGGAGGCAGGTGATGTTGTCATCGCTTCCGCCCGCTTTCGCAGCTTCGATCAGATCCTGGCAGCCCTTTTCCAGGGACTCCTGATTGGCAGCTTCGATGATGACTTCCTCTTTTACGTAACGGGAAAGGCCGTCACTGCACAGCATCAGCACATCGCCGGGATGGAATTCGTGATCGGCGAGATCGGGTTCGACGCTGTCTTCGGTGCCCAGGGCGCGAACAATCACGTTCTGCATGTTCGAGCGTTCGGCCTCTTCCAATGTCATCAGGCCGCGGCGGACCTGCTCCATGACGAGGGAGTGGTCCTGCGTCAGTTGCACGATGTCGCGGTTGCGGATCAGGTAAATGCGGCTATCGCCTACGTTGGCGATGGAGAAGACGCTTCCATCCACGGCGACGGCCACGATGGTCGAACCCATGCCCGCGGAGTGAATATCTTTCGCGCCGGAATCATGGATCGTCTGGTTCGCGGCTTGAATCGCGGTGGCGAGTTCGACGGCCTTCTGGGATACGCCTTCGAAATGACCTCCGCTGACAGGAGCTGTGCTGTGTTGCTGGCGGAAGTAATCGAGGACGGTGTCGACGGCGATCTTGCTGGCGACTTCGCCGGCCTGTTGTCCGCCCATGCCATCGGAGACGACGAAGATTCCGTGGCGGAGATCGTAGCCGAAATTATCCTCGTTGTTCTTGCGGACGAGGCCGATATCCGTGAGGCCGGCAGCTTGAATGACCAAAGACATAAGGACTATTTCTGGCCCAACTTCCCAAAAAGTTTGCCCTTCTCCGCTTTCTTCTGGAGAGTGCGCCATTCTTCCTGCAGATTCCCGCTTGCAAATTGCAGGAAGGCTGCCGCTTCTTTCAGATGCTTAGTTGCGTCTTTCCTGTCGCCGGCTTCCATGGCGGATCGAGCTTGCTCAATGGCCAGGGAAAGGTGGCGGTCCGCGAGCGATTTGCGCCGGGAAGAAAACACGGGCACAATTCGCGCCAGTAACGAGGAATCTTCCTGCGCGGGTTCGGGCAAAGTGCCGGCGTCGAGGCGGTCCAGCGCCGCATAGGCGCGTCCGATCGCGCGCAGCGTGGCCAGTTCGTTTTCGCTGGCCTGGCGCAGACGGTTCAACGCGCTTCGCACTGATTCGGATTCGGCGACATCGGGCGATTGCGCTTCGAGGAATTGCACGGCCTCGGAATATTGCTCGTGATTGCCGAGCGCGGTGGCGAACTGCAGGGACGCGCTGATTTCCGAGTTGAGACTTTGCAGGCGGTTGCGGGCATCGTCGAGCAGGAACTTGAGCGAGTTGTTTCCTTGTTCCGCCTGAAGCGGCGTCAGTAGTTCGACGACAGCGGCGTAGGAACGCTGTGCCATCAGGTCCTGTGCTTGCTTGAGCACTTTCTGCGTTTGTGCGCTCTTGGCCTGGCGGGCGGCTTCCTGGCGGGCAAAGTCGATGAGTTCCGTGATCTCGGGAGAGGTGATGCCGTCTTTTTGGCAGGATTCAAGAAGCCGCAGCGCGTCGCTGTAGCGGCCATTCGTGAGAGCCTCGTGAGCGCGGGTCAGATACTCGGCACGGACCTGTTCCTGTTTTCGATCGCTGATCCGGGCGACGATGGCGGACTGCAGCGCATGCAGGCGCTCGTTGCCGGGGGAATCGTGCAGTGCTTCGCGTACGAGCTTCAACGCTTCTTCCGGGGAAGCCTCTAAAACGCTACGGCAGCGCGCGGTAAGGTCGTCGATGCGGCGCCGGGTTTCGTCATCGCGGAGCCGCGAGGCGACAATTCCTTTCAGCTTGATGAGGCTGGGTTCGGCAGGCATGCGCTCCAGGGCCTGATTCACCAGTTGCGCGGCGCGGTTGAGTTCCTCCGTTGTGGAGGCAAGGGAAACGTCGTTCTGGAGTTGCTCCAGAATGCGCCGGCGCTGTTCCTGCTCATGGCCTGCTTTGGCGCTGGCCTGCAATGCGATCAGTTGCGGATTCGCGGGATCGATGCGCTCCACTTCGGAGAGCGCTTCCATGGCAGCAGTGAAGTGACGGGCATTGATCTCCTGGCGCGCGTTGTCGAGAAACTTCTTCGATTTTGCCTGGCGGGCGGTTTCTTCAACGAGACGCGCCAGCGCAACGTGGGCCGCGCGCACGCGGGAGTCGGTGCGGTCTACCTCGATGGCTTTGGCAATCACGGCCTCTGCCTGAGAGAGATCTCCGTGGTCGCGAGCGACATCGGCTTCGTGGAGGTAGCCGTCCACCAGCGCCTTGCGGCGTTTCTTCTCGCGGACGGATTCCAGAAGTTCGGAAAGCTCGGCGTTGGAAGGGTCAAGGCCGCGGGCCTGTTGCAGGTGATCGATGGCTTCGTCGTAACGCTTTTCCGCAACCGCCTGGTCGGCGAGCCCGCGGAACTGGCGAATCTGCTCCGCCTTCTGGCGAATATTCAGGTTCTGTTGAACCTGCGCGATGAGCTGGCGCGCGCCGGTGTGCTGGCTATCCACTTTGAGCAGGCGCAGGAGTACGTCGCGGGCGGTTGTGTACTGCTCTTCCTTTACGAGCTGCTCGGCGCGCTGGATCCACTCCGACACCTGCTCGCGCTTCAGATCCTGCACGACCGACCCGAGTTCGTTGGCCATCTCGTCGGCCGACGCGTAACGATCGTCGGGATCCTTGGCCATGGCGCGATCGAGAATGCCATCGAGGGCTTGAGGATATCTCTCTACGAACTGGCTTAAGGGGGCGTGCTTCTCAGTGAGAATCTTCTGAACGATGCTGTAGTCCCCACCGAACGGCAGCTGGCCGGTCAGCAATTGGAACATCATGACGCCAACGGAAAAGATGTCGGAGCGACCATCGAAAGGAGCGCTCTTCAGACGTTCGGGAGCCATGTACTGCAAGGTTCCGATGACGTGGCCGGTTCGCGTGAGATGGCCGTCTGTTTTTTCCTGCCGCGCGATTCCGAAGTCCAACAACTTGGCGATGCCGTCGGGCTGGACGATCACGTTCGCGGGCTTGACGTCGCGGTGGATGACATCATTGCGGTGCGCATATCCGAGGGCGTAACACACCTGTTCGAGGATGTGCAGCTTGAAGGCGAGGGGCTGGGGCTTGCCGGTCTGGATCATCTTGTCGAGCGGATCGCCCGAGAGATATTCCATCACGATATAGGGAAAGCCATCCTGCTCACCCAGATCGTAGACAATCACGATGTTGGGGTGCTTGAGTGCGCCGGTCTTGGCAGCTTCGCGGTAGAAGCGCTGCAACATTTCCTGATCGCCGGTGAAACCCTCGGTGACGGTTTTGATGGCGACTTCGCGATTGAGCTGGCGGTCGAAAGCGCGATAGACAAGACCCATGCCGCCGCGACCGAGGACATCGATCACTTCGTACTTGCCGATGCGCTTGATATTTGGAGTCGTCACGAGCTCGAAGTTCTATCTCGAATGCAAGGGTTGGGGGCCCCCAACGGGCAAACCGTCGGACAAGTGTACTAAAGCTTCGCTGATGCGACTACCGGAAATTCCCGTTGGAGCCCGGTTGTCGGAAGTGGTTGCGGTTCGCGGACTCACATTCATTACCGCGGGGGCTAAAGCCCCCGAATCGTTGCCCGCATCCACAGCGCGGCTGAAGCCGCGCCTTTCAAACACTGCTAAAGGCGCGCCTTTCAAGCACCGGACAATCAATAGCGCCGCCCTTTCGAAGGGTGCGCGGCGGAGCCGGTTCTCAGTCTGCGCCAACATTGCTAGGACTGGCTGGCGTGCCACTCGATGTTGAACTGCTCCCGGAGGAATTTCTTGGCTTCTTCGCGTTCGGGCGTTGAAGCGTCCGGGGTGGAGTTCAGGTAGAGGATGTACGACTCAGCCGTGCCATCGGTATCGCCGTCTGCCATGCGTTTGTGCGCCTGCGAGAGAATTTTCGGCGGAAGTGACTGGATTTTCTCTCTCACGTCCTTGACCAGAGCGGTTCGTGCAGCGATTTCGACATCGCTCAGGAATTGGATCTCATCGGGTAGGGTGCCGCTCTGTTTCACGTTGCGGGTGTCTTCCGGTTTCACGTTCTCCAGAAGGACGAACTGCTTCTGGTTGGCGTTCTTAATCGAGGGCGTGCTCTCGATGGTGTTTCCGTTGGAGTCGACCATGCGGAAACCGATTTCTACGATCGCGTTCAGGTCGATGGTCCGCCGCGTGTAGCTGTAGGGCTTGACTACGTCGCTCAAAACCGTTTTCGGGATCGCGTCGAGTTTGCCGTGGGCGTCCTCCACGCGCTTTTGGGATTCCTCAAGCGCGGACTCAGCGTCGGCAATCTCTTTCTTCTTCCCGTGTGCCTGCGCGCCTTCGAGAACCTTCTGCGCTTTCTGCAGGTCGAGCAGAGCGGCCTCGTAGATGCGGTTGGCTTTGTTCCAGTCTTCACTCGGGATCTCGCGCTCGCCGGCGCGGTATTCCGAGTCGACAGATTCAATCGTGGGCTTGGACACGGCACGATGCTCGAGGACGTCACCGACCAACTGGAAGTTCGGATCCACTGGAGTGGCATCGGCGGCGCGGATAATGCGTACCGGCAACGTAGTCGTTTCCAACCCGGTGGCAATGGCATCGGAGAGCTGGTCGGCGAAACCGGCGCTATCACGGCGCGAGGTCTGATCCCGGAACACTACCTTCACGGATAACTTGGAACGGATGTTGTGCGCGGCGATGTATTTCGTGCGTTCATCGCGAACGTCGTCACGATTGGGCTGGTATTGCTGGGCTTCATCAAGATAGAGCCATGCCAATCCAACACCGGAGCCCAATGGTTTGTCGAAATATTTCTTGGCCTGGGCGACGTAGTAATCGCTCAGCGTCTGGTCGATCACGTTCAGGCGGAGGCGCAAGTCCTGATCGTCCGGTTGCAGCGCGGTAGCCCGTTGCAGATATTCGTGAGCCTTTTCAATACCGATTTCGTCCATACGTCCCTGAATCGGGATGTGGGCATCGTGCAGTTTCCGGGCCTCTTCCACGGCGGCTTTTACGTACTGGGGTTCCAAGGCCGCCATCTGCTCTTTGACAAGGGAGCGCTGGGCTTCGGGAAGGTTGGCCAAGACTTCGTACGCTTCGATGAACTTCTTGTCCTCCTGGAAAGCAGCGCTCTGCTGGAGAGCGGTATCGGCTGCGGCGCGGTTCGTGGTGGTCTGATACTCCACTTGCGCCTGCTTCAGAGCCGAGGCGGCATCGGGAGTGGACTTGATGTCGATAGCCTTCTGATATTCCTGGACGGCGACGTGCCATTTCTGGTCAGCCGCGGCCCCTTTCGCGCGATCGAAATGGCTTTTGTATGCGCCATCGATCACAGCTGCGATTCGCGGTTCTTCGCCCGCAAAGGAGCGAAACTCGGCGACGGCCTTGACCGCGTCATCGTATCTTTGCGAACTCACCAGAGATTCGGCTTTTTGCAGGGCCGAATCCACCCGCTGCGTTTCGGAGGCGATGGAAGCCTGCAGGGCTAATCCCTGGTCGAAGCGCGGGTCGACCTCGAGGGTGTGTTCGGCAAGTTGGCGGCTGTTGGCGAGGTGAACGTATCCGGCGGAGTTGCCGGCGAGCGCCTGTTTGTAGGCCAGAAGTTCGGCACGGGATTTCTCGGCCACGGCCACCAATTCCGAATGAACATCGTCGCGCAGTTTTGCGGCGCCCTCACTTCCCGGGATCAGGGTTAATGCATCGCCCGCGCGAAGAAAGGCAGTTTTCAGATTGGAGAACGCCGGAGCACTCGTGGAAGCCGACGATTTGTACGTGGCGAAGTTCTCTTTGCCTTCCTGCAAGAAGAGCCCCGCCAGCGATTGCTTGGCCGCGGCGGTGTGAGCAGCTTTCGGATAGCGCCCGAGATAATCCTGCCATTGCTGGACGGAGTGCGCGCGATCGGAACGCAGGTACTCGGCGAGTTCGGTGTCCGGTGCGGAAACGAAGACGATCTTCACCGTCGGTTTGAAGGTGGGCACGGCCGAGAGCCCGGCCGGGGAGGAAGCCAAGACCTGGCCTTGCAGGACGGCACGGTCCGCCAGTTGGGCGGGTGTGAGGGATTCATCTTTCTCGAATTTCAGATTCGAGGGAACCACGCATTCTGAACCCGAATCGCGAGTCACGTTCATGACGCCCTTGGCATCGCGTTCCAGCGAGGTGACCGAGGCGTTCAGAGCGATCTTCGGCAACTTCCCGTAAACCGACTTGTTGATCTGAGCCGCGCCTCCGCATCCGCGGACCTCGGCTTTTCCATTGATGAGAAATTCGCCCACTTGCACCGCCGCGGCGCCGCCTGGTCCGTCGAAGACGGTGATGACGGTCAGAGGAGCTTCTTTGCCACGAAGCGTTGCGGTGGCGAAGGCCAGAATGAGGAACGCTGATAGGGTGATGCGAGAGATTATTGGGCGCACATCAGCATCAAAACTCAAACGTCGTGGCATAGGATCCCGAGGGTGATGGTGTAACTGTGAAATGCGCAGCGCGCAAGTGCCCGTATGATACTCACTGCTGGCGTGAAGTCAAGCAAGAGGCGAGGCAATTGGCTGAGGGAGCCAGGCGCAACCTTCGTTTGAGACGGGGCCTTCCTGCCGTATCTGCACGGCCTCCGGGCATGCTCATCACGCAGTTTGCGCATTTGCCTCCAGTGCGATTTTGAAGTAACCTTCGTATCCTGTCTGGATCGTCCTTCCTCCACAAAAGAGCATGGCGCCTTACGAGCAGAAAACCGACAGCCGAGAATTCGAGCTTGCGAATGCAGAATTGTCTTCGGGGAGCGCTTCGAGCCCTGATCCTACAGAGATCGTGATCCAGCTGTGGGGACTCGAAGGCTATCACCAGCCGGACTCGCTGAGCTGGAAGACGGAGAGCATCTGCATTTACATGATTGCGGACCTGGTTGCCGCCAGCCACGGACGGATTGCAGAGGATTCGGCCGGGTTCATGACGGCGCAGTTCGATAGCTCCGGAGAAGCGTTGGTTGCGGCAAAGCGCATTCAACGTGCGATTTTGGAGTTTCTGTCCGGCCAGCCGGGCGAGGCGGTCGGGGCCGCGATTCTGATTCACCAACCTAACGGGCAGTCGTTCGGCCATGACGAGCTTGGGGCGTCGCTCACGCAAGCGCGGCCGGGGCAGATTTTGATTCCGGAAGGTCTTTGCAGGCGCTGGGACCGAACCTCCGGGATGAGTTTCCGCCCCGTGGAATCGGCCAGCCAAGGCGAAGCTCAACAGGTGAGCCTGATGGAATTGATTTGGAGTGCGCCTGAGCAGATTGACCGGTTGCGGGTGGCGGAGCCGGCCACGCTTCAAAGGCCCACGTCTGGGACAGGGTTGGCCGCGCCGATGATCGGAGCGCTTCCCGTCGAAGGTTCCAAGTCCACTACGGCGGACCACAAAATGTCGCCCGAAGCTGCGACGGTCGATTTCGTGTTTCAGCATCAAACCGGTGCGTATTCGCCGACCAATACAAGTGTGCGGGAAGCGGGCGAGCCGGGTGTGCCTGAGTCGTCAGAAAATGCCGGCAAGCTTCTGCTGGAGGATCTGGATCGTGAGGACCGGCCGTTCTTCACGCGCGGGAAGATTTTCGTGGGGCTGGCTGCTGTCATCCTAATCGCGGCCTTCCTCGCAGTAATGTATTGGCCGGAGCCCGTCGCAAAATCTACGCACCGTGCGCCCGCGACTTCGGTTCCTGAGCCTGCCACGGCAGCACCCGCTCCTGCCGCAGGGTCAGGGAATACTGTTCCTGCGACTGCATCGGTTCCGGCCTCGAAGCCGCCGGAGCCTGAGACAACAATGCGACCCAAGTCTCCGGCAGTTCCGGTGATCGAGACAAAGGCGCCGGTTCCGCAGCCGAAGCGTTCGAAAGCCGTCCCGCAAAATCAGCCGGTCAAGGCGCAGGTTGAAGCCAATTCCAAGCCCAAGCCCGAGGCACCAGCGCCGGCTGAGCCCCCCGTGGATGTCTCGGGGTGGTCCAGAAAAGATATTCCGCAGCTGCTGAAGATGGCGGCCACGAACGTTGGTGCGGGACGCTATGAGGACGCACGGCTGGCCTACCGGAAGATTCTCCAATTGCAGCCGGATAGTCAGGAAGCGAAAGACGGCCTGCACAAGCTCGATCTGATCGAGAAAGACAACAGCGATCAGTAGTTCCCGCAGGACTTTCGACAATAGAGCTGTAACAGGAGCGTTCCGTGTCTAAACCTTTGGACTGGGGCAGGGTGAATTTGACGGCGGGCGAGGAAAGCGGCGCGGCATCGCCGACTTCGGAGACGCCGTTTTGCATCGCGATTCTTGGCGACTTCTCCGGCCGTGCCAATCGGAAGATCTCAGAGCCGCGAAATCTTGGCGGGCGTCGGGCGGTCCTCGTCGACCGCGATAATTTCGACGAGGTGCTGTCACGACTTCATCCCGAACTCGCATTGCCGCTGGGGGAAGGCGGTTCGCTGCACCTTAGTTTTTCTGAACTGGAAGATTTCCATCCTGACCGGATTTTCGAAAAGCTCGAGGCCTTCAGTACCCTGCGCGGGTTGCGCACGCGCCTGGAGGACAGCTCGAGTTTTCGGGAGGCAGCGGAGGAGCTAGGGTTGCGGTCTGCCCCGGCAGAGCCGCCGCCGATTCAAGAGGCGGCCCCGGCGCGCGCACCGAGCGCTGCGGGACTGGCTTCGGGCAGCTTGCTGGACGAGATGATCGAGCAGACCGAGTCGAGGGTTTCGGAGCAAGGAGCGCGGCGGGCATCTGATCCCGTGCGCGCGTTCGCGCAACGTGTTGCGGCGCAGCATCTGGTGAATGCCCCTGATCCGCGCCAGCCGGAGATTCTCTCCGTTCTCGACCGCACCATCAGTGCCCTGATGCGGGCAATTCTTCACAACCCAGATTTCCAGGCTTTGGAAGCGGCCTGGCGAGCGGTGTTCCTCCTAGTGCGGCAGGTCGACACCAGTTCGCAGCTCAAGCTGTATCTCATCGATGTTTCCGAAGAAGAACTTACGGCAGACCTGAGTGCGGCGAAGGATGTTCGGGAGTCGGCGGCCTATCGACTGCTGGTGGAGAAGAGCGTCGGAACGCCCGGGGCAGATCAGTGGTCTGTCATGGTGGGGGCGTTCAGCTTTGACGGTCGGGATGACGCAATCGTTCTCGCGAGCATGGGCGCGATTGCACATCAGGCCGGGGCGGCATTTCTGGCCCAGGCTAGCCCCGTGCTGGTGAGTTGTACTTCTTTTGCTTCCGCGCCGCACCCTCGGGACTGGCGGGCGACCCATGAGCAGTCGCACTGGGCGGAACTGAGACGCCTCGCCGTAGCCCGTTCGATTGGGCTTGCGTTACCCCGATTTCTTTTGCGCTTACCGTACGGGAAGAACACTTCTTCCCTGGAGTCGTTCGACTTCGAGGAGTTCAGCGATGCTCCCGGCCACGAGGAATATCTGTGGGGAAATCCGGCTTTCGTGCTGGCACTCCTGTTAGCGCAGTCGTTCAGCGGGTCGGGATGGCAGATGCGGGTCGGAGAGGTTGCGCAAATTAGCGGTTTGCCCCTGCATATCTCACGAAAAGACGGCGATGCGGAGATGAAACCTTGCGCGGAAGTGCTCCTTACCGAGGAGGCGGTCGAGCAGATCATCAACGCAGGATTAATTCCGCTGGTTTCTTTCAAAAATCGGGACTCGGTCCGGGTAGCCCGGTTCCAGTCCATTGCGGATCCCCCCGCTCCGCTCGCCGGACGCTGGATCTGACCGCAGAAGTTGACTCGCGAAGTCCCAAGCGGAATGCATGGACCGTGCAGCCGAGCGTCCTCATTCGAAATTTTCCGCCTTCTGTAACGATCGTGAAAGCCGCGCCACTATGTGGACGTGTGGGGCAGTTGGATGGGCGGGCGAGATGAGCAGGAAGGCGAGGAAAATGGCGATGAGAGGGCGGTTCTTGCTTGACTGGGGATGGGGCATGTGATAAACCGTCGTACCACGACCCGTACGGTCAGAGGTAAAGAGGCCTAGCTTCCATAAAAAAACTTGGGGTTCAGCCTCTGACTTGATACGCCCCCATGGTCGTCTGCAGAACCGTTAACTAATTCATTACCTGGGCTTCCTCGAAAATCCGAAGAGGTAGGGAGATAGCATGGCTAAACCAAGCACACAGCATAAATTGGACCGCGTGCGTCCGCCCCGCGTTCAGATTACGTACGACGTTGAGACCGGTGGCGCAATTGAGATCAAGGAACTGCCGTTCGTCGTGGGCGTTCTTGGAGACTTCACCGGTCAACCCGAACAACCACTACCCAAGATGAAAGAGCGCCGCTTCGTTGAGGTGACGCCCGACAATTTCGACTCTGTCCTGGAGAGCATGAAGCCCCACCTGAGTTTCTCGGTGGAGAACAAGCTCAGTGAGGATTCCAACGCCGGGCAGATCAAGGTGGACTTGAAGTTCAAGAGCCTGGAAGACTTCGAGCCGGAGCAAGTGGCGCGGCAGGTGAAGCCGCTGAAGGAGTTGCTGGATCTGCGGACGCGCCTGAACGACCTGAAGGGAACGCTGCAGACCAACGACAAGCTCGACGAGGCGTTGCTGGAAGCGGTGAGCAAGACGGAAAAGCTGGACAAGCTGAAGGCCGAAATGGGCCAGAAGGGAGAACCGAATGCCTGAGACACAGAAAACTACCAGCGCGGCAGTAGTGGAGCAGGCCGCGGAATCGAGCCTTCTGGACCAGATCGTAGAGCAGGGGCGATTTTCCGATCCCAGCGCTCGCGAGCGCGGCAAGAACCTGATCAAGGAATTCCTGAGCCAGGTGATGGAAGGTTCCATGGGTCTGGCGCGCGATGCCGATCAGATGATCACGGCGCGTGTGGCGCAGATTGATCACCTGATTTCGATCCAGCTGAATGAGATCCTGCACCACGCGCAGTTTCAGAAGCTGGAAGGAACATGGCGCGGCCTGAAGTACCTGCTCGACCAGTCCGAAACCGGCTCGCAGCTGAAGATCCGGATCCTGAACGCTTCGAAGAAGGATCTGTTGCGCGACCTGCAACGTGCTCCCGAGTTCGATCAGAGCGCGATGTTCAAGAAGGTTTACGAAGAGGAGTACGGGATTTTCGGCGGCGAACCGTTTGGTGCGCTGGTCGGGGATTACGAATTCAGCAAGCATCCCGAAGACCTGGAACTGCTGGAGAAGGTCTCCCAGGTGGCTGCTGCTGCCCACGCTCCGTTCCTGTCCGCCGCCGCACCGGAACTGTTGAACATGGAGAGCTTCACCGCTCTCGATCAGCCGCGGGATATCGGCAAGATCTTCGACAGCACGGAGTACGCGAAGTGGAAGGGATTCCGGGAGAGCGAAGACTCGAAGTACGTTTGCCTGACTTGCCCGCGCATCCTGATGCGGCTGCCGTACGGCAGAGAGACGGCTCCGGTCGAGGGATTCAACTTCGAAGAGGGAGTGGACGGCACGGATCACTCCAAGTACCTGTGGGGCAATGCGGCGTACGCGCTAGCATCGAAGATGACGCAGGCGTTCGCAACCTACGGGTGGTGCGTTGCGATCCGGGGCGTGGAAGGCGGAGGCCTGGTGGACGGGCTGCCCTCACACACGTTCCGCACAGATGAGGGCGATGTCGCTCTCAAGTGTCCGACGGAAATCGCGATCACAGACCGGCGCGAGAAAGAACTCGCCGACCAGGGCCTGGTGCCGCTCGTGCACTGCAAGGGAACGGACAAGGCTGCATTCTTCAGCATTCAGTCCTGCAACAAGCCGAAGCTGTATGACAGTGACGCCGCAAACGCCAATGCGCGGCTCTCGGCGCAGCTGCCGTACATGATGTCCACCTGCCGATTTGCGCATTACTTGAAGGCGATGATGCGCGACAAGATCGGTGGCTTCATGTCCCGGGATGATTGCTGGCGGTTCCTGAACCGCTGGATCGGGAAGTACGTGACGCAGGACGACAAGGCCAGCGCGGCAACCAAGGCCAAGTTCCCGCTGCGTGAGGCGCGCGTGGATGTCGAAGAGGTCAAAGGTAAGCCTGGCGTTTATCGTGCCGTTACGTATCTGCGGCCACATTTCCAACTGGATGAAATCAACGTGTCGCTGCGACTGGTGGCCGAACTGCCGGCAGCGGCGAAGTAGAACCGTGGGGGCTTTAAACAAGGATTCGCAAGATCCTTGAAATCTGAAAAGGAAGATTGAGGGAGGAACAGCAATGGCGAGTGACTATTATCTGGTGATCGACACCATCAACGGCGAATCCAAAAACCCGAACTTTGCAAACGGCATCGAGCTCGACAGCTATTCGTTCGGCGCTTCGAACCCGGCGGATGTGGGCGGCGGCGGTCTGTCGGCCGGCAAGTGCTCCTTGTCGGACTTCAGCTTCACTTGCGCGCTGGACTCGTCCAGCTGGCAGGTGGTGAAGGATCTGTATGCCGGTACGCACATTCCGAAAGCAGTTTTCAGCGGATGCAAGGCCGGTGGCGGCGGCAGCACATACGTCTACATCATTGTGACCATGACCAACTGCTACATCACCAGCCAGAGCACCGGCGGCGGGTCGCAGGGTGTGCCGTCCCAGAGCATCAGCTTCGCGTACGAGCAGATCGAGTACCAGTACTACACGCAGAACACGGATGACGGTTCTACCGTGTTGGCTGGTAGCGCGACCTACAACATCGGCACGGGCGTGAATTCGTAGTCTGCCTCGCGTCGATTCGCTTTGAGCAGCGGGAGGGCATTTTGGCAAGCGAAAGCAGCTCGCCAGAATGCCTTTCCTTGCTGTGTTTCTGACGTGGTTCGTTGACCGGCTGAGAGACTTCCTAACCTCCAGATTCCCGAACGGGGTTTCCATGAACGCAAGAGAGCTTTACCAGGCAGGACGGCTGACCGATGCCATCAAGGCCTTAAGCGCCGAGGTACGCGATAATCCGTCGGACGCGAAACGCCGCACGTTTTTATTTGAGCTTTTGTGTTTCGCGGGAGAGTACGAGCGCGCCGACAAGCAGCTGGAAGTACTGGGCCAAGCAGGGCCAGAGAGCGAGATGGGAGTGATGCTTTACCGCAGCGCTCTTTTCGCCGAGCGCCAGCGCCATGACTTGTTCGAGCGGGGCGAATTGCCCGCAGGGCAAGACGAGACGGGAGGGGACCGCACGGGCGTAGTCAACGGAAAAGGTTTCAATTACTTCGGCGACTCGGATCCCAGAATTGGCGCGAGGCTGGAGCTGTTTGCGGCGGGCAATTATCTGCTGCTGCCGCTCGAGCACGTAGCCTCGATTCAGATTCCTCCGCCCCAGAGACTCCGCGACTTGATCTGGACGCCAGCGGCCGTACGGACGGCCCCGTCATTCAAAGGGACGGAACTGGGAGAAGTCCTGTTGCCCGTGCTGAGCCCGTTTTCGTGGCGGCATCCGGACGAGGCAGTGCGTCTGGGTCGAATGACCGTATGGGAGAAACCACAAGGGCTTGAGTACCAGGTCCCGCTCGGTCAGAAGATGTGGCAAGTCGACGAAGACGATATTCCTTTTCTCGAGCTGCGCTCGCTTGAGTTTAATCCAGCTTCTGTGGCCGCCTGATCATGCCCGTTCCTGACGATCTGCTGCAACCGATAGCCGGTGAGAATCCCGGCGGCGTCAACCTGCGTTACGACCCAGTCTACGACAAGATCAAGGAAGCGCGCCGCGAGGAAGCCCAGCCGCCTCCGGGGATGACGGAGCAAGACCGGAAGGTTTCCGATAACGTCCAGGTGATGAAGCTCACCACCGACCTGCTGACGAACAAGACAAAGGATCTGCAACTGGCGGCGTGGTACACGGAAGCGGCGCTGAAGCAGAGAGGCTTCGGCGGACTGCGTGAGGGTCTGGCCTTGTGCCAGGGTCTGGTCGAGAAGTTCTGGGACAATCTGTATCCAGAAGTGGAAGATGGGGATCTGGAATCGCGCGCGGCTCCGCTGGGGTTTGTCGGGACGAAACTCGACATCCCGCTGAAGCTCGCGCCGGTCGTCGAGAAGGTGAAATACAACATCCTGGACTACCAGGCGTCGCGCGACCTGGGCTACGAGGACCTGGCAAAAACGGAGGACGCGAAGAAAGCGCGCGCCGCGAAAATCAAAGAAGGGAAGCTGACTCCCGAGGCTTTCGACAAGGCCTTCGAGGAAACGCCCAAGAAATTTTATTTGCAGGCGGAGCAGGATCTTGACGCCTGCATGCAGCAGATTTCCCAGTTCAGCAAGATTTGTGACGAGAAGTTCGGGGACGCGAGTCCCGCGTTCGGCGCGCTGAAGAAAGCGCTGGAAGCGGAACGGCATCTGATCCATACCCTGCTGCAGAAAAAGCGGGAGAAGGAACCGGATCCGGTGGAACCCACCCCGGTGGCGGCTGACGCAACGGCTGGCGCAGATGGAGAAGCGGGAGCAGCAGGATCGGGACCGGTGCGCACGGGCGTGTTGATCTCGATCGAGGGCTCGTCGGAACCTCCGGAGCGCGTAGAAGCGGTCAAAAAGATTGCAGAGGCAGCCGCGTATCTGCGTCGGCTTGAGCCTCTCAGTCCGGCCTCCTACCTTATGTTGCGGGGGCTTCGCTGGGGAGAGTTGCGAGCAGCGATTGACCTTGCGGATCCAACAAAGCTGGAGGCCCCGCCGACCGACCTTCGACGCCACTTGAAGCGGCTCCTGATCGACAAGAAATATGAGCAGCTTCTGGACGCGGCGGAGAGCGCAATGGCACTGCCCTGCAGCCGCGCGTGGCTCGACCTGCAACGGTTTGTGGTCGAGGCCTGCGACGGGCTGGGTAGCGGTTACGAGGGAATCGCGAAAGCCATCCGGTCGGAGCTGAAGGCCCTCATCACAGACATCCCACAGCTCCTGGATGCGACGCTGATGGATGAAACTCCGGCGGCCAATGCGGAAACGAGAGCGTGGCTGGTCTCTCTCACCCAGGCCCCTGCGGCACCTGAGACGCCGGCCGCAGCCGAAGTGAAAGCTTCTTCGAATGGTCTCGGGTCCAGATGGCCGGGGCAACCGACGGATGCATACGCATCGGCGGTCCAGGCACTTCGTGAAGGCCAAGAGCGCAAGGCGTTTGAGATTCTGCAGCAGGATATTGCGCGGAAGCGATCCGGCCGTGAGCGCTTCCGCCGGCGCATGCAGTTGGTGGAGATCTGTGCCTCGGTCAACAAACCCAATGTGGCGCAGCCGATTCTGGATGACCTGGCGGCCGCCATTGAGGCGCACAAGCTGGACGAGTGGGAAGATCCGGCACTGGTAGCCAGCGCGCTGGCAACTCTGATGAAGATGAGCACCAAGATCCAGGCCGACAAGGCGCAACAGCAAAAACTGTTCGAGCGCATTTGCCGGCTGGATCCCGCACAGGCGCTGGGAGATGGGAAGTAAAACATGGTCAAGCGCGATGCCACAGGACCGGTCACGCTTTCCGTGCTGGATCGGCTGATTGACCATGATCCGGAGACTCACTCCGAAGTTCCCCTGACACGTGCGCAATCCCTGCGCGAGCTGAAACTGGCGCTGAAGCGTGACCTGGAATGGTTGCTGAACACGCGACAGACGATCGATCCGGCTCCGGATTCTGCGCGTGAGACCGTGCGGTCCGTGTATCAGTTCGGGCTGCCTGACATATCTTCCAAGTGGGTGCTCTCCAGCCGGGATCACAGCGACCTGATCCGGGAGATGGAAACGGCCATCGCGTTTTTCGAGCCGAGGCTGAAACGAGCGCGCGTCCGCATGGAAATGGGAGAGGGCAGCTTTCGAACATTGAAGTTCGTGATTGAGGGGCTTTTGTGCATGGATCCGGCTCCCGAGCCGGTGCGCTTCGATACGGTGCTGGAATTGGGCAAGGGCGAGTACGAGGTGAAGGGAGCCGACCTTGCGCAATGAACTGAGGAACTACTACGAAAGCGAACTCACGTTCCTGCGACAGGCCGGCGCGGAGTTCGCTGATAAATATCCGAAGATTGCCTCGCGGTTATTGCTGGAGCCGGGCCGGTGCGAAGATCCGCACGTCGAAAGAATTCTGGAAGCGTTCGCGCTGCTGGCGGCGCGGGTTCATCTGCGAATCGACGACGATTTCCCGCAGATCACCGAAGCGCTGCTCAACATTCTCTACCCGCATTATCTTCGCCCTGTTCCTTCCATGACGGTGGCCCAGTTTCATACGGACCCGGAAGCAGGCAAGCTGACCAGCAGCCTGAAAATTCCCAAGGGTACGGTGTTGTACTCCCGGCCGGTGGAAGGCGTTCCTTGCAAGTTCCGGACTTCATACGACACGACTCTGTGGCCGGTAAAAGTTTCGCAAGCGCAATGGATCACCCCGGATCGCCTGCGTCCGCCGCTGCGGAGTTCCGAAGCCGCGGTCCTGCGATTCGAATTGGAATGCTTTCCCGATGTTTCTTTCGACAAGCTTGACCTGGATACACTCACTTTTTATTTGAACGGGGAAAGCGCTGTTGTTCACACGCTCTACGAATTGATTTGCAGAAATACGGTGAGGATCCTGGTGCGGGATCCGGCGAATCCGAAGGCTCCCGTACGGGAACTTTC
>Ga0335071_10001975_pt1 | contig 22110 bp, 12 predicted proteins | sample Lox_Sample_15_FD_206724 | JGI IMG/M metagenome (GOLD analysis project Ga0335071, IMG submission 206724) | Soil microbial communities from Loxahatchee National Wildlife Refuge, Florida, United States - Lox_Sample_1.5 | ecosystem: Environmental > Terrestrial > Soil > Wetlands | place: USA... | reverse complement strand
ACGACCGGTTCCGCGGCTACATCCCCACCTACAAGCTCGGCCAGGCGCGCGTCGCGTTCCTGTCGGAACAGTACGGGCCCGAGTCGATCCAGTCCCTCATCGAGGAAGCGGGGGTGAGGGGAGGCCCGGGAGAGGAGCGCGGGTTCGCCGGATTGGTCCGGCGCGTGCTCGACGAGCCCATCGAAGAGGTCGACGCGCGCTGGCACGCCTGGCTCAAACGCCGCTACTACGGCGCCTACCTGAAAGGCCACCTCGATCTTTCGGACGTCCACGAGGTGAGGAGGCTCCCCTTCGAGCCCGAGGCATTCACCTCTTCGCCCGGCGGAGACGTGGTTCTGTACCGGGGCATCGACCGCGAGAGGGGCCGGGCCCGTCTGGTGCTCGTCGACCCGCGCTCCCCCGAGTCGGCCGAGACGATCGCCTCCGACGACCGGCCGGGGATGGAGTCCTTCCACCCGGTGGACTATGGCGTTTTGGCGGTGGGCCACGGCGTCCTGGCCTTCTCCGCCCAGGACGGGATCGGCGACCGGCTCTACACCGGCACCTTCGCCCACTCGCCTCCCGCGAAGGGGAAACCGGCCCGCCTCCGTCCGGGAGGCATCCATCCCCTGGACGTCCTCCCGCCCGAAGGCGATCGCTTCATCGCCATCGCGGACCCGGCGATCTCGCCCGACGACAAGGAGATCGCCTTCGTGGGTGTCGCCGCGGGCGGGCGGCAGGAGATCTACGTGGCCGCGCTCGATCGGCCCTCCCGGGCCCGCCGGCTCACGGACGATCTCTTCGCGAAGAAGGACTTGGCCTGGGGCGAGGGGGGGATCGTGTACGCTTGCGACGCGACCGACCACGGGCGGCTCAACCTGTTCCGGATCGACCCGGTCACCGGCACCCGCACCCGCCTCACCAGCGGCCCGGACACCGACCGGTCCCCGGCGCCGCAACCCGACGGCTCGGTGCTCTACACCTCGGACGCAGGGGGGAAGCCCGACCTGTGGCAGCTGAGGGACGGCCGGATACGACGCCTCACCGACTTCGCCACCGGCCTCCATTCGCCCCGGGCGGCGAGTGGTCGGGGCCTTTGGGCGGCCACCTTCTACGGCGGCCGCTTTCGCCTGGTGAAGGTCGACCCCATCGCGCTGCTCGACGAGCCCTGGCGGGAGGTGACGCCTCCCCGGGGAGAGCCCCTCCCCATCCCCGAACCAAGCCTTCCTGGAGCGCCGCAGCTCTACCGGCCCTACTCCGTGAGCAACTGGCGGCCCGACGCCGGGTTCATCTACGGAGGCGGCGCCGCCGGGACGATCTACGGGCGGGCCGCGGTGCTGTTCTCCGACACCCTTCGCGACCACCTGCTCTTCGCGGACGTCTCGGTGTACGGCAGCTTCGACTACACCGAGGCGGCGCTCCTGTACGAGGACCGGTCACAGCGCGTCGGCCGGGTCCTGGGCGCCTACCACTACGTCCAGCAGCAGATCGACTCCTTCGACCCCAACCTCGCCTACCTGGAACGCGATTTCGGGGTGACTGGGGCGCTCCGGTACCCGCTCGACCGCTACCAGAGGTACGAACTGGAGCTCTCCGTGGGAGCGGCGCAGCGGTACTGCCTGACCGACTTCTCGGGGCAGGTGGTGCTGGACTGCAACGGCCTGCAGACTCCCGTTCCCCCGTACGGCAGCACCGACGAGTGGCGGCACCTGAACGGCGGGACGAACCTCCTCTTCTCGCCGGTGGTGCGCTACGGCTTCGATTCCGTCCGCTACCACCCCACCGCCGGCCCCTTGAGTGGCTCCTCGCTACTCCTCGAGCTGGGCAGCGATTGGCTGCCCGGCCGCCATGCGATCTCCGGGTTCGCCCGTCTCGACGTGGAGAACTACCTGCAGATCATCGGCCGAACGAAGTTCTGGACGCGGCTGGCGCTCGGGACGAGCTTCTCGCCCGGGGGCGTGAGCCGGCTCTGGGAGCGGAGCTGGCTGCTCACCTCGGCCGACAACCTCCGCGGCTACGGACCGGGAGACGAGGCCTTCCTCATCGGCACCCAGTACTACGTGGCCAACGCCGAGCTGCAGGTCCCCCTCGACCCCGTCCTCCACCTTCCGCTCTTCGAGTACTTCAGCGGGATCTTCGCCTTCGACTTCGGGGGGGTGTTCAACAGCTGGACCGGCGAGCGCGACGCAAGCGGGGCGCTGATCGTGCCCAGCGCCTGGGATTCCCGCACGCTCACCGGAGTCCTCGGGTTGAACGTGGCCTTCGGGCCCATCCTCATCCGACTCCACTTCGGCCACCCCTTCGACATCGGGGGCATCACGACGCCGGCGCTCGCCACGCACGAGCAATGGGTCACGAACTTCACCATCCGTTACCTCTGGTTCTAGCCCACCCGGGGCGAGGCCGTGACCCTGTGCCCAGGTCAGCGTCCCTCGGCCATGGCGAGCTCGACCGCCCGGCGCAGCACCGCGTCGAGCATGGCCGGGGTGAGCCGCCCGGTGTTGGTATTCTGTTGGGAGGGATGGTACGCGCCAAGCACCGCCGGGCCGAAGGGAGGCCTAAACTCCGCCCCGTGGGCGAACCGTGGCCGGGGGCGCGGAATCGGTCGGCCCGCCCGCGAGAGGTGGGAGAGGACCGCGTTCCAGCCGATCGCGCCGAGGGCCAGGAGTACCCGCACCCCCTCGAACAACGACAGCTCCGCGTCCAGGTAGGGCGCGCAGCGGGCCAGCTCGGCGGGAGTGGGCTTGTTGTCCGGGGGTACGCAGCGGCAGGCGGCGGTGATGAACGCGCCGCGCAGGGCGAGGTCGTCGGTGCGGGAGCGGGAGATGGGGGAGCTCGCCAGGCCGGCCCGGTGCAGGGCCCCGTAGAGGAAGTCGCCCGATCGGTCGCCGGTGAACATCCGGCCGGTGCGGTTCGCGCCGTGGGCCGCGGGCGCCAGGCCCACGAGCACGATGGCCGCCTGGGGATCGCCGAATCCGGGCACCGGCCGTCCCCAGTAGACCTCGTCCCGGAACGCGTGGCGCCGGACCCTGGCCACCTCCTCCCGCCAGGCCACGAGCCTCGGGCAGAGCCGGCACCGTTCGATGCGGGCCTCGATGGCGAGGAGGTTCGGGGAGAAGCCGGGACGGCTCACGGGGAACGGGGCTGGGCGGGGGAAGAGCCTCCGGCGATCAGAACAGGCTCTCCGGGACGTAGACGATGTCGCCCGGCTCGAGCGTGAAGTTGGGCGCTTTCCCGAGTGCGATGTCCTGCACGCTCACCCTCGTCTTGGTCTCGGTACCGCCCACCCGCCGGGTGACCGAGGTGGAGTTCTGGGCCGCGGTCTTGGTGAAGCCGCCCGCCAGGGTCACGGCCTGGACGACCGACATCCCGTCCTCGTAGGGGAAGGTCCCCGGCTTCTGCACCTCGCCGAAGACGAAGATCTTCTTGGAGTTGTACTCCTTCACCAGCACGGACACCTGCGGGTCCCGCATGTACTTGCGCGCCAGGCAGTCGCGGATGGCCTCGGCGGCGCCATTCGCGGTGAGCCCCCCCACCTCCACGCTCCGGCAGAGTGGGAAGATGACGTCCCCATGGGTTCCGACCTGGTACACCCCCGACAGCTCCGGCTCCTGGAAGACCCGAACTTCAAGGACGTCGCCCGGGCCGAGGGTCGACGCCACCGGCTGGGGATCGGGCGCCGCCTCGCCCGCGCCCGGCTCCCCCATGCTCGCCCCGTCGCTATGGGCACAGCCTCCGAAGAGGAGGGCCGCGGCGAAAAGGAGCGGAACTCTCGAGGTGCGTGCCATGAGGGGTGAACGCCCGACGTGGTACCGGACTTCGGCAGCCGCCGTCAACACCGGTGATGGAGGGCAAGGACCCGCTCCCCGGCGCGAGGGCGGATCCGAGGTCCGGCGACGCCTTCAGTAGGTCGCCCGCACCCGAAGGTAGATCTCGGTCTTGTTGTAGTTGTAGCCAGGCAGGTTGACCTGGCTGGGCGGCAGGGCGGAGGTGCGCTTTGTGTAGGTGAGCCCTCCACCGGCCCGGAGCCAGCGGTTCACCTCGACTTCCACCGAGCCGTCGATGGTGAACAGGTCGGCAGAGAAGTCCGAGAGGAGGGGGTAGTTCCGGTGTTCGTACGAGCCGCTGAGGAGTCCGGTGTACCTCGCCGAGAGAAGCGTCCGCGCGTCGAGGTAGGCGCGATGGGTGGTGTAGCCACTGTCCTCGGAGGGGTCGGAGTCCAGGTCGTGGAGGTATCCGAGCTTCAACGAGGAGGTCTCGAGGGGCAACCATTCGCCCTCCAGGTTGGCGAGCCAGCCCGAGACCGAGCCACCCGTGTCGGATACCTTGCCGTAGCCTCCCTTGACCGTACCGGCCACGTGGGCCGTGAAGAGTCCTGCCGCGCCCGCCCAGGCGCGCCCGCCCGTGGCATGGCTCCCCTGGTCGGAGTTCGGAAACCGCTTCCAGTACTCTCCCTGGACCAGCGCCGCCGTGCGGGGGAGGAACTTCCAGCGCACATCGAGCTTGGCGCTCCCCTCGCTGTAGTTCTGCTCGGCGACGGTTGCGGGATTGCACTGTGGGCTCGTGCCGGGACAGAGGGGGCCGGTTGCGAAGGGCTCGTAGGTCTCGAGGTCCCACACACCCGAGAGGGTGGTGATGAGCGCGCCGCCGCCCGGGCGCCAGGGCACCCCCACGTTCAGCACGTTGGAGTTGGTGATCACCGCCCCACCCAGGGTGAACACCTGCGTGCTGCTTGACCGGCTGAAGTTGTCCGAGAGCTCGAGCCCGACGGTGCCGCGCCGGTTGAGGCCCACTCCGAGCCCGGCCCCGCCGTACAGCCGCGAGAGGTCGGAGTTCTGGCCCAGGTACTGGGCCCAGTCCAGGTCGGCCGTGAGGCTCACTGCCACGGGGTCGCTGGTCGAGTCGAAGGTGAGACCGGGCCGGAAGTGGAGGATGTAGCCCGCCGTCGCCTGGCCCTGAGCGGTGTAGGCGATGTTGGAGTCGTACCGACCCTCGAGCTCGAAGTACGGGTGGAGGCGGCTCGTGCTGCCGCCCAGGCGGATCCCGTCCCCCGGCTCGGCCCGAGCGGAGGCGGCGAGTCCCAGGGCGAAAAGCACGGCCAAGGCGTGACTCGCCCTCCGGTCCCCCTTCACCGTCCACTCCGCGTCATCGGCGAACCCCGTCGACGGCCCCCGGCTTCGAACTGTGCTCGCCGGCCGTCCCTGCGTCCCAAGAACCGCGTCAGTAGTAGGCGCTAGCCGCCACCGGCCGGACCACCGGCGGCGTCACGAGCGCCGGCGGCGATGGTTCACGAATAGTGACATCCTGCCCGGGGAGCCCCTCCGGCTGCTCGACCTGGACGCTGGTCTGCCCGTCCACGAGGTAGGCGAGCTGCCCCAGGCAGATGTCCGCCTCTCCCCCCATCCGAACCACCTTGTCGGTGGCGATGACCACGCGCGCAAACTGGGTGTTGGCCGTCGCGGAGTCCTTCTTGCCGATGGCGTCGACGAGGGCGTCGTTGGCCTGGGTCGCAACCTTGGAGAGACCCTTCATCTGGGTGAGCTGGGCGTTCAGGCAGTTGAGCTTGCCGATGTCCCTCTCGACGCGCGCCTCGTCCGAGCGGCCGGCGACCCTATCCACGGTCTTGCGGATGGTCTTGAGGTTCTGGTCGGCGATCTCGAGCTTCTTGGCGTCCGGGACCTGCGAGGCGGAGTCCGGGGTCATCCCGGCGGCGGGCGACTTTTCCTGGGGAGCCGGGGCAACGGACTTGGTGGCGGGCGTCGCCGGAGCCGCAAAGGCCAGCGCTGGTGAGAGGAGCATCGCGCAGAGCACATATCTCACCATCGGGCTCTCCCCGCAAGCACAGTTCGTCCGGGAAAACCCCTTGAGCTTAAGGGGTTTCGGGGTGCCAGTCAACGCAGCAGAGCCTTCCTCGCCTGCCTGGTATGGGGTCAGAAGACAGGAACCTTCCTCTTCCTTCATCGCGCCGCGGACATCTCCGCGGACATCGCCGGCCCCTCCGGCCCCGTGGGGATGAGCGCCTCCTCGCTCACCGTCTCGGGCCCCTCGTCGGTCCCATCCGTGGGCACGACCCGACAGCGCCAGCGGTCGCCGGGCTTCAGGAGCCGGCCGGGAACCTCCTGGGAGCTGCTCGCAAAGGGCTGGGCCTCTCCGTTCTTCACCCAGATGAAGCGGTAGCGCACCGGGTCGCCGTCCTCGTCCTCGCTCTTCGCGACGATCTCGCAACGGAGCGGCTGGCCCGGGAGAGGTGTGGTGGGCGAGAGGCGGACCCGCGCCGGGCCTGGAGGAGTGTTGAGGATGGTGCGCTCGGCGGTCCCGGCCGGTCCCGCCCCGGCGCCGTCGCTCGGGGCGGCGGTGCACTTCCAGCGGTCGTTCTTCGCGAGTCGGCTCGACTCCACCCGCGAGGGATCTGGCCCGGCCGGCGCAGGCTTGCCGTTTCTCCACCAGGAGTAGCTGTAGGTGACCCGATCGCCGTCCTTGTCCACCGAGGGGACGGCGATTCGGCAGGCCAGGGTATCCCGCCGGTGCGGCCGCTCCGGCTCCACCACCACCTCCGGCGCCGTCGGCGGGGTGTTCCGGATGGTGATCTCAGCGGCCACGTGGGGGCCGTCGGCGAATCCATCGTTGCCCCAGGCCTCGCACCTCCACCGCTCTCCCCGCCGCACGATTCCGGCCGACAGGGCGGGGCTATCCTCTGCCACGGCAACCGGCTGGCCGTTCTTGAGCCAACGGTGGTGGATGGTGACCAGCTCCTCGTCGGCGTCCTTCGTGTGGGATTGCACCTGGCAGGTGAGCTCCTGCCCCACGCCTGCGACCTCGGGCACGACCAGCACGCTCGGGGCAGGCGGGGGAGTGTTCTTGACCGTGACCTCGGCCGTCACCAGCTCGCCACGCTCCTCGCCGTCGAACGGCGTCACCTCGACTCGCCAGACCTCGCCGTGGCGGAGCGTCCCCGGGTGGATGATCGCCGCCTCGAACGGCGCGGGCAAGCCGTCGCGGGTCCAGGCGTACCGGTAACTCACTAGGTCCCCGTCGCGATCGATGGAGGGCTTCTTGATGACAACCTGCACGCCGGTGAGCGCCGTCGGATCGGCCGGCTCGAGGGCCACAACCGGCGGGCCGGGCGGGGTGTTCACGACGTGGCATTCGGCGCTCGCCACCGGGCCGCTGAGCTCGCCGTCGAAGGGGGTGACGGCCACTCGCAGCTCGTCGCCCTTCCTGAGCGACTGGGCGGTGAAGCGCGTCTGGCCCCTGGCGCCGGCGACCACCTTTCCGTTCAGGGTCCACTCGTAGTGGTAGACCACGAGGTCGCCATCGGGGTCGACCGAGGGGGCGAGGATCCGCACCTCGGGGATGGTGCCGGAGGGAACCGGCCCGTCGCAGAGGGACACCGCGGAGGGACCCGGCGGCGTGTCGGCGATGATGGTCTCGACGCGGGCCGTCGGACCGTCCGCTTCGCCGTCGTTGGGGGTCACCTCCACCGCCCACTTCTCGCCCTTCCTCGGGAGCCCCCGGGGAATGAAGGCCTGCTCCGCCGGCACGTCGACCTTCTGGCCGTTGCGGGTCCACGCGTAGCGGTAGGTGATGCTGTCGCCGTCCGCGTCGGGCGGCTGCTGGCCGGAGATGGCGAGTCCGTCGACGCGCCGGGGACTCGCCGGGACGAACTTGATCACCGGGGCGGGGGGTGGGGTGTTCACGATCGCGACCCGGCCCCGGACCACCGGGCCGTACGCCTCCCCGTCGTGGGCCTGGACCTCCACTTCCCAGTGCTGCCCCTTCATCAGCTCGGCGGCGGAGACCTTTGCGCTCGTGGTCCAGTAGGGCGGCCCTTGCCAGGTCTCGCCCCCGTCCGCCACCGCCACCGGAATCCCGTCCCGAAGCCATCGATAGCGGTAGCTGATGGGATCGCCGTCGGCGTCGGGCGCGGCTTTCGTCACCCGGACCTCGAGCGGAGCGCCCACGGTGGGACGGTCGGTCGCGAAGGCCATCTCGGGGGGGCCCGGAGGTGCGTTCTCCACGAGCACCTCGTCGCTCGTGGAGGGGCCCGCCTCGAAGGGATCCCGCGGCGTGAACGTCACCCTCACCCGCTCGTGCTTGTGGAGCGCGGTCGCCGGGAGGGTGGGAAGGCCGCTCCCCGTGGGCTTGCCGTCGCGCGTCCAGGCGATGGTCTCGGTCACCTTGTCGCCGTCCGCGTCGGTCGAGGGCCTGAGGACGACGAGCTTCAAGGGCTGCCCGCCGCGGGGGTGGCGGGGCTCGATGGCGATGACCGGCGGGATGGGCGGGGTGTTCACGACCTTCACGGTGGCGGTCCCCGGCGGACCGTCGACCTCTCCGTCGTTCGCCACCACCGAGACCTCGAACAGGTCGCCGCGGGCCACGGCCGCGCCCGGGATCCCGCGGCCCTCGGCCGCGACGCCGTCGAACGGCTGCCCGTTCTTCTTCCAGGTGAAGCGGTAGGTGAGCGGGTCCTGGTCGACGTCCTGGGCCGGCGTGACGACCACCGCCCGGAGCGGGTCGCCCCGGCGCGGGGTCTCGGGCAGGATCCTCACGAGCGGCGCCGTGGGCGGGGTGTTCAACACCGTCACCTCGGCCGTCGCCACCGGGCCGGCCAGCTCCCCGTCGTTGGCGTCGACCTCGACCCTCACCTTCTGGTGCTTGGCGAAGAGCTCCTGGGGTAGGCCGGCCGAGGAGAGCGGCAGGTTCAGTGCGGTCCCGTCCACCGTCCAGCGGTACTCGTAGGAGAGCGGGTCGTCGTCCGCGTCCGTGGCCGGCTTCAGGAGCTTCACGGTGATGGGCGCACCGCGGCGGGGCATGGGCGGGTCGAGGGCGACCTCCACCGGCCCGGGGGGCGTATCGGCCACGCGCGCCAGGGCCAAAGTGGCCGGCCCCGTAAGCTCGCCGTCGCTCGCCACCACGCTCACGCCCAAGAGCGCACCCTTGCGCAGCTTCTCCCCGGGAAAGGTGTCACCGGTGATCCCCATGGGGACCCCGTCCACCATCCACTCGAAGCGGTAGCTGACGGGGTCGCCGTCGGGGTCCACCGCCTGCCTCGCGACGACGGCGCGGGTCGGCACGTTCCTAAGCGGCCGGGCCGGCTCGATCGCCACCTCCGCCGCGCCCGGCGCGGTGTTCCGGATCGAGATCTCGGGACCGGAGATGGCCGCCCCCTCGGCTCGGCCTCCGCCCGCGGGGGCCGAGAGCCCGAACCGCCAGTGCTCGCCGCGGCGGGCGGTGCCGGGCGGAAGCTCGCGCTTGCCGTCGAGCTCGTGGACGGGCGAGCCGTTTCGGTACCAGGTGATGCGCGGGACCGGTACCGCCTCGCCCGGCGGGGCGTCGAGCCAGACCCCGCGCCAGCTGGCGCGGAGGGCGTCGCCCACTCCGGGCGCAGCCGGCTCGAGCCGCAGGTCCTTGTACGTCGGCGGGTACGGCCCGAAGCGGCCCGAATGCGACGAGTCGTGGCCCGGTCCAGGCCAGGGCGCCGCGGCCACGGCGTTCCCCACTCTCTCAGCGCGAACAGCGTGCACGTCGCCGCTCGGCAACCCCACGAAGACCGAGAGCGAACCGTCCCCGGCGAGGTCGGCGAGCAGTGGGCTCGCCGTCACGTCCTCGGCCCCCAGGTCGGCCGGGAACCCGCGGAGCTCCTTGCCCCCGCGTCCGAGGGCGTGCACCGCTCCTTCGGCCGACACCACCACCACCTCGAGGGATCCGTCGCGGCCGAGGTCGCCGACCGCCGGCCCGCCCATCACCCGGGCCCCGACCCGGACCGGGTAACCCGGGACCGGCACTCCCCCGCGGCCCACGGCGTGTACCATCCCGTCCGCCGACGCGAAGATCACGTCCAGCTTCCCGTTGCCCTCCAGGTCGGCGATCGCGGGGCCCTCGTAGATCCGGTACCCGGCGGCGACGGGGAACCCGGGAAGGGGCTCTCCCGCCGCGCTCACCGCATAGACGTCGAAGTCCTGGCTCGCCACGATGAGGTCGAGCACCCCGTCGTCGTCCAGGTCGGCGAACACCGGCGCCCCGCTCACCGCATATCGGGTGACGAGGGGAAACCCGGGCCTCTCGCGCAGGGTCTTGGCGTCGAGGACATGGACCTTGCCGTCCTCGCAGCCCACCGCCAGCACTCGGCCGCCGGGCCACTGGCCGCTCGCGACCGGGCTCGTCACGGGGGCGCCCAGGGACACGGGAAACCCCCGGGCCTCGGTCCCGTTCTTCTTCAGGGCGTGCAAACGGCCTTCCTCGTCGCCCACCAGGAGCTCGGGCTTGCCGTCGCCGTCCACGTCCGCGAAGGACACACCCGCCCGTACCGTTGCGCCCAGCTTCACCGGCCAGCCGGCCACCGGACCACCGTTCCACAGGAATACCCGGCCGGCGGAGGTGACCACGGCGATCGCCGGCTTCCCGCCGCCGTCCATGTCGGCGGCCGCAGGGGCACCGACCGCCACCTCCTCGGGCGCGGCCGCGAGCATGAGCGGCAGTCCCGCGGGAGACCCGCCGTCCGCCCGGAAGCTCGTGAGTCGATCTCCCGCCGCAACCGCCAGGGTGGGCGTTCCGCCTACCGTGACCTGCACCGCCGACGCCGAGATCCGGCCGCCCGCCTCGCGAGGGAAGTTGGAAAGCGCCCCCGCGCCGAGCGCGAGAGCGAGGAGGAGTCCGTTCATGGGGGGCCTCGCACGATCGAGACGAGGTTACCCGGAGTCCTAGGCGGTTTTCTACCTGGGTTCCCGCCCTACTTCTCCGACGAGGTGGTAACGAGGCCGGCCTAGAGGCGTTCCGCGAGCCGCTGGCTGGTCTCGCGGAGCCGGGAAGACAGGATGCGTGCGACGTTGATCACCACGAACGTGAAGCCGTCGCGGGAGCGCTTGCGAAAGGCCGTGAACGCCTCGGCGGTGAGCTCGAGCGCCTCGCACGGCGTCCGGGCTCGGACCGTGGCCGAGCGGGCCTCGCGGTCCACCAAGGCCATCTCCCCGAAGGCGGCTGGCGCGGACAAGATGGTGATGACCTTGTCGGCACCGCCGTGGCGGTTCAGGACCTCGACCTCCCCGGTGGAAAGGACGAAGAGCGACGCCCCGGGATCTCCCTCCTGAAACACCACCTCCCCCTCGCGCCAGGAGACTGGCCGGCACAGCTTGGCGAGGGCGACCAGCTCGGCCTGCGAGAGCAGCTCGAAGACTGGCGAACGGCCCAGGGCCTCCACCGGAGACAGGGTCATTTCTCCTCGACCTCCGGGGGGACCTCGCCCTCGCGGCGGGCGCCGTGCCGCGGTCCGAGAAAGTAGTCCTCGAAGCGCCGGTCCCCCTCGTCGACCGAGAGCCGCAGCCCCTCTCGCGCCGCCTCCAGGCAGGCCACCCCCCGGACGCGACCGACGGTGTACACCTCCAGCGGCCGGACCGGGAGGTTCCAGCCGGAGGCGTCCTCGTAGAGGGCCACCGCCCAGGCGGCGCGCTGGTCATCGGGGTTGCGCCAGTAGAGGAAGGAATCTCCGGCGGCGCACCCGAAGCGCTCCCGGGCGGCCTCGAGCAAGCTGGCCCGACGGCGGCCTAACTCGGCGAGGACGCGTTCTGCCCTCTCCGCCTCCTCGCGGAGCTGCCGCGCGCGAACCCGCTTCTCCTCGGCGCCCCGGAAGAGTTGCTCGGCCTCGCGGATGATGAGACGGGAGCGGCTGGCGTGCTCGGCGGCGAGCAGCGATCGCTCGAAGCTCCTTTCCCAGGCGGCCTCGACCTCGTCCCAGAGGCGAGTCCGCTTGCGATCCTCTTCGGCGTACTCGTCCTGGAGCACCCGGAGCTGGCGCTCCGCCTGCCGGAGCGTCCCCTCCGACTGGGCCCGGGCCCGGTCCCCGTCCTGCGAGGCCTGGGCGGCCCGGGCCACCTCCTCCCGCCTGAGCTCCACGTTCCGCTCGGCCCCGCCGAGCCGGTACCAGAGGTCCGAGGTTCGGAAGCGTTGCTCTTCGAAGCGCGCCACCTGCTCGAGCGCCTTGACCTCGTGCCCCTGGGCCTCCGCCGAGACCCGCGCCGCGTCCTCCTCGGCCAGGCCGGCCGCGGAGAACGTGTCGATGGCGAGGCGCTGCAACGCTTCCGCCTCGAGGTCGGCCTGCCGGTACTCGCCCGTCGTCCGCTCGTGGCTCTTTCTCGCCTCGCGCTCCCCCGCGAGGGCGGCCCCGAACTCCGCCCACCAGGTCGCGAAGGAGGGGCCGTGGAGGAGCTCTCGCAGATCCCGCAGCGGGATCACCCGCATCGGCCTACCCTCCGGGCGAGAAGAAGAACGGGTACTCGACCGTCACCGGACCGGAAGGTCGAAAGGGGAGCCGCCAGGCGCGCATCGTGTTCGCCACGCAGGTCGCAACGTCCTGCGAGCCGAGGCCGTTCTCGACCACCGAGAGGTCCTGGATCCCCCCCGTCTCGAGGATGGTGAAGCGGATCCGGATCCGCCCGCGCAGCGAGGGATTCCTCTTGAGGGCGTTCTCGTAGCAGGCGGTGAGGAGTCCCTTGCGGGCCCGCACGAACGCGCCCAGCTTGGCCTGGTCGACCTCCGCCGAGTCGATCTCGGCCGCCTCGGCCGCCACCGACCCGGACACCTTCACCTCCGCCTTGGTACCGTAGCTGACCTGACCCCCGCCGCCTCCGGCGGTGGCGAGGCTCCCGATGCTGGCCGTCCCGCCCTGCCCGCCGCCCTTGCGGCCCCCCACCGCGGAGGCGTCGGTGGCGACCGCCACCCCGCCGGCACCGGCCAGGGCACTCGCCACGTCGCCCACTCCGCCGGCAGAACCGAACACGTCGGCCACAGCCCCCCGGCCCGTCCCCGGCCCCAGGGCTCCCAGGACCTTGAGGATCCCCTTCGACTGCACCGCCCGGGCCGCCGCCGCCGCGCGCGCCGCCTTCCCCTCCGGCCCCGGCTCCGCCTTCTTGGGCTCGGGCTTCTTTTCCGGGGTGGTCTCGACCTTCACCTCGGCGGCGGGCTCCACCGGCTTCTCCGGGATCTTGGGCGGTTCCGGTTTCTTCTCCGGGATGAGGACCCGGGCGTAGCGGTCGGGGATCTCCTCCAGGGTCACCTCGCGCTGTGGGATATCGGTCGCCGCCAGCGCCGCGTACAGCCCACCGTGCAGGAGGAACGAGATGCAGAGCATGGTCACGAACAGCCGATCCATGCTCTGGAAGTGGTTCCCCTTGTTCACCCCCGGGAGGGCAGGGCGGGGCGCCTCCGGGGCCGGCGTGACGAACTGCCAGAGCACGGTGACCTCTCCCAGGACCAGCTTGCCGCGCTGGTCCTCCCGAACCGGGACCACGTAGCCCGCCCCCTGGCGCGCGGCGAGCCCCTGGGCCACGAGGGCGGAGAGGTCGGCCTCCCCCTGCGCCCCCTGGAGACGGCCTTGCACCCCCGGGCCGAAGGCGAGCAGGCACCGATCGCCTTGCCAGGCGAAGAGGGGAACCGAGGCGGCCAGGGACGAGCCCGGCACGACGATCGTGCTCCTTTGACCGGAGCCGATGGTGACCACCTGGCGCCCGGGGAGGATGCGCTCCTCCACGATCTTGCCGTTGCGGATGACGCCGACGCGGAGGACCTTTGCCTGCTGTGCCACCATCTCGTCGCTCGCCTCGACCTGACCTCTAGAAAGGATCCTCTCCCAGCGCCTGCTTCGTCTTCGGGAGGAACGACTCGGTCCGCTCCGGCTCGCCGGGGCTCACGCTCGCTCGCGGCATGAGGAACAGCGCCTGGGGCTTCTGGATCCGGCCTTCGACCCGCATCTCCTCGAGCCGGAGCACCTTCCGGGGCGCCGGCTTGTTCGGGGTCACCTGCTTTGCCTGCGCCCGCGTCTCGTGGCCCTTCTTCGGCGGCGCCGCCCCGGTCTTCTCGGCGGCGGAGGAGGCCACACCGATGGTTAGCACGGCCACGGAGAGGGCGACAAGAAGAGCGCGGGCGGTCACCTGTCGCTCCTTTCCGCACCCGCCGGTGCGGCGGGAGCGTCCTTCGCGGCGTCCGGGTTTGTGGAGGGGCTCTTTCCCGTGCCCTTCTTCTTGGCTTTGGTGGGCGGGGCGCCTCCCGCGGGCGCCGTCCCCGGCCCCTTTCCGGCCACGGGGGAAGCGGCTGCGCCCGCCGGGACCACCTGCGGTTGCGCCGCCTCGTCCGCCTTCTTCTGCGCGTCGGCTTCGCGGCGCAGCCGGTTCTTCTCCTCTCGCTCGAGCCGCTTCTTCTCGCGCTCGATGGCCCGGGCGGCGTCCTTTCGGTAGGCGGCGATCCGCACGTCGTCGCCGCCCCCCTGCTGGTATGCGTCGAGGTAGACGACGCCCTGCTGTAGGCGCTGCTGGGCGGCCAGGCCGGGCTTGTCCCCGTCCAGGTAGAGGATGGCAAGGTTGTAGTTCGCGTCGTTGAGCTTCCGATCGAGGGAGAGGGCCTTGTGGTAGGCGTCCTCGGCCTTCTGGAACTCCTTCTCTCCGCGGTAGGCGTTGCCGAGGTTCATCCAGGCCATCGCGCTCCCGGGGGCGTAGCGGACCGCCAGCTCCAGCTCGGTGGCGGCGGTGGCGTAGTCCTCTGCGTCCGCGAGCAGCGCGCCGTAGTTGACGTGAGCCTCGGGATAGTCGGGGCGCAGTGCGGCCGCGGTCCTGAAGCACTCGAGGGCGCGGAGCCGATCGCCCAGGGCCAGCTCCACGAACCCGAGCCGGTTCCACACGGTCGCGTCGCGATCGTCGATCTGCTGGGCGTTCTCCAGGACCATCTTGGCGAGCTCGTACCGCTTCTTTCGCGCGTAGACGGTGGCCAGGCTCACCATGGCGGGGACGTTCTTCTCCTCGGTCTTGAGTGCCCGGCGGGCCGCCTCCTCGGCGGCGTCGAGCTTGCCCTGGGCGAGGAGTGCCTCGGCCAGGCCGTTCTGGAGGGCCACCACGTCCGGGGTGCTCTTCAGCCGAGCCCGCATCTCCGCCTCGGCGTCCGGGGCGCGGCCTCGCCGGGCGTCGAGTCGCACCAGGTCCTGGGCGGCAGGGAAGAAGGTCGGGTTCTTGTCCAGGACCTTCGCGTAGAGGGTCCGCGCACCCGCGTCGTCGCCCATCCGCTCCCGCAGGAGGCCCGCGTTCACCCCGGCGAAGGCGGCGGAGGGGTCGGCCTCGAAGGCTTTCTCGAACGCGGCCGCGGCGCCGGGGAGGTCCCCCGCCTCTTCGCGCCGCACTCCCTCCCCGAAGGCGCCCCGGGAGTCCGAGCTGAGCGCCACGGGAGCCTCGCCCGGGAGACCGGTGATGGGCGCCGCCGGCGGCGCCGCTGGCGCCGCGGGCTCGCCCGGGGGCGGGGCCGCCGCCGCAGAGGGAGAAGGCTTCTGGGCCCCGGCACAGGACACGAGGAGCGCCAGGGCGGCGGCTGCGCCAAAGCGTGCGGCCCGCCCGGGAGCGGCCCTCCAAAGGGGTCCTTCCTCGCCCCTCGTCGCACCCACGCGGCTCACGTTCCCTTCTCCTTGGGTTTACGGGCCAGGGCGTCGGCCGCCGCCGCCGCCTCCCTGGCGCGCGCCGGCCGGCCGGCCTGGTCGAAAAGGGCGCGGGCCCGGCGGAGAGCGATGAGCGCCACCGAGGCGTTCGCCCTGGAGCAGGCCGGATCCCGCCCGAAGGTGAGGTACCGATCGGCGGCATCGGCGGCGCGATGTGCCAGATCGAGCTCGGCGGCGACGTTCTGCATGGCGATGCAGCGGTTGCCGTGTTCGGGCCAACGATCCAAAAAGTCGCCGTACAGTTTCGCTGCGGCAGCGTGGTCGCCCTTCTTCGCCTGGAAGGCAGCCAGGGTGAGAGTGGCGCTCGGGGCCACCCGGGAGTCCGGGTATTCCTGGAGGATGCGCTCCCGAAGGCCCGCGGCCCGCGCCGGATCTCCCGCCCGGTCCCAGGCGATGGCGGCGTTGTGCAGGGCGCTCGCGGCGTCGGGCGAGCTCGGGTCGGCCGCCACCGCCTCGAAGGCCTCAGCGGCCTCGGCAGACTTGCCCGCATCGAAGAGCTTCTGTGCGGCGAGCAGGGCCGCCCCGGACACCGCCTTCTTCAGCTCGTCCTGGGCGCGGGCGAAGAGCTCCCGGGACCGGCCCTCGGCCTTGGCGAGCTCTTCCTCGAGCAGCTGCCCGAGGCGCTCAGCCGCGGCCTCGTAGCCTTGGCGATCGCCGGTCACGAGGAAGGTCTGCAAGTAGAGGGGGATGGCCTCGACCAGCGCCTCGGCGTCCGAGGGCCAGCGGGAGAGCACCGCCGCGAGGCGCCTCTGGGCGTCGGCCATGTCGTCGAAGGCGTACGACACCTTGGCGGCGCCGACCGCCAGCCGGCCAGGCGAGGGCAGGGTTTGCTCCTCGGGCGGGCGGGAAAGCGTCGGATCGGCGTCGCAGACCGAGAGGTAGGCGTCGACCGCCTCGACGAAGCTCTTCCAGGCGCCCGGCGGCGGCTGGGGGGCGAGCGGACCGGGCCCGCGCTGGTCGGCGAAGAGGAGCCTCACCGGAGGGAGGGTGCCCGCCCGCGCCTCGGCGGTGGCCACGTTGACGAGAGCCTGGGCGGCGAGGTGCCAGCCCATGGCACGGGAGTCTTCGTCGGCCTCGGGGTCCCGGGCCACCCCGGCCGCGAGCTGGGCGGACCGCTCGTAGGCGCCCGCCCGGCCGAGGAGCTGCGCCGCCTGGTAGCGAAGGGTGAGGCGCCAGGCCGAAGCCCCGGCGGCCTCCGCCTTGAGCAACCCGTCGGCGGCGGCACTCCATTCCTTGCGGGCCTGGTCGAGGTCGCCGCCGTCGCGGGCGGCGTCTCCCCGAGCGAGGCTCTCGAAGGCCGCCCCATAGGCGGCCTGGGCGGCCTCCCCGGCCCGGAGCGTCGTCCCCGGTTCGAGCGGCTCGTCTGCCTGGTGCGGCGGCACAGGCTGGGGGGGCTCGGGACGAGGGCGGGGCGCGGCGCAGCCGGCCGCCGCCGGGAGGGCCACGAGGGCCACGAGGCGCGTCAGGCCGCGCATGCGTCGCCCCTCGATCACGGCTTTGCCTCTCGCCCCGCGGCCGGCGCGTCGGCGCGGGTGGTGGCGGGTGGCGGGCTTTCGGGCGCCGGAGCGGGCTCCGCCGACGGTGCGGGCTCGGCCGGCCCGGGCAGGGGCCTCCGGGTGGGCCCCTCGGGCGTGTCCGCGAAGGCCGCGGGCGAGCTGTCATCGGTGATGAGAGCGGACTTGGCCTCCTTCAGCACCGGGTACTCGGTGGGCCGGTAGCGGGCCAAGGACTCGCTCACCTTCTTGGTCCACTCGTTCTTCACGTGGAGGCGGCGGGCGGCCTCGAGCGCGTCGATGTAGACCTTGACCGCCTGGTCCTCGTAGGGCTGCGCGAACTGGGCCAGCGCGTCCTGGTAAGCGGCCAGGTACTCTTCGTTCTTCTTCACCTCCGGGGGGATGGGCGCGTCGTAGAGGGTCTGGGCCAGCCGCTCCAGCATGTAGGCCTTGCGGTAGAAGGCGGCCAGGATCCAGTCCGGCCGCTTGTAGCGCATCACCTCGTCGTACTCGGGGGCGACCCGCTTGGCCTCGGCGAGCTTCGCGTCCAGCGCCGCCTTGAGCTTCTTGGTGTTGGTGGTGGCGGGCAGGGTGATGCGGTCGTACCGCTCGAAGTCGTATTCGGCCAGCCGGAACCGGGCCTCCGCGGCCGCCGCCGCGGCGGAGGTCGCCACCTCGGGCTTGAGCCCGCGGGCGGCGAACTCGCGCACCGCCGCGGTGTAGGCCGCCCTCGCCTCGGCGTCCTGGTGCAGCTCCTTGTAGGCGAGGCCGATCTTGAGGTGCGCTTCGACCACGAGCTCGTGCTCCTTGGTCTTGGAGAACCGGCGCACGAACTCCTCCAAGGCCTGGATCTCCTTGCGCCAGTCGGAGGTCTTCTCGTAGATGACGGCGGCGTGGAACTGGGTGCGGGCGGCGTCCTCCGCTTCCGGGTAGCTCTTGGCGTAGCGGACGTAGGTCCCGGCCGCCTCGTCGTATTGCTGGAGGTTCTCGAGCGAGCGAGCGGCGTTGAAGAGCGCGTCCTTGCGGTGCTTGGACTTGGGGTACCGCTCGACGAGGAGGAGGTAGCGCCCCACCGCCTTGTCGAAGTCGTAGGTGTTCTCGGCGTTGAACCCCACCCGGAACAGGGCCTCGTCCGCGAGGGGGGACTTCGGGTACTCGGCGTAGATCCGCTCGTAGAGCCGCAGCGCGCTCTCGAAGCGCCGGGCCGACTCGTAGCAGCTGGCGGCGTTGTAGAGCGCCTTGTCGGCGAACTCGTGATGGGGATCCTCGGCCACGAGCTTCAGGAAGAGGTCGGCGGCGGGCTCGTACTGTTTGGCCTCCATGAGCTGCATGGCGCGGTTGAAACGCCCCCCCAGCTTGAACTTCTGGAGGCTGGCATTCAGGGCCAGGTTCTTGCCGACCGCGGCCGTCTGTAGCCGTTCCGAGGAGGCCTCCACCGCCGCCCAGTCCTTCTGGGTGAGGTGGCTCTCGATGATGAGGTTGGCGGCGTACTGGGCCACCGGTGAGCTGGGCCAGCGGTCCACCACCTCCTCGAACCGGCACCGCGCCTCGTCGAGGTCCCCATACTCGTAGAAGAGCTCGCCCGCCTTGTAGGCGATGGCCGGGCCGCGCTCGTGCTCGCTCACGTCGTCGAGGAAGGTGTCGGAGTCGCGCACCAGGTTCTGGAGTACCTCGGGAAGCGGCTCGGCCCGTACCACCTCGTCCGGCTTTCGGTCGGCGGAGCGCAGCACCTTGCGCTCCTGGAGCTGTCCGGCGCGCTCGAGCCGGGTGACCTCGCCCTCCCAGCTGATGATGGCGGACAGGGCAGCGTCGGCCAGGTGTGCGTCGCTCGAGGGGTCGTCGCGAACCTCGGCATACACCTCGGCGGCCCGGCGGAAATCGAGCGCGTTGTAGAGGCAGTCGGCCCACTGGTACTTGAGCTCGTGGGCCTGCTTCGAGTGGGGGAACCGGCTCACGTAGTCGCCGTAGGCCTTGGCGGCGACCCGGTACTCGGTCACGGCCGCCTCCAGGCGCCCCTCGGCCTTGAACTGCTGGGCCTGGGCGTGGTGGAAGCTGGCGGTGCGAAGCAGGCTCTTCTCCGAGAGGTCGCGCACCGCGGTGATGAGCTCCGGGTCCCCCTTGTTCTTCTCGTACCAGGGGGTGCCCTCGCCGTAGGTGGCCACGAGCACCTCGCGGGCGCCCGCCTCCTCGTCGAAGCGCCGGTCCCGCGACCAGCAGAGCACGATCTTGGCCTGGATCTTCGGGGCCTCGGGGGAGAGGGGGTCCACGGCCAAGACCGCCTTGTAGGCCTTCACCGCCAGGGCGTACTTCGTCTCCTCGAAGTAGACGTCGCCCATGCGCCCGTAGATCTCGGCCTCGTACGGCCGCCCACCGAGCGCCCCGAAGTAGGCCAGCGCCTTCTCCACCCCGCCGAAGGCCTCGTCGGTGAGGCTGATGGCGGTGTACTGCACCGCCTCGGGCCAGACTTCCCCCTCGGGCTTCTTGCCGGTCTTTCGCGACTCGTCCACGTAGTGATCGAGGAGCCTCACGAAAGCGTCGACCGAGCGGGGGTAGTCGTCCAGCCGGTAGTAGGTCCAGCCCAGCTTGTAGAGGGCCCTTGGGTAGAGGGGATGGTCCGGGTAGGCGAGGACCTGCCTGTATTCCTCGGCGGCGCGGGAGAGGGAGCCGGCCTCGACGGCGTCGAAGTCCCAGTCGCCCATGCGAACCCAGGCCTCGGGCACGTAGGGGCTTTGCGGGAAGCGCCGGATGAGCTGGGTGTAGGCGGCCTGCGCCTCCTCTCCCTGGTTCATCTCGCCCAGGGAGTAGGCCAAGAGGTAGTAGATCCCGTGCAGGAACGGGTAGCGGGGGAAGCCGGTGATGATCCGCTGGTAGAGGGCGATCGATTTCGCGTAGCTCTTCACCGGCGGCGGAGGGGGCTCGCGTCCCTCGGCCAGGGCGGCCCGGGCCTCCCGGGCGTGGGCCACCACCGCGGCCTGGAAGGCCTCGTTGGCCTCCTCGTAGTAGAGCTCGGCCAGCCGGAACATCGTCTCCGGCGTGTAGCTCGGGTCATCCGGGTAGCGCTCCAGGAACGCCTGGAAGCGAGTCACCGCCGCCTCCCGGTCGCCCTTCTCCAGGGACTCGGCCTCGTCCAGGGCCCGCTCGAAGTGATCGGAGAGCGACTTCCTCCTCGCCTTGTACGCCTCGACGATCTCGCCTTGCAGCTCGGCCCGGTAGCCCTTGGCCTCCTCCTCGAACCGCTCGATGGCCCGGATGAGCTCCTCGCGCTCGGCATCGACCCGGCCGGCCGGCACAGAGGGGGTGGGCGGCGGGGCGGGCGACGGGCGAGCGACGGCCTTGCGGGGGCCGCGGACCTGGCAGGAGACGTAGCCGGTACGGGGGGCCGCCGCGAGCGCGGCCGCAGGGAGGACGACGAGGATGGCCAGGGCGGCCCGGGCCATCACTGCTCCTCCTTGAGGACCGGCGCGTAGCGCTGGTCGAGGGCCTTGAGCTCCTCGGCCTGCTGGATCGAGAGCTTCTGGATACGGTCGACGAGGTCGTGCTTGCGCGTCCAGGCGACGTCGTTCAGGCCCACGTCTGCCCGCAGGACCAGGCCGTAGAATTCGCGTCGAACCTCGGTGAAGGAGCGGTAGGCGACCCGGCCCACCGCGCCGCGCGCCTCGGCGCGGACCGCCCGGAGGGCGTCGGCCTCTTGCGCCTGGGCCGCCTCCTCAGCCGCGAGCCGCGCCCGGAGCGCCTCCGCCCTCCGGCGAGCCTCGCCCGCGATCCAGTCGGACAGCGCCCGGGCCCTGGCGCTCACCCCTCCCAGCCGGTCCGCCGCGGCCCAGGCCCGCTCCATCCGGGTGAGCGCCGGGCCCGAGAGCCGGCCGTGGGCCCCGTCGAGAATCCGGCGCTCCTCCGCGAGGAGCGCGAGGTACTCGTCGCGCAGCCGCGCCTCCTCGTCGAGCGCTCCCGAGCCGGCCGCCGCGTCGCGGCTCATGGCGATGTCCTGCCGGAGCTTGCGGAGCTCCTCCTCGTACCCCTCGACCACCTCGCGGTGCTTGCGCAGCTCGGCCGAGAACGCCTCGCGCTGCGCCCGGTCGGCCTGGATCTCGTTCTTGTGGGCCTGGAGCCACACCTCCGTGCCCGCCACCGCGGCGCGAGAGGCCTCGACCGCGTAGCCGAGCGCGAAGGCCTGCCGGTCGACCCCGTCGAGGCGAGCGCGCCAGCGGTCGAGGCGAGCCCGGGCCGCATCCGCGGTCCGGGGCAGGGCGTCGAGGCGGGACTCGAGAACCAGCCGCTCGGCGTGGACCTCGGCCAGCTCGGATTGGGCCGCGGGGTCGAGCGCGCCCTGGGCGGCCTCCACCGCTGCGCTGGCCGCCGCCCCCTGCAGCACCGCCACCCCGTTCTCCACGGCCTGCACGCCGGCGTAGCCCTGGCGGAGACGCGGGGAGGCGTCCACCCCCCCGCCGGAGAGCGCCGCCTCGAGGCGTTCCGCCACGGCCCGGTTGTCGTCCACTTCCCGCGCTTCCGCCTCCAGGTCCTGCATGAGCCCGCCGGCGCGGGCCATCTCGGGGCGGGAGAGCGCCGAGCGGAGCGCGGGCGCCGGGACCATCGACGCCTCCGGGGACGGTCCCCCGGTCCTGGAGAGGAGGTCGGCGAAGTAGCGGACCGGATCCTCGTGCAGGGTGAGGAGGGCGTCGAGCCCGTCGCGCACCGGCCCGTAGTCGGCGACGACCCGGTCGTAGATCTGGCTGGCCGACTCGTACTTGCCCTCCTTCATGAGCAGCTGGCCCGCGAGGAGCCGCGCCTGCGAGGCGAGGGGCGAATCGGGCGCGATCTCGACCAGGGTCTCGGCGGCGCGCAAGGCCGGCTCGAGCTGGCCGGCGCGACCGTGGGTGGAGGCGACCTCGTACAGCGATTCCTCGAAGTAGGGCGAGTCGACCGGCACCTGCTCGTAGGCGGCGATGGCTCCGGTCAGGTCGCCGGCCCCGGCACGCACGCGGGCCAGCCCGAGCGTGCACAGGTCCTGGACCTCGTGCTGGCGAGCGTCCGTGGCGGGCAGGGCGGCACAGGCTGCGAATTGCTCCGCCGCCCCGGCTAGGTCGTTGCGGTCCAGCCGCAGGACCGCCCGGTAGTACCCGGCCTGGTGGGCGTAGGGGGATCCCACGGCGGCGAAGGCCGCGTCCGCCTCCC
>Ga0335071_10001973_pt1 | contig 22117 bp, 10 predicted proteins | sample Lox_Sample_15_FD_206724 | JGI IMG/M metagenome (GOLD analysis project Ga0335071, IMG submission 206724) | Soil microbial communities from Loxahatchee National Wildlife Refuge, Florida, United States - Lox_Sample_1.5 | ecosystem: Environmental > Terrestrial > Soil > Wetlands | place: USA... | reverse complement strand
CCCGGCGACGAGGGCACCGGCGCCGGCAGAATCGTAAATTGCAAATCGTAAATCATAAATTCCCGAGGCCGGACTGGCGCCGTCGTTCAACCGGCCCTGGTAGGTGAACGCCGTGCTTTGCGCCCATGACGAAAAGGAAAGGCAAACTGCCTCGATGACCAAAAATATTGAAAGTTGGAGCGATGATTGTTTTGTTTTCATGATCTGGGTGCCCGTCGCGTTCAGGGCGGTGGTTTGGGTTTCGTTTGAATATAGGAATCGACGCTCTGCCAGTCGCGTTGCGCCCGGCGCCATTCCAGCGGTCGCCGGGATGACTCAGACACAGTCAGGTTCGCATCATTGCCGTCATCCGACCCGTCATCCGCCGGATCGTCGTCGTCCGATTGCGGCTCCGGCGCCCGCAACACCGGCTTGGGGTTGGAATTGTCGGCGGTTGGATGAACATGATCGCGCACCGGGGAGATCGGGTGCGCGCTACCGACGGGTCGCGCAAGGTGATGATGGCTTGCGCCGGAACGAGCTTTCAACCCGCCGGAACGCGCGAGCGACACACCCAGGGCCGACGCTATTCCTACGTGCAGAAAGAGGAAACAGACCACCACCCGCAGCGCCAGGGCCGTCATGGATTTTCGCATGTTCCAGCTGCTTTGAATTCCTTGTTCCAATGGCTGCTTCCGGATCACGCCCAGCCGGCACCCCGTCAACGCACAGCAACCGCGGGATTTCTAACCCTATCTTTTATAATACGCAAGACAAATTTTACTAATCGCTAAAACTGCGGCCGGGCGGTCTGGATGACGCAGGTCCTCCGCTCGCAGAGTTGGCATTGTCGCTCAACAACTTAGGCAATCTCCGGGGATTTGGTCTGCTCGACCGGGCCCGCTGATAAAATTTTCTCCTCCTGGCGCCGGGATGGGGCAGGAAGCGTTCGCGTTGCCGGGCCGTGAATTTTCCCGACCCGCCCGTTGAAATACAACCGCAGCTTAAACCGGAGGTTGACAAGCGCTACCGGACTTGGCAGCACTCGGCGGCGGCGGCGGATTGCGTCCAACAGTTAGCGACCGCCGGCAAAACCGGCGGGCTTCCTGTGGGGCGAATCAAAAATCCGGATGCTGGATGGCTTTTTCCAGCGCAACGAGACGTTGTTTCAACTCGGCAAGCTCGGCAGCCTGACTCCGAATTCTGGACTCTTGCTCCTGTATTGTGGCTTCTTTCTCCTCCAGCTTTTCATTCAGCCCCTGAATCGCTGCCAGCGCCACGCCGTCAGCGTCCACGGTGGCGATGTGTTTGTCGTCCGGACCGACATTAAAAGCGGCGTAAAAGTCCTGCGCCATCGGTCCGATGTGTTCGCTCGACGTGTCTTCTTTGTAATTCCATCGGCTCACTGGCAGGGCAGTCACTTTTTCCAGGATGGAGCGGGCGTCCACGGGCTTGAAATTCTCCTTGGCATTGCGATCCGAACCATTGGCCCAGGTTGTCCCGTTGCAGGTAGCACTGCCGACCTGCAGCAATGTGGACGGACTGGTCGTGCCGATGCCAACCCGGCCCGAACTGTTCCAGACCAGCGCGATTTGCTGGCCATACTGGGCCGTGCCGAGGGCGCCGCCTGCCCAGCCAAAAAGCGCCGGGCCGTCCGGCGCGAATCCGGCAAAAGTCTTGCCCGTGCCGTACCAGCCGACCCCATGATTCGTGTCCGTGCCGGAACGAAAGAAGATCGAGCTGTCGTTCAATCGCACGCGACCCATCACGCTGAGGGCGGCGTCGGTCGGATTGTTGGTCCCGATTCCGACACCGCCCCCGGCCCGAATGAGGAATTGATTGCTGGCGGTTGAACTGAAGAAGCCGCTCGGCGAATAGTCTGCCCAAACAAAGGTGCCATAATGTAGCGCCTGAGCCTGGTACCCGGCAGCCAGACTAAAGAAACCTGACGCCGTGTTGCCGAAGCCTCCGGGTATGGTGGACGCGAGCCCACCGGCGGTGTTCGCGGCACCGCCCCCCACCGTGTCCCAAGTTTCATTGGCGGTGTTGCCGGTGCCGCCGGTAACGGTGGCAAAGGCGCCACTGGCCGTGTTGCCGGAGTAACCGTCAGCAGCATCAATGCCCCCGCCTCCGACAAACGCACCGATCCCGCTCGCGGCATTGCCATAACCGCCACTGACGGTTGCCATATCCAGGCTGGCGCTATTCGCCAAGCCACCGCCAATGGTTGTATAAATACCGCTGGCGGTGTTCCCCCCGCCGCCGCCGACCGACGCCCCCGTGTTGCCTGCCGTATTGGCGGCACCGCCAACGACTGAGGAATGGTCTCCGCTCGCCAGATTTCCTGCATCAATTCCATCCGAACCGCCGCCACCAATGAAGGAACCGTACCCGGTGGCGCTGTTGCTCCATCCGCCACCGATGACCGCGTAGGCACCCGAATTCGTATTCTGTGATCCTCCGCCAATGACCGCGTTGCGACCATTCGGACCGACAAAATTGGCAGAGCCCCCGCCAATAATCGAATTGGTTGCGTTCCGGATCACATTCAACTGGCCGCCACCAATGAAACTGAAATCGGCTGTGGCGGCGTTGCCGAAACCGCCGCCCACCATCGCGCGCTGACCACCGGCCAGGTTGCCATCGCCACCAGCGACCGTCGCCGCGTAGTTGGTCGCCGAATTGAATACGCCGCCGGCCACGGTGGCAAAGGCGGCATCCGTCAAATCACCATCGTTCGATCCGACCTTGTTGCCGAAACCGCCGCCGACCGTCCCATCGTTGTCGTAAACCGCCTCAAAATCACCGCCGCCGAAACCGTTGACAGCGCCTGAGGGCGCATTGCCACCGGCGATCACCGCGCCACTCACGCCGCCGGCGAGGACTGACGGGTGCACCGCAGCCAGACCGCCGACCACGTTGGGCAAGGTTGTCCCGGGAACAATCTGCAGCGCAGTCAAATTGTTGACTTTGAGCGTGAGGGCCTTGTTGTCGGTGGTGCCCAGGAATTGGGCGCCCGGGGTGGTGCCGGTGTTCCCGCCAAGTTGCCAGAAACTGCCGGCGCCCAAGCCGTTGAGCGTGGCGGCATTGACATTGGTCACACTCGCGCCGTTGCCGGAGAAACTGCCGGCGAAGGCGTTGTTGGCATTGCTCAACGTCACGGCGCTGCCGTACGTGCCGGCCGCCAGCCCGCCGCTGACCACGTTTTCGGCCGTGATGGCATAAGGCGTCGGCGTCAATTGCTGCCGTGGCGCGAGGGTGGTAAAACCGCCTGTTCCGTTCGTCCGCACCGCAATCTCCAGCCAGTTGCTCGTACCGGTGAAAACTCCCGGCCCGAAGTCCACCAGCGTCGTAAACAACCCGTTGCTCACTGTCGTGGCGCTGTTCGTCAACGGCCCGGCCAAGGCGCTGCCGCCGCTGCTGACGCTGAACAGCGTGAAGGTCAGGTCATAGCTGCCATTGGCGGGGTTGTTGCCGTTGTTCAATCGGCCTTGGTAGGTAAACGCCGTGCCCTGCGCAAAGGCGGGCAGAAGCCCCAAGCACCAAACCCCAACCACCACAGAAGCTCCAAACCTCAAACCCGAAAGGCCGGGCGAGCTGAGGAGTGGTTTTCGATCCAACTGATTGGCGACGGGGTGCTCGTTGGGATATTGGGTATTGGGAGTTTTCATCGTTCACCTCCATTCGGTTTCTGGTTCATCATTTGGACAAGTTCCTTGAGTTCGATGACCGTTTGCTTCAACTCCGCGATCTCGGTTTCCTTCTGTTCCAGGTTCGCTTCGAGCTTCTGGATTTTGGATTCTGCATTCTGACTTCTGTCTTCCAACTTCTCATTCAATCCCTGAATCGCCGCCAGCGCCACACCGTCCGCATCCACGGTGGCGATGTGCTTGTCATCGTTTCCATTCAAGCCGAAGGCGGCCTGAAAATCCTGCGCCATTGGGCCGATATGGCGGACGCCTTCGACGGTCTTGTAGTTCCACTCGGAAATGGGCAACGTGGCGACTCTTTCCAGGACTGCCTTGGTGTCCACTCGAGCAACATTCTCCTTGGCGTTGCGGTCGCTGGTCGAATTAAAGGTGAGCGCATCAATGGCGCCGTTGGTCTGGATGTCAGCGACAAAGCCCCCGGCGTTGCCGAACTGGGCGATGAGCCCGGTGCCTTGCGCGGAGACGCTCAGCGCTCCATTTAACGTGGCACCGGAGGCGACGACCCGCAGGGCTGGGGCGGCGGAGGGCGCGAAGCTCGAGTAAAGATTCTGGAACATAGCCACGGCATTCCCAAAACCGCCCTGCCGCTGCCCGGAAACCGCCAGCAAGGGCACATTGGCGAAAAAGTTGTTGGCAACATTGATGTTCGTGTTGACGGTCAGCGTACCGGAAGTTGTCAGTGCACCCAGCACGTTGACGTTGGCGGGTGACCACGTAAGCACAGGAACCTGTCCACCGCTGGCCGTGCCCAGTGCTCCGCCGGCAAATCCCCACAGCACCGGCCCGTCCACCTGTGCGTTGCCGTTGCCGAAGTTCGTGACGGTATTGCCGTTGTAAGCCAGGCCGTGGTTGTGGTCCGACCCGGTCTCGCCGCGCAAATACATCGCGTGCGAAAAAAGATAACTGTTGGTGTTTACACAGAAGTTGCCTTCGGGCGTCGAGGTGGTGTCAATGCCCACACCGCCGCGCGCGCGCAGCAGGAATTGGTTGGCGGTGGTGGAGGAGAACGGCACGCCCAGCGAATCCGCCCAGACAAAGGCGCCATTATGCAAAGCCTGAGCGGAATTACCGGCGGCGAAGCTGTAGTTGCCCGACGCCAGGTTCAAATAACCACCCGGCACCGTGGCGGCAAAGCCGCCGTTGGTGTTGAACAACCCGCCCCCGATGGCCGCCTGGCCGGCCCCATTGAGCACCGTATTAAAGTTGCCGCCGGCAATTGTCGCACAGGATGCGTTCGTGCCAATGACGCTGGCGACACCGCCCCCGATGGTGGCACCGATTGCCGGATCGATGACGTTTCCGTTACCGCCGGATATCGTGGAACGATCCGCGCCACTTTGAATGGTATTGCCCCAGCCCCCTGCTACGGTCGATTCCGTGCCGCCGTTGGTATTGAAAAAGCCGCCGCCAATCGTAGCCAGTGTGGCATTATTGGCGATCGTATTGAAGTTGCCACCGGCAATCGTCGCACAAGTTGCGTTCGTACCTACGACATTAGCTACCCCGCCGCCAATGGTGGCGCCAGCCGACGCGCCTATTTGATTACCGTTACCGCCCGAAATCGTGTATCGGTCCGCCCCGTTTTGAATGGTATTGGCCAGACCGCCCGCCATGGAGGAATTGGTACCCAAATTCACATTGCCCGGTCCACCGGTCAGCACCGGCTGACCATCCACCAAGATTCCCGCGCCACTGGTGACGAGGCGCACGCCGCCCTGGGCGCGGACATTGAATTGATCGCTGGCACTGGAAGCAAAATCGGCCGCCTGCGAATCGGCCCAGACAAAGGCTCCTTGATGAACAGCCTTGGCCCGCTGCCCGACCGCAAAGCTGAACATTCCACCCGCCATATTTCCAGCTCCACCCGGCACCGTAGCATAGGAGTTTGTGACCAGATTGTTATAGCCACCGCCCAAAAATGAGCCGATTGCATTGGCCTGAATCGAGTTGTTACCACCACCGCCCAGAACCGCATAAGTGGCGTTTGATTGGATGTTATTACCACTACCGCCGCCTAAAATCGCGTCGGTCGCATTCAGGATGGAATTGCCGCTGCCACCACCCAAAAACGAATAGCCGGCATTGGGCAGAATGGAATTGCCCGAGCCACCGACCAGGACCGAGAAGGCGGAATTGGTCTCGATGGAATTGCCGAAACCGCCACCCAGAAATGTATTGCCGGAAAGAATGGAGTTATTCTGGCCACCGACCAGAACCGATAAATCGGAGAATGGCCAGATGATGTTCCCAAAACCACCGACCAGAACCGATTCTGAACAATTAGTCTGGATGGAATTATAATAGCCGCTACCTAAAAATGACGCGAGGGCATTGGGCTGAATGGAATTGCCAATTCCGCCGCCGATGACCCCAAAGTCAGCGGAAACGCTATTGGTCCGGGGGACTCCGGCATAATTCGTCGCGCCCCCGCCACCAATGGTCGCGCCGATCACGCCCCCCGCCACGTAATTGACCGGCGATCCCTCGATAATATCCGGCGCTCCGCTGGAATTTGGTTGAATGGTGATGCCACTGCCCCCTCCGGAAACCAGCAAAGGCAGACCATCGGCTGTAATGCCGGCACCGCTCGTGACGAAGCGCACGCCGCCATTGGCCCGCACACTGAAAGAATTGTCCTTGAGCGAACCGAACGGCACTTCGAATCCCGAATCATCGGCCCAAACAAACGAACCGGCGTTGGTGGCCTGGGCATCGAACCCGGCAGCCAAACTGTAAACACCAGCCATGTTTTCCCGGCCGCCAGGAACGGTTCCGGCAAAACCAATCACTGAGTTCAGCAGGCCACCACCGATGGCCTCGTAACCGGCATTGTTGGTAACGTGGTTGTACTGGCCGCCGCCGATGGTTGACCCAAAACTGCCGCCAATGTTGTAGGCTCCGCCGCCAATGGTTGCGACCGTGCCGTTGGTCAGGATCTGATTTTGAAAACCGCCGCCGGCAAGGGAATACAGGCCGCCGTTGGTATTTTGATAGCCGCCACCAATCAACGAGTAATTGGCGCCAGCCAGAATTGTATTCTGCCACCCGCCCCCGATAGCCGAGGCAAAGGCCTGGTTGGTGTTGAATGCTCCGCCCCCAATTTCGGCATAAGGCGCCAAGGCACTGTTGACAGCGCCACCGGCCACGGTTGAGGCGACCGCATAAGGCGCATTGGTGCCGCCGGCAACATTGTAAACCCCACCACCAACGGTTGAACCTACGCTGCCCAACGGCACGATATTGGCCCCGCCACCGGCAATGACACCAAAATCTGCCAAGACTTCGTTGGTATAACCGACCCCCTGATAATTCGTCGCGCCGCCGCCGCCGATGACTGCGCCGGTTACACCATTGCCCACGAAGTTCGCCGATGAACCGCCAATCACATTGGGCGCGGCCTCACCCGCAACCCCCGGCTCATATCGCATGACCCGCGCGTTGTTCACCCAGATTTCCACCGGCTGATTGTTCGTGCTGCCCAGGAACTGGCCGCCGGAAACATTGTTGCCGCCGGTTTGCCAGAAATTTCCGGCCGTCATACCATTCAGCGATGTGGCGTTCACATTGGTCACGCCCAACCCATTCCCGGTCAAGGCGTTCGCCGCGACCGTTCCGGTAAAAACCGGACTGGCCGGAAGGTTGCCATTGGGAATCGTTCCGCTCAACTGCCCGGCCGGCAATACGCCCAGCAGATTGCTCGCGGTGCCGGCAAAGATGGCATACGGCACCGGCGTCAATTGCTGCCGCGGCGCGAGGGTGGTAAAACCGCCGCCGCCGTTCGTCCGCACCGCAATCTCCAGCCAGTTGCTCGTACCGGTGAAAACTCCCGGCCCGAAGTCCACCATCGTCGTAAACAATCCGTTGCTCACCGTCGTGGCGCTGTTCGTCACCGGCCCGGCCAACGAACTGCCGCCGCTGTTGACGCTGAACAGCGTGAACGTCAGGTCATAGCTGCCATTGGCGGGGCTACTGCCGTTGTTCAACCGCCCCTGGTAAGTGAACGCCGTGCCCTGGGCAAGCACGGTTGAGAGTTGAAAGTTGAAGGTTGAGAGTAGCAGCAAGAGCGCCGCTCGTTTGATGATTTTGATTGCGAGTTTGGTTTTCATAGCCATTTGACTTACAGTTTCAGACTTGCATGAGTGCTGCAGGATTCTCGGCACTTGGGTCAAAACAGGACCTCGAGCCGATAAAACTTCGTTGTTTGGGCGCTTGGCACGTCAGTCATGTAGTTGGTCGAGCCATTCCCCGGAACCGGGGCACCCAGATTCTGCCAGTCGTTGCTGGAGTTGAGCGGAGAAGTCCACTGCAACTGATAGTTGATGTTCGTTTGGGTCTTCCAACTCAACTCGAACGCTTTCGCGCCCGTCTGTCGGATCGCCAGCACGGGTTGCAGGGAAACAAACGCTAAATCGTCCAAGGCAAAGTCGTTGCCGTAGCTGACAGTGCTGAGATCAACAATCGCCAACGTGGCCGTGAGATTGGTACCGGAGTTCCATGCGACCGCGAAATTCGTCCACACTCCGGCGCTGGCCGGCAAACTGAGATCCGCACTGGAAGGGCTGCCGTTGATCAGGAACCTCAATGTGGCCGGATTGAACGGGTCTGCCGAAGCCGCCCAGCCGGAAAACAGATAATCCATCCCGGGTGAAATGTTGACGGTCTCCGACCAGGCGACTTTGTCGGATGTCGGATAACCGTCAAACAGCGCCATCAATCCCGCGCCGGTGGTGTGGTCCACGAACAATGTGTAGGCAGGATTGAAATCCTGCGAGTTGGTGCGGATGCCGAACGTGTCCGGCGTTTGGCTCTGGCTGGAGGATATGAAAAAATAATCCGTGGAAAAGCCGCTGTTGCCGGCGCTGAAATCGCCGTTAAGCAGGAGGTTTTGGGCAAACGCGCACTGGCAAATCAAGAGCGGCGCGCTAGCGAAGATGCAGAAAATTGATTTCACGGTCGCGTTCCCTTCAGTTTGATTTTTGGGCGAGCAGCATCTTTTCCAAGGCTTCGAGACGCTTCTCCAGCGATCCATTTTGCTGTCTCAACTCCGCGTTCTCGTTCTCTAACTTCTGCATTCTGGATTCTGAATTCTGACTTCCGACTTCAACCTTTTCGTTGAGTCCCTGGATCGCCGCCAGCGCCACGCCGCCTTCGTCAATCGTGGTGATGTGTTTGTCGTCCGGGCCGACGCCGAATGCGGCGTAGAAATCCTGGGCCATCGGGCCCACGTGTTGCACGCCCGGTTCCGTGATGTAATTCCATTCGCTGATCGGCAACCCCGCCACTTTGGCCAGCATCACTTGCGAGTCAATAGTCTTGATGTTCTCCTTGTGCGCCCGGTCACTCCCCTGCGCCAGCGTGCCCCATAACGACGCATTCCCGTTGGGCTGTAGAGTTAGAATATTCGTCCCGCTCCCGCCAATCGTGGGACTGACGAAAAAGTTCAGCACGTTGGGCGAGCCGCCGCCCGCCGCGATGTCCCAGACACCACCACTGCTGCCGCTGACCATCCGGAGGCGCGCGTAATCCCCACTGGTCGTCTGGTCCAGTCGTAACTGGGGATTGGACTGGGTGCCATTGGAAGTTACCTGCAATTTTGCGCTTGGATTGTTCGTGCCGATGCCCACGGAAGTGGTATTCCAAAACAGCACTGCCCGGTCACTGCCGTTCCGCGTCCCCAGCAAGCCTCCACCAAAGCCCCACAGTGCCGGCCCGTCCACCTGGTACTGGCCGGTGCCAAAATTGGTGACGGTGTTGCCGTTGTAGGCCAACGCGTGATTGTGGTCTGGACCCGTCTCGCCGCGCAGATGAAGGACATGGGAAAACAGATAGGTGTTGGTGTTGATGGACAAATCACCTTCAGGCGTCGAGGCGGTGTCGATGCCGACGCCGCCTTGCGCGCGGATGAGGAATTGATCGTTGGCCGTGGAGGCGAAAACGGCGTTTTGCGAATCCGCCCAAACGAAGGCACCTTGGTGCAAAGCTTGTGCCTGCCGGCCGGCGGCAAAACTGTAATTTCCGCTTGCGGTATTTTCAAATCCCCCGGGCACCGTGCTGCAAAAGCTGCTGGCGGTGTTATCGCTGCCACCGGCAACGACTCCCAGAACCCCGCTCGCGGTGTTCTGAATGCCGCCTCCGACCGCGGCCTCCGTGCCCGCAATATTTTGCCGACCGCCAGCTATGGTCCCAAAATCCCCGGTAACGCTGTTCGTATAACTGAAGCCCAACGAGTAATTGGTTGCCCCGCCACCGCCGATGGTCGCGCCGACAACGCCGTTAGCCACGAAGTTTACCGGGGAGCCGCCGATGATGTTCGGGGCGCCGTTGGTGTTCGGTTGGATGGTGATGCCGCTGCCACCGCCTGAAATCAGTAGCGGCCGGCCATCTATCGTCATCCCTGCGCCGCTGGTTATAAATTGAACGCCACCCCGGGCGCGGACGTTGAATGAGTCGCTCGTCATCGAACCAAACGCACCATTTTGGGAATCGGCCCAGACGAACGCGCCATCGTTCGTCGCCTGTGCCTGATATCCGGCCGCAAACGTATAATTGCCGCTCGCCACATTGCTGTAACCGCCCGGAACCGTGGCACCAACCCCATAAGCCGTGTTGCCAACCCCACCACCAATGCTGTTGCCCGCCAGCGCATTAACAAAATTCCCCGAGCCGCCGGCGATGGTCCCGTAATAGCTGAGATTGGTATTGTTGAGCCCGCCGCCGATCACCGCCCCGGCCGTCGGCCCCAGAATCAGGTTGTCATTCCCGCCACCGATCGTCGCGTCGCGCGCCTGAACGCTCACCCGGTTGTTCACCCCGCCGCCAATGGTGGAGTCATAGGCAAGATTCATGATCAAATTGTTATTTCCGCCGCCGATGGCCGAAAACTGGGAACCGCTTTGGACGTAATTGTTCAGCCCGCCGCCGATGGCAACGTAAGAACTACCATTGGTGTTGCCAGCCCCGGCAACGAAGGAGCCGCCACCGGTCAACACCGGATTGCCATCCACCGTCATGCCCGTGCCACTGGTTACGAAAACTACGCCACCGTTGGCGCGTACGCTAAATTGATTGGTGGTTGTGGAACCAAAGGCGCCGTTCTGCGAATCGGCCCAGACGAACGCGCCATCGTTCGTCGCCTGCGCCTGATATCCGGCCGCAAATGCATAATTGCCGCTCGCCACATTGCTGTAACCGCCCGGAACCGTGGCACCAACCCCATATGCCGTGTTGCCAACCCCGCCACCAATGCTGTTGCCCGCCAGCGCATTGACAAAATTCCCCGAGCCGCCGGCGATGGTCCCGTAATAGCTGAGATTGGTATTGTTAAGCCCGCCGCCGATCACCGCCCCGGCCGTCGGCCCCAGGATCAGGTTGTTATTCCCGCCACCGATCGTCGCATCGTGCGCCTGAACGCTCACCCGGTTGTTCACCCCGCCGCCAATGGTGGAGTCATAGGCAAGATTCATGATCAAATTGTTATTTCCGCCGCCGATGGCCGAAAACTGGGAACCGTTTTGGATGTAATTGTTCAGGCCGCCGCCAACGGCTGCGGAGGAACTGCCATTGGTATTCCCTGTCCCGGCAATGAATGAGCCGCTCGCATTCTGGAAGCTGGACGCTATGACCGTCCCGGAAAAATTCGGGTTCGCCGGAAGATTACCGTTGGGAATTGTTCCGCTCAACTGGCCGGCCGGCAATACGCCCGCCAGATTGCTTGCGCTCCCGGCGAAAATCGCATAGGGCGCCGGCGTCAATTGCTGGCGCGGTGCCAGCGTCGTAAAACCGCCCGTTCCGTTCGTCCGCACCGCAATCTCCAGCCAGTTGCTCGTACCGGTGAAAACTCCCGGCCCGAAGTCCACTATCGTCGTAAACAACCCGTTGCTCACCGTCGTGGCGCTGTTCGTCAACGGTCCGGCCAAGGCGCTGCCGCCGCTGCTGACGCTGAACAGCGTGAAGGTCAGGTCATAGCTGCCATTGGCGGGGTTGTTGCCGTTGTTCAACCGGCCTTGGTAGGTAAACGCCGTGCCTTGGGCGAAGGCCGGAAGGCAGAGGGCGGACAGCAGTTGGCAGAGGGTGATGAGTTTGAGTTTGGTGTTCATGGTTGGCTGCGTGTTTCCGGGTAAAACCAAAGCCTTTGAAACTAATTTCATTTCGATGGGTGAGCGGCTGGACCGGGGGCCTTATTGAATCCGCACGATGGTCATCGTCACGGCGGGACCCACGATGGAGCCGCCGGCCAGCCCGGCGCTCGTGCTGCTGCCCCGCAACTGCAGCTTCAAAGTGTCGCCCGCCGTGGCGCTCACGAGGAAGCTCCGTGAAATATCCGAAGTCTGTCCGGATACGGTCATGACGACTCCGGCAGAACTTCCGGAAACTCCGGTCCCATTGAGCATTGCCCGCATCGAAACGCTGATCGCCGAACTCGCGCTGATCGTGGCAACCCCAGTGTATTGGATTAAATACAACCCCGTCTGGACGTTCGTGTAAGTTGCCGTGCCAGAGGTGTGCGTCCAGCCGTCCATCAGCGTGTCGGTGCCAAAAGTGATGTCTTGATAAGCGTTGGCCGCGGCGACCGTTTGGGGACCGCTGTCATAAGCCGAGACGTAATTCCCCGACGGCGCGCCCACACTGCCGTTGGCGGCAGCGGTAATCCGCCCCTTGGAATCCACGGTGATGTTGGCCGCGGAATAAATTCCGGGCGTAACCGTGGTGTTCGCCAGCGTCGTCGCCACGCTGCCGGCGGCGGACGTCACGTCGCCGGTCAGCCCGGGCATTCGCCCGTTGGCGAGCGTGCCGCTGGTGATGACGGAGGCGTCGAGGTTGGTAATCCGGTTAAACGTCGCTACGTTCTGTCCGTCCAACGTCATTCCCGCACCGGCAGTTTCAAATCGAACGCCGCCGCCGGAGCGGACGCTGAACTGGTTAGGGGCGGTGGAATTGAATGCTTGGCTCGCGCTAGCATCGGCCCAGACAAAACTGCCACTGTAAATGGCCGACGCGTACTGTCCGGCGGCAAAACTATAGTCGCCGGTTGCTTGGTTTTCCGTACCGCCCGGGACCGTGGCGCAGTAACCGCCAGCGACGTTGAACAAACCTCCCCCTACCGTCGCCCGGCCACCACTGCTCAAGTTGGCGTAGCCACCACCCACCGTGGCATCAAAACCGGGGCTGGTGTTGAATTCGCCGCCGCCAACGGTGGCATAAAGCCCGCTTTGGTTGTATTGCCCGCCGCCGACGGTCCCGCCGGATCCGTTGGTCGAAATTTTGTTAAACATGCCGCCGCCAATCGTGCCAACAGAGGCGCTGGTTTGAACGATGTTGTTGTATCCGCCAGCGATAATGGAATCTCCCGCGCCCCCCTGGATGACATTCCACACTCCGCCGGCAATGGTCGAATATTCGACGCTCGTCTGGATGATGTTCCCGTTGCCACCGCCAATCGCGGAGCAGTATCCCCCATTGGTATTCTGGATGCCTCCGGCGATGACGGACTCGCTGGCGCCGCCCTGAATGGTATTGGCCACGCCGCCCCCAACCACCCCGTCGTAAGCCGCGGCCTGAATGGTGTTGTCAATCCCCCCGCCGATGAAGGCGTGATCAGCCGCAACGGTTTGCATCCGGCCTCCCGCAATCGTACCGAAAATCGCCGAGACGTGATTGGAGCCGGCCCCGAGGTAAAAGCTGCCCGAGACCGTGCCGCCGCCGGCGATCGTGGCGCCCACGATTCCCGGATCCACATAATTAACCGGCGCGCCACCGATCACGTTCGGCGCGCCGTTGGTGTTGGGCTCAAGGCGCAACGCACGACTGCCATTCACGCGCAGTTCCAGCGCCTGGTTGTCCGCCGTGCCAAGAAAATTCAACCCCGGCGTCGTGCCGTTGTTGCCGCCGGTTTGCCAGGCATTGCCCAAGGCTGCCGTAGGCACGGTGCCGCTGGAAAGTTGACTGGCATTGAGGGAGGTCAATCCTGCGCCATTTCCGGCCAACACATTTGCGCTGTTGCTGAACGTGACCGCACCGGGATAGCTGCCCGACAAAGAACCCCCGGGAATCACTCCGGTAACATTCCCCGCCGTCACTGCGTAGGGTATCGCCGTCAACGGCTGGCGCGGACTCAGGGTTTGATAAGCGACGGCACTGCCATTGGTGCGCACACCGATTTCCAGCCAGCGGGCCGGGCCGGTAAATTGATTGCCAAAATCCAGGGTGACGGTGAACAGCCCGTTGCTCACGCCGGTGGCAGAATTGGTGAGTGGCCCGGCGACGAGGGCACCGGCGCCGGCAGAATCGTAAATTGCAAATCGTAAATCATAAATTCCCGAGGCCGGACTGGCGCCGTCGTTCAACCGGCCCTGGTAGGTGAACGCCGTGCCTTGGGCGCGGGCGGTTGAGAGTTGCAGGCTGCACAGCGTGAACAGAAACCACAGGCCGAAGACACACCGAATGCATGTTCTCATGACACACTCCTTTGAAGATTCATGGGTTAACAGACCACCCAAGCCGTACGGCTCGGTCTGCCGCGGTTATAGCAATCCTTCGGAAGTAATTCAATAGATTTCTTAATCTATCGAATAAGTATCTATGCCTGAACCGGATGAAGCATCCGGCGCGCGGCCTCCCGGACGGCTGCCGCCAGTTCCCGCGGCTTCACAACTCTCGCGTCGCCGCCCCAGCTCAAAACCCAGCGCTCGATTTCCCGCAGGCTGGACAGCTTCAATTTGAGTTCCACCCCCCCGCCCTTCAATTCGCGGAGCTGCTGCGATTCGTGCCATTTCTTTTCCCGGATGTAATCAGCCGCGTGCGCGTTGAACCGGATGACCACTTCGTATTTGCCTTCACCGGAAACGACCCCAAAGCTGTCGCGCAGGCGCTGTTCGAGCGAAAATTTTTGCGGACGGTCGAAGGACTTGCCGGTTGGCTTCACCGACTGCATGCGCGCCGGGACAAAGGTGCGGATGTCCTTCCGCGCGTGATCGTAAGCGAACAGGTACCATTCACCGTTGATGTTGGCCAGGTGATACGGGTCCACAACGCGTTTCTCCGGTTCCGGCTGGCCCGGTTTGCGATAGGTCAGCTCGATCTGCTGCCGGCGCGCGGCGGCTTTGGCCAACGCATCGAAAATTTCGAGGTTTAGAATCGGCTCGGCCCGGGTGCGGAAGGAAATTGTCTGCTCGACCTCGGCCAGGTTCAGCGAAATCGTGTCGGGCAGCGACTGCTCCATTTTCTTGATCGCGCTGAGGAGCGGCTTCTCGAAATTCGTGCCGCGGTATTGCTGGAGCGCCTTTTCGGCCACGATCAGCGCGAACAGTTCGCCCTCGGTGATCTGGAGGTTCGGGAACGCGCTGACCTCCTCGGTATAGGCGTAGCCGTTCTTTGCGGAATTATATTCGATCGGCAGGCCTAGCCGGTCCCGCATGAATTCGATGTCGCGGTGGATCGTTTTGGTGGCCACCTCGATGTCGCGGGCCAGTGACGAAGCGTTTGGGAATTGTCCGGCCGCCAGGGCCTGATGAATGCGCAGCATCCGCTCCAGCGGCGGACGCGAATGCAGTGGGCCTGTGGCCCTCGCGCCAGAACCGGGCTTTGGTTTATGCAGAACAGTCATTTATCTGCAGGGCGTGTCGGCCGATAGAGCAACGGGTCCTGCCGGTAGAATGCCTGCAATTGAGCATACAAGGCGGGATGTCGCTCTTTTAAAGGACCGGGCTTCTCAAAAAAGCACTCCGTGGCCACGGCAAAGAACTCGGCCGGATTGCTGGCGCCGTAATCACGGAGCACGGTTTCCAGATCTTGTTCCAGCGCCGAATTCAACTGTCGGAATTCGCCGCCCAATATTCTGGCCCAGGCTGTGTAACGACCGAATCGTTCCCGGAAGCCGCTGCCGCCCAGGGGAGGAACACCATCCGCCGGTCCGTTTTCCTGGTCGAGTTGGTGTGCAAATTCGTGGAGCACGACATTTTGACCGTCCGCGGGGTCCGCCGCGCCGGCGAGGGTCGCGTCCCACGCCAACACCACGGCGCCGTGTGACCACGATTCGCCCAGGCGCGCCCGACTTTGGCGGTCGGTAATTTCCTGGTCCTCGCGCCAACGGGTTTTGGCAACATACGTCGAAGGATAAACCAGGACCGTTTTCAGGCCGGGATAAAGGTCGGTGTCCCGATGCAGCAACAACAGGCAGGCCTGGGCCGCGATCAGCACCCGGACTTCGTCGGTGATTTCCTGCCCACCACAGCCTTCGAACTGCTTCTCGTCCAGAAAAACCTGGATGAGCCCTTCCAGTTCACGGCGGGCCGGCGGCGGCAGCCGCGAATAAACAGAATAACGCTTTGAGAGAATCTCCTGCCAGGCGGCGGGAAATGGCCGGTTGCGCATCCGGTCGCGGCGTCGCTTTTTGAGAAATGAGAACATGCCGGTTGCGAACGCCCGCTCGCGTTCCGGCTCAACTGCCCTTTTCGAGCTTGGCGAGCAGTTCGTCGTTGGTCTTGTGCTTCTTGAGCGCGGCGGTGAGCGTTTCCATCGCTTCGATGGGATTCAGGTCCACCATCATCCGGCGCAATTTGCGGACGGCCTCGATTTGTTTCGCCGGAAAAAGCTTCTCTTCCTTGCGCGTGCCGCTCTTGGGAATGTCAATCGCCGGGAACAGCCGCCGGTCAGACAGCTTGCGGTCGAGAATCAGTTCCATGTTGCCGGTGCCCTTGAACTCCTGGAAAATCAACTCATCCATGCGCGACCCGGTGTCGATGAGGGCCGTGGCCAGGATGGTCAGCGAGCCGCCGTTCTCGATCTTGCGGGCCGAGGCGAACATCTTGCGCGGGATTTCCAGCGCGCGCGCGTCCACGCCGCCGGTCATCGTCCGCCCGCTCCCGCCGTGCACGCTGTTGTAGGCGCGGGCGATGCGCGTGAGCGAATCCATCAGCACAAATACGTCCTTGCCGGATTCCACCATGCGCCGGCAACGCTCGATCATGAAGCGCGACAGCCGGACGTGGGTTTCCAGGTCCTGGTCGTTCGAGGACGCCACGACCTCGGCCTTGACCGAGCGCTGGAAGTCGGTGACTTCCTCCGGCCGTTCGTCAATGAGCAGGACCAGCGCGTGCACGTCGGGATGGTTCGCGGTGACGGCATTGCAAATCTGCTTGAGGATGGTGGTTTTGCCGCTGCGCGGCGGGGACACGATCAGTCCGCGCGTGCCCTTGCCGATGGGAGTCACAAGGTCAATGACGCGGGTTTCGATCAGATCCGGATTGGTCTCGAGCTTGAATTTTTCAATCGGGTCAATGGTCGTGAGGTTTTCAAAGCGGACGGCCTTGACGTAGTCGTCGAACGGCATGTCGTTGACCTTCTCGACCGTTTTGAGCTGCGGGCTGGTCCCGCGGTGCGGCGGCTGGGTGGGCCCTTCGATGTGGCTGCCCTCGCGCAGAAAACTGCGCCGGATGGTGTCGGGCGTCACAAAAATGTCGGTGGGCTTGGGATGGAAATGGTTCGCGACGGTGCGGAGGAAGCCGAAACCCTTTTCGGAAATTTCCAGGTAGCCCGACCCGTAATTGGACGTCTTATCGTCGTTGTTGTTGTTGCTGTCAGAACTGCTCATATGTTGTGTGCTCGAAGGCAGGAATTATCCCGAAACCATTTTTGAATTGTTGAATCTTGGGAAGCAACCCCGCTAAGGCAGGGTCCTTAAAACCTTCGACATCCCAAAATTACGGGCAAATTCGCCGGATGCAACATTTATTTTAAAAAAAGTGATGCCGGGGAATCCTCGGAATAATCCGGATTCGCCTTGTCCTTCCGTGGCCCGGGCCTTCCGTTCCGCTTTATCCGCCCACTTCCGCCTTCGCTTCAGCGGCCAAGGGCGTGCTTAGATAACGCTCGCCGGTCGAACAGGCAATGGTAACAATCATTTTGCCCTTGTTCTCCGGCCGTTTGGCCACCTCGATCGCCGCCACCACGTTCGCGCCGGTGGAAATCCCCACCAAAATCCCCTCCTCCTTCGCCAGCCGCCGCGCCATGGCAAAGGCGTCGTCATTGCTGATGGTAATACATTCCACAATTTGCGGGTTGCCGTGGCTGTCCTTCAAATGGAGATTGACCGGAACAAACCCGGCACCCGTGCCCTGGATTTTATGGGGGCCCGGTTTGAGCGGCTGGCCGGCCAGCGTCTGGGAAATGACCGGTGAATCTTTGGGTTCGACGGCAATCGCCTGGAACGAAGGCCGGCGCGGCTTGATCACCTCCACGCAGCCCGTGATGGTGCCGCCCGTCCCGACCGCCGAAATCAGAATATCCACCTTGCCGTCCGTGTCCGACCAGATTTCCTCGGCGGTGGTTTTCCGGTGGATTTCGGGATTGGCCGGATTGATGAACTGCTGCGGGATCCAGGAATTTGGCGTTTCCTTGGCGATTTGTTCCGCGCGGGCGATCGAGCCTTTGATGCCCTCGGCGCCGGGAGTCAGGACCAGTTTCGCCCCGAGCATGGCCAGCAGCGTACGCCGTTCCAGCGACATCGTCTCGGGCATGGTGAGGATCAACTTGTAGCCTTTCGCCGCCGCCACGAACGCCAGGGCGATGCCGGTGTTGCCGCTGGTGGGCTCGATGATCACCGTGTCCTTCTTGAGAATGCCGCGTTTCTCGGCATCTTCAATCATGGCCGTGCCGATGCGGTCCTTGACGCTGCCCAGCGGATTGAAAAATTCGCACTTGAGCAAAATGGTGGCGGGCAGGCCGGCGGCGACCTTGTTCAACTTGACCAGCGGCGTGCGTCCGACCGTTTCGAGAATATTATTGTAAATGCGTCCCATAACCATCCTCTTGGAATTTGTTTAATTGTTTTTGTAAGTCCAGATTGTGACGAGTCGGAGCGGAGCGCAAGCGGAATCTTTCGTGTTTTCCTCCTCCTCATCCTCATGCTCCTGCTCAAATCTTGGAGTTTCCAATGGCGAGAACGGGGAAGAGGACGAGGACGATTTGGCCATCGCGCCGGGACCGGTGGACCCTCGGCGTTCCGCGTTCGATGTTGACTGTTCGAGGTTCCCAAGCCCAAAAATCATAAGTCCCTGCCCGGCCTTGCGGCCGAACAGGGACAAATGGGGGATGGGAGTTTGCCAGGCTCTCTTTCCCGGGCCGACATTTGGCGCTCCCCTTTCGGGGGCTGCCGGCTTCCCGACGCCATTCTCCACGGCAAGCGGAGTCTTCGGCCTCGTGGCAGGGCCGTCCAGCGCCTTGCGGCCGCTGGATTTCGAGTGAGGCTTTTCAGCCTGCTCAACTGATGGTTGCGCCACCAGCCGGCAAACCAGATGAAGACACGTCTGTGATTTGCTCTTCGCGTCTCCACCATTTAGCCCCGGGTCAGCCGCCGCTTTTGACGGCGCGTTCGCCCGCGGCCACGGGTCTCGCCTCTTCACTCTCAGGTTGCTTTTCGCTCACAGCCCAGCGACATCGTTTTTAACATCGCCGGCGCCTGGAAGGTTTTCACGGAACCTGCCGAGTTCGCGTGTCCTTCCCGATGCGCCCGCTCTTTTTGTCCGCCTTTCGGCGGTTTTTTGTCGGCGGCCTCATGTTTTTTATGAATCCGCCGGAGCCGTTCGCATCGTGCTGATGCGCAGTAACAACCGGATACCCTCTGGGTAACTGCGATTCGCCCAGGCCCGAAACCGGCCTGGACTACTTGACTCGACGCGGAGCAGCTTCTCATTGCTCCTCGCCGCCAAGTCCCTCATTCGCGTATGGCACGCGCGAACGTGCCAGAGGAACTGGTGAATTCCGCCTCCTGGCCGAACCTTGCGGTCCGGTGGCAGAGGAGCCGGGCCAACCAGCCTGACCCGACTTTTCCCCGGTCACCCGGGATTATCCTGAAACGGACAATTGAACCTTTCGATCTTTACTGCCCGCTTCGTTCTTTCAATGAACTGCGAACATCATAACGAAAAACGCCGATTCGACAACGAATTGATATGCACAGTTTGTTCACCGGAAAACGCCGGCAAAAAATCCGCAGACGCCAAACAGACGCCAATGAAATCAACGATGGCGGTGTTTCGTCCGGCCAAATTATTCACCGATTTTTTGCCGTTGCATCCGCGCTGTGAAAAAGTTTCAGTTTCGAAAAATCTCAAAAACGCCCGGGACGGTTAAAAGCCGGCCAACCGGAGCGACCTCTTCACCACAGGTCATGACCGGCTGGGGGGCGGCCCCGGAAGCGCTCCGAACCGGGACGTAGCGTCACTAATTTCGTGGCCGGCCGGGGAGTTCTTGTTACTCTCCTGACGATGAATCCGAAAACAAAAACCGCGCCCGCGATGGCCCCGGCTACATCCATCTCCAGAATCACGAAATTTCGCGAAGCCGTGATGGCGCGGCAGCGCTTTGGCCTCGCGCTGGCGGGGCTGCTGCTGGCTTCCACGATTCACGCAGAACTCTCGCTCCCCAGCGTCATCGCCGATCACATGGTTTTGCAGCAACAAATGTCCAATCCCATCTGGGGTTGGGACACGCCCGGCTCTAAAATCATCGTGGCCTTCGCCGGCCGGACTTATTCCACGACCGCCGGCGACGACGGCCGATGGCGGGTGAACCTCGCCCCGCAACCCGCCAACGCCTCGCCCCAGGACTTGACCATCAACGGCTCGACCCAGCGCGTGATTCGGGATGTGTTAATTGGCGAAGTGTGGCTCTGTTCGGGGCAATCGAACATGGAAATGGGCGTCGGCCAGGTCCAGAACGGCGCCGGGGAAATCGCGCAGGCCGGCGATCCGAGCCTCCGCCTGCTGATGGTCGAAAATCGCTGGACCCCGCAACCGCAGACCAACTTCGCGGGAAACTGGAAGGTCTGTTCTCCCCAAAGCATTGCCGCAGGCGGCTGGAGCGGCTTTTCCGCAACGGCTTATTTCTTCGGGCGCGAACTTCGCCGGCAGCTTGGCGTGCCGGTGGGGCTGATTGAACCGGACTGGGGCGGAACGCGCATTGAATCGTGGACCGCGCCGGAAGGTTTCGCCGCCGTGCCCGCGCTGAAAAAGGATTATGACCAGATCGAACTCGGTGATCCCCAAACCGCCGCGCACCAGCAACGCCTCGGCCGTTTTCTCGACGAAACCGCCGCGTGGCTGGAGTCCGCGCGCCGCGCGCTCACCAACCAGACACTCGTCCTGCCGATGCCGGCTTATCCCCCCGAGTTATTGCCTCCGCACGATGTGCAGAACGCGACCGCTTTGTACAACGGCATGATTTTTCCCCTCCATCCGTTCGCCATCCGCGGCGCCATCTGGTATCAGGGCGAAGCCAATGTCGGCGAAGGCATGCTTTACGCCGAGCGGATGAAAGCGCTCGTGCAAGGCTGGCGGACCGTTTGGAACGAGCCCGATTTTCCGTTTTACTTTGTGCAAATCGCGCCCTTCAACTACGGCGACCACCCGGATGCGCTGCCGGAACTGTGGGAGGCCCAGGCCGCCGCCGCGGGGGAAATTCCCCACGCCGGCATGGCCGTGATCAACGACATCGGCAACCTCACCGACATTCATCCGAAAAACAAACAGGACGTCGGCCGGCGACTGGCCCTGCTGGCCCTGGCCAAAACGTACGGCAAAACCAATGTGACGTGCAGCGGGCCGACTTTCAAAAGTCTCGCGGTGGAAGGCAACAAACTGCGCGTGAATTTTGACAACGCGGACGGCGGATTGGTCACCCGCGACGGCCAGCCGCCCGGCGACTTCGAAATCATCGATGCCGACGAAGGCGGTTTCGCCAAGGCGACGGCGCAAATCGCCGGCGCCGCCGTCGTGTTGTCCGCGCCGGAGGTGACCCATCCGGTCGCCATGCGCTTTGCCTGGAGCCAGTCCGCCACGCCCAACCTGATGAACGCGGCGGGCCTGCCGGCGGGAGCCTTTCGGGCCGGCACGCCGCCTCAGCGCGACTTTCTCAAACGATTTGTGGCCGAAGCGAAAGATTACCAGCTCGTCTATGAACTCGATCTGAACCGGCTCGGCCCGGACATTCATTGGCAAACGGACAATCGCAGCGGGATTCACGGCGCGTTCGACCGGGTCGCTTACTGCCTGGAACTGGAAGACGCCGGCGGCGAGTATCAGGCGATTTACGTTTCCATGGATGCCTTCACCGGCTCGCTCGATAAGATTGGGGTGCCCACGCTCGCATCCGGCGCGCGCTTTCAACAAAACATCACGCGCCTGACCGTGCTGTCCAATGTCAAGGGCATCGTCCCCGGCACCAACCTCGACGGCGGCAACCTCGAGTTCTGGCCCAACAATTACGGCCCCAACAACTCCGCCCGCGTGCCCAACGCTTCGTCGGCGACGTTTGACTTTGGCGACGAGCCGGGTGATCCCGCCGATGGCTACGGTTCGATGCAGATCCACAACCACGACGCCCGGCAGACGTTGTTCGCCATCAACCACTGGCGCGAAGGCGAGCGCGCCGAC
>Ga0335071_10001972_pt1 | contig 22129 bp, 19 predicted proteins | sample Lox_Sample_15_FD_206724 | JGI IMG/M metagenome (GOLD analysis project Ga0335071, IMG submission 206724) | Soil microbial communities from Loxahatchee National Wildlife Refuge, Florida, United States - Lox_Sample_1.5 | ecosystem: Environmental > Terrestrial > Soil > Wetlands | place: USA... | reverse complement strand
GAAGTGCTCGGCCAGGGCGAAGGTGAGCCGGCCGGTCCCCGACCCCCAGTCCACGGCGACCCCGCGCCCCACGCCGGCGGGCAGCGCGGCGAGGACGTCGCGGATCTCCGCGGAGCCGGTCGCGTAGAAGGCGTCGAGATCGTTCTCCCAGCCCCGGTTGCGGCGCCGCTGGTCGGTGAGCACGGCCCAGTCGGGGTCGCTCTCGCCGAGCGACTCCCACACCTCGTGCTGCACGGACTCCGACGACATCCGGGGCATGCGGCCTTCATCGTCATCCGGGCCGCGCTGCCTTAGTCCGAACGGGTGAGGTTCGCGCTCAGCGCAGCGCCCTGCGCACCTCGCGGACGGCGAGGCCCACCCGCATCACGCCGACCGCGACCCGCCCGCGCAGGGCCCCGAGCCGGCGCAGGTAGAGCCGCTCGAGGGCCCCGACCCAGGCGTCGCCGCCCCCGGAGACGCCCTGCTCGTGCTCCACCGACACCTCGGGGACCAGCCGGAACCGGGCGCCGCGCCGGGTCGCACGGGTGCCCCACGCCACGTCCTCGGCGTACACCAGCTCGTCCTCGGGGATCGGACCGAAGCGCTCGAAGGCGTCCGGCGCGAGGAGCAGGCACGCCATGCACAGCCAGTCCGCGGCCGCCCCGCGCGCGATCTGCCGGCGGGTCAAGAAGATGCCCCGGGCGCGCGGCACGACGTGGGAGAGGAACAGGAAGTACGTCGTCACCGACCGAAGCGTCAGCGGTCCACCTCCGGCGCCGACCTGGACGCCCCCGCCGGTGTCGCGCAGCAGCGGCGCCACCGCGTCCGCCCCCGCGTCCGCCCCCGCCAGCTCGCGAAGCAGCCGTCGCAGGCCGCGACGGTCCAGGTCGGCGTCCGGGTTCAGCAGCAGGATCGGGCCGCTCGACGTCGAGCGCCGGACCGCCTCGTTCACCGCAGCGGCGAAGCCCACGTTGCCGGGGAGGAGCACCGGCGTGACGCCGTACGCCGATTTCCAACCCGCCACGCGCTCAGGGTCGGAGGCGTTGTCAACGATAAGAACCTCGTCGAGGGACTCGAAGACCCCGGATGCGAGCCGTTGCTCGATGTGGTCGGCGCAGTGGTAGTTCACCAGCACCGCGCGGATCGCGGGCCGGGGCGGGGTCACCAGACAGATCATGCCAGCGGGACACGGGTCGTCCCGGGGAGAGGAGGGTGGTCGCACCGTGCCGGTGCTTATCGACGCCCACCACCTCGGGCACGGTCAGACCGGGAACGAGACGTGGGCCAGGGGCGTGACCACCGAGCTGGCCGAGCGGCCGAGCCAGGCGCACGTCGCGGTCACGGCGGCGGGCCGGTGCTGGCTCGACCCGTCGTGGACCGCCGATCGGGTGCACGAGGTGTCGCCGTCAAGCAGCCGCCGGCTGGCCTACGACCTGCCGAGGCTGACCCGCCGGCTGCGCCCCGAGGCGCTGCTGGTGCAGTACACGCTCCCGCCGTTCGCCTCCCGCCGCGTACCCGGCGTCGTCGTGATCCACGACGTCTCCTTCGAGCATCCCGAGGCCGCGCAGTGGATCCCGCCCCGGACCCTGGCGCGCTACCGGGCCACCATCCGCAGCAGCGCCCGCCGGGCACGCGTGGTCCTCGTGCCCACCGAGTGGACCCGTGCCGACGTCATGGACACGTACGGCCTCGCGGCCGACCGCGTCATGGTCGCGGGCAACGCCGTCGACGCCGACCTCGCCCGGGCCCTCGCCGAGACGCCGGAGGGCCGCCCGGGCACGGGCAGCGTGCTCGCGGTCGGGACGGTCCTCCCGCGCAAGAACCTCGCCGTCCTCGCCCGGGCCGTCGCCGCGCTGCGCGCCACCCACCCGCAGGCGCGGCTGCGGGTCGTGGGTCCCGTGCCCGCGGCCGGCCACGAGGTCGTACGGGAGCTGCGCCGGGCGCTCGGCGACGCGCTCGACCTGGTCGGGCCGGTTCCCGTCGAGCAGCTGGCCCGGGAGTACCGCAGCGCCGACGTCCTCGCCTTCCCCTCCCGCCACGAGGGCTTCGGGATCCCGCTCATCGAGGCGATGGCCGCGGGCCTGCCGGTGGTCAGCAGCACGTCGACCTGCCTGCCCGAGGTCGGCGGCGACGCCGCCGTGTTCGCCGACCCCGACGACGTCGAGGCGTGGACCGGCTCGCTGGCGGCGGTCCTCGACGACGCCGCGCTTCGGGGCCGCCTGGTCCCCGCCGGGCTGAGCCGGGCCGAGTCGTTCAGCTGGACCAAGACCGCCGACGTGGTCGAGGCCGCGCTCGCGCTGGCCGCCTCATGAGCGCCCGCCGCGCGCTGGCGCTGCGGCGGCGCTCCGACCTCGTCCTGTTCCTGCTCGACGTGCTCACCCTCGTCACCGTGCTGGCGGGGGTTGCCCACGTCCTGCACCGGCACATGACCATCGCGCTCGCCTGGCAGGCGGCACTGGTGGTCGCCACCGTCGTCGCGGCCCGGCTGACCGGCCTCTACCGTCGGGCCGTGCTCCGGCCAGGGGCCCGCCTCGCCGGTGCCGCCTTCACCTGCGGCGTCGTGGCCTCCGCGGTCGGGTCGGCGGCCCTCCTCGCCTCCCCGCGCGGACCCGGCGTCGCCTGGGTCGCGCTGGTGTTCGCGGGGACCTCCGCCGGGCTGGTCGCCGGTCGGGCCGCCATCGCGCGCTGCCGACGGGCGCTCGTCCCGCTGGGGGTGGCGCTGGAGACCTATGCCGTCCTCGGTGACGCGCCCGCGATGCGCCGGCTGGTCGCCGACCTGACCAGGGCGTCGGGGGCACCCTTCACGATCGTCGGCAGCGTGCCCGAGGGTCTCACCCCCTCGCAGACGGCTGCCAGGGTGGCCGAGCTGCGCGTCGACGGGCTGCTGGTCCCGCCGCACCTGGACGCCGCCACGGTCGGCGGGCTGGCCCGCGCCCTCGCCGGCCACGACGTCGAGGTCCTCGTCGCGCCCCGGGCGATGGACCTCGACGCCCAGGTCACGTCGGTGACCCACCTGCAGGGCATCCCACTCCTCCGCCTCGGTGGCGCCGTTCCCCGCCGGCGAGCCGAGCGCACGCCGGCTCGCGACCGGCGGCGTGCGGGGGTGGCCGTCCTCGGCACGCGGGGGATCCCCGCCAACTACGGCGGGTTCGAGACCTTCGCCCAGGAGCTGTCGCTCTGCCTGGTCGCCGACGGCATCCCCGTGACCGTCTACGGCCGAAGCCACTTCGCGACTGCCCGCGATCAGTGGCGGGGGATCCGTCTGGTGACCCTGCCCACGGTGCGCAGTAAGTACCTCGACACCGTCGTGCACACCGTCCTCTCGGCGGCGCACCTCGTCCTCACCGGCGGCCCGCGCGACGTCCTGCTGTGCAACGCCGCGAACGCACCCGTCGTGCCCTTCCTGCGTCTGTGCGGGCGCCGAGTCGTGCTCAACGTCGACGGCCTGGAGTGGCGTCGCGGGAAGTGGGGCGTCCTCGGGAGGTCGTGGTACCGGATGGGGGAGTGGCTGTCGGTGCGCTTCGCCTCGGTGCTGGTGACCGACGCCGAGGAGGTGCGCACGTACTACCGGGTCCGGCACGACACCGACTCGGTGATGGTGCCCTACGGCGCCCCTCAGCTGGCGCGCGGATCCGTCCCCGTTCCCCCGGAGCTCGCTGTCGCCCCCGACGGCTACGCGCTGTACGTCTCCCGCTGGGAGCGTGAGAACAACCCACACCTGGTGGCGCGGGCGCACGCCCGGTCCGCCGCCACGGTGGGGCTGGTGATGCTCGGCCATGCCGCCTACGACGACGCCCTGCAGGCAGAGGTGCACTCGTGGGCGCGTCACGATGCCGTCCTGCCGGGCGCCATCTACGGCGAGGGCTACCGAGGTCTGCTCGCCAACGCCCGCTGCTACGTGCACGCCACCGAGGTGGGCGGCACGCACCCCGCGCTCGTCGAGGCCATGGGCGCCGGCAACCTCTGCCTGGTCCTGGACACCCCGGAGAACCGCGAGGTCGCCGGGGACGTCGCCTGGTACTGGGCCGACGAGGACGAGCTGGTCGAGATGCTCGGTCGCGCGTTCGCCCTTCCGGAGGCCGAGCTGACGGGTCTGCGCTGCCGGGCGCGTGACTGGGCGGCCGAGCGCTACTCCTGGGTGTCGGTGGCGGCCGACTACGAACGGCTGTTGTTCGGGCCGGCCGCAGCGCGCGAGTCAAGGCTGACGCCGAGTACGCCGACAACGCTCAGGTGACGCTCACCGCCGCACCCGCGCCGGTCGAGGTCGAGGCCCCGTCGCGGACTCCCGCCGTGGCGCGGACGCTGCCGTTCCTGGCCTTCGCCGCGGCACTGCTGTGGTGGGGCTCCGGTCTCGTCCACGGAGGCGGAGGGCGCGACGCCGGGGTCCTCGCCGTCGGCCTCGTGCTGCTGGGCGTCGCGCTGGCTGTCGTACGCCCGTGGCGCGTCCTGCCCACCTGGGCCCTGGCGCTGGCCGCGTGGGTGTCCGCGGCCGCGCTCGTCGTGGTCCCGGTCGCCGGCGTCGGGCGCGCGGGCGCCGTCGCCGCCGGCACGTACGTCCTGTCGGCGGGCCTCGCGGTGCTCGTCGCTGCGTGGGCCAGGTCCCGCGTCCGGATGCACGCGCTGGCCGCTGGCGTCTGCCTGGCCGGGCTGGTGGAGTTCGGTCTCGGCTTCGAGGCGTGGTGGGGCGGCGGTGGCTCGGCCCCAGGCCCCATGGTCGGCACGTTCTACTGGTGGAACCCGTACGCCGCCTATCTCGTGGCGCCGGCGCTCCTCGGCCTCGCCCTCGTCCTGGCCGGACGCCGGCCCTGGCGCGCCGCCGGATGGCTGGCCACCCCGTTCGCGGTGTCGGGCGTCGTCTTCTCCTCCAGCCGGGCGTCCCTGGCCGTCCTTCTCGTCGGCTGGGTCGTGGTGGCGGCGCTGCAGATCGCCTCGGCGGATCGACCCGCTCGCCGGGCCAGGCGAGCCGGTCTGCTCACGCTGGTCTGCGCGTTGGCGCCGTGGCTGCTGACGAGCCCCCTCTTCTTCCCCGGGGGTGCGTCCCCGCTGGGAGCCACCGTGGCCCGCCAGAGCGCCGGCCAGAGCGTCGCCCTGGACGGCGGCTACCGGCTGACCTTCTGGCACGAGGCGTGGTCGGCCTTCCGCCAGCACCCGGTCTCGGGTACCGGCTACGGCCGGCTGCTCGCCGGGTACGTGCCCAAGCCGGACGTCCCCGCCTCTCCGTTCGCGCACAACGGCCTGCTGCAGGCCGCGGCGGAGGGCGGGCTGGTCCTCGCGGTGCCGACGGCCGCCGCGCTCCTGTGCGCCGTGCTCGTGTGCCTCCTGCGCCTGCGCCGCCCCGCCCGGTGGGACGGCGTGCCGGCGGCGGCCGCGGTGGCCGCTCTCGGCCTCCTGGCGCACGGTCTCGTGGACTTCGACTGGACCTTCCCGGCGGTCGCCGGGTCATTGGGGATGCTCGTCGGGATGGCCGGGGCGCGGCCGGCTTCGACGTCGCCGGCCCGGGGCGGCCGGCTGGCCGTGACGGCCGGCGTCGCGCTCGTCGCGCTCATCGTCCTCGCGGGCGCCCTCGCGTGGGGGCAGGGCTTCCACATCAGCAACGTCTCGCTGTCGCGCTACCTGGGGGTCGGTCCGTGAAGCAGCTCGGTGACATCCTGCTCGAAGGTGGCCTCGTCACCTACGAGCAGCTCGCCGCCGCCTACGAGGAGCAGCAGCGGGCGGGGCGCGCGCTCGGCCGCGTGCTCGTCGACCAGGGGGTGCTCAGCGAGTCCCAGCTGGTCTCGGCGCTCGCCCAGCAGATCGGCATGCGCTTCGTCGAGCTCGCCGACTTCTCGATCGACCCGACGGCGGTCGCGCAGGTGCCCGCGGCGGTGTGCCGGCAGTACACGGTCCTGCCCATCGGCTACGAGGACGGTCGCCTGCTGCTCGCCATGGCCGACCCGGCGAACGTGCTGGCCATCGACGACATCCGCGCTCGCTGCCAGATGGAGGTCCGGCCCGTCGTCGCCACGAAGGCGGACGTCCTCGCGGCCATCGACCGCAACTACCGCGCCGACAGCGAGCTGGACGACCTCACGGCGATCCTCGACGCGGGTGAGGAGGAGGAGGACCTCTCCAAGGTCCGCGAGGTCGTCGACGACGCACCGATCGTCAAGTACGTCAACGCCCTGATCACCCAGGCCATCCAGGACCGCGCCTCCGACATCCACCTCGAGCCGGGGGAGCGGGAGCTCAAGGTCCGCTACCGCATCGACGGCGTGCTCCACGAGGTCATGCGCTCGCCCAAGACGATCCAGTCCGGTGTCATCAGCCGGCTGAAGATCATGGCCGACATCAACATCGCCGAGCGGCGCGTCCCGCAGGACGGCCGGCTCTCGGTCAACGCCAACGGCCGCAAGATCGACCTGCGCGTCGCGAGCCTCCCCACCGTGTGGGGCGAGAAGATCGTCATGCGCATCCTGGACAACTCCACGGCGCGCCTCGACCTCTCGGACCTCGGCTTCTCCGAGCACAACTACGAGCGCTTCTCGCGCAGCTTCACGAAGCCCTACGGCATGATCCTGGTGACCGGTCCCACCGGCTCCGGGAAGTCGACCACGCTGTACGCCACGCTGAACATCCTCAACCGGCCCGAGGTCAACATCATCACGGTCGAGGACCCCGTCGAGTACCGGCTGCCCGGCGTCAACCAGGTGCAGGTCAACAACAAGGCCGGGCTGACCTTCGCCTCGGCCCTGCGCTCCATCCTGCGGTCGGACCCGGACATCGTGCTGATCGGTGAGATCCGTGACCACGAGACGGCGCAGATCGCCGTCGAGGCGGCGCTGACCGGTCACCTCGTGCTCTCGACGCTGCACACCAACGACGCGCCCTCGGCCATTACCCGGCTGACCGAGATGGGCATCGAGCCCTTCCTCGTCGGCTCGGCGGTGGACTGCGTCCTCGCCCAGCGGCTCGCCCGCCGGCTGTGCCTGAAGTGCAAGGAGCCGTACGTCCCCACCGCGGAGGCCCTGCTCACCGCCCGGTTCCCGTGGCAGGAGGGTGAGCCGCTCCCCACGCTCTACCGGCCGGTCGGCTGCTCGGCCTGCGCCAAGACCGGGTACAAGGGTCGGCTGGCTCTGCACGAGGTGATGCCGAACTCGGAGCAGATCGAACGGCTCACCGTCGAGCACTCCTCGGCTTCGCAGATCCAATCGGTGGCGAACGCGGAGGGCATGGTCTCGCTGCGCCTGGACGGGATGCAGAAGGTCCTGGCGGGCGTGACGTCCATCGACGAGATCCTCCGCGTCGTCGTCTAGCGACGAAGGCTCAAGCCGGGGGGCCCACGGGCCGATCCCAATCCGAGAGCGCCCGCACCGTGCGCGCGCCGGAAAGGGGCAACAGCGTGGAGACCTCCGGACACAACGGCGGTTTCGTGCCCGCACCGGTACCGGTCCCCCTCCCGGAGCCGGACAACGGACCCGTTCCCATGCCCAGCGCTCCGCCCGCGGAGGCGCTGCCTCCGGCGACGTACGCGCCGGCCGAGCCGTCGGGATCCCTGACGCAGATGCCATACGTCGCGACGCCCGTCGAGCCGAGCCCGTTCGGCTCGCACGCCGCGTTCGGCACGGCGCCGGCCCCGGCGTACCCGCCGGTGTCGTACACGCCCCCGGTCCCGGCGCCCGCGGTGGCCCCCCCGGCCCCGGTCCCGGCGGCCGAGCCCTCGCTCGACTCGCTGACCTACGAGCCGTCGTCCTTCGTCGCCGAGCTCGAACCGGCCATCGCCGTGGCCGACGACTCCGGCGCCGCCACGTTCTCGCGCATCAGCACCGAGGAACTGCCCGGTAGCGAGGAGGTCAACCTCAACGACCTGCTCGAGCAGACCCTGATTCGCGGCGCGTCCGACCTGCACATCACGACGGGCTCGCGGCCGCAGCTTCGCCTGAACGGCCACCTGACGCCGCTCGAGGAGTACCCGGTGATGACCCCGCAGGTCATCCAGCGGATGCTCTACGCGGCGATCACGCAGAAGCAGCGCGAGAAGTTCGAGGAGTTCCTCGAGCTCGACATCTCCTACTCGGTGCCGGGCAAGGCCCGCTTCCGGGTCAACATCTACCGCCAGCGCGACTCGCTGGGAGCGGCGTTCCGGCTGATCCCCTACGAGATCAAGAAGCTGGAGGACCTCGGCATCCCGCCGGCCGCCGCCAACTTCGCGATGCTGCCCCGAGGTTTCGTCCTCGTCACCGGACCTACCGGGTCGGGCAAGTCGACAACGCTGGCCTCGCTCGTGGACCTGGCGAACCGCCAGCGGCGCGACCACATCATGACGGTCGAGGACCCCATCGAGTTCCTCCACCAGCACCAGTCCTGCCTGGTCAACCAGCGCGAGGTCGGCGAGGACACTCTGTCCTTCGGCAACGCGCTCAAGCACGTGCTGCGGCAGGACCCGGACATCATCCTCGTCGGCGAGATGCGTGACCTGGAGACGATCTCGGTGGCGCTGACCGCCGCTGAGACCGGCCACCTGGTCTTCGCGACCCTGCACACCCAGGACGCGGCGCAGACCATCGACCGTGTCATCGACGTCTTCCCGCCGCACCAGCAGCAGCAGGTGCGGGTCCAGCTCGCGGGAAGCCTGCAGGGGGTCGTCTGCCAGACCCTCGCACGCACCGTCGACGGCATGGGGCGCGTCGTGGCGACCGAGGTCCTCGTCGCGACCCCCGCGATCCGCAACCTCATCCGTGAGGGCAAGACGCACCAGATCTACAGCGCTATGCAGGCCGGCGCGCAGCACGGCATGCACACCATGGACCAGCACCTCGCGGAGCTCGTCAAGCGGGGCCGGATCACCTATGAGACCGGCCTGGAGAAGTGCCACCACATCGAGGACTTCAACCGGCTCACGGGCCGGGGCTGAGAGGCAGACCGATGGCAACTGCGACGATGACCTACCGGTACTCGGTCCGTGACCGGTCCGGGAAGATGGTCACCGGCACGATCGACGCGGACTCGCCCACCGCCGTCGCGAGCAAGCTCAAGAGCATGGGCTACGCCCCGGTGAGCATCGCGGCCCAGAAGAACGCCGGGCTCTCCATGGAGCTGAAGCTGCCGAAGCTCGGCTCGTCGGTGAAGCTGAAGGACCTCGCGGTCTTCTCCCGCCAGTTCGCGACGATGATCAACGCGGGGCTCTCGCTGCTCCGCGCGCTCACCATCCTCGAGGAGCAGACGAGCAGCAAGGCGCTCGCTGCGACGCTCACCGAGGTGCGCCAGGACGTGGAGACCGGCCAGTCGCTGTCGGTAGCGCTGAGCCGGCACCCGAAGATCTTCCCGCCGCTCATGGTGAACATGACCAGGGCCGGCGAGGTCGGCGGCTTCCTCGACTCGGTGATGCTCCAGATCGCCGAGAACTACGAGGCCGAGGTCAAGCTGCGCGGCAAGGTGAAGTCGGCGATGACCTATCCGGTCGTGGTCTTCTGCATCGCGATCCTGGCCGTGGTCGGCATGCTGCTGTTCATCGTCCCGGTCTTCGCGAAGATGTTCAAGACGCTCGGCGGTGAGCTGCCGTTCCCGACCCGGGTCCTCATCGAGGCCTCGCACCTGTTGAAGATCCTGGCTCCGCTGCTCGTCGTCGGCGTCATCGTCGGCATGATCGTGTGGCAGCGGATCAAGCACCAGGAGCGGGTCCGCTCGGTCATCGACCCCATCAAGCTCAAGCTGCCCATCTTCGGGAACCTCTTCCAGAAGATCGCCATCAGCCGGTTCGCCCGCAACCTCGGCACCATGCTCTCCTCGGGCGTCCCGATCCTGCAGAGCCTGGACATCGTCTCCGACACCACCGGCAACATCGTGCTGGCCCACGCCATCCGCGACGTTCAGGAGAGCGTGCGTAGAGGCGAGAGCCTCACGGCACCGCTGGCCATGCACCCGGTGTTCCCCCCGATGGTCGTGCAGATGATGGCGGTGGGTGAGGACACCGGTGCCCTGGACGCCATGCTGCACAAGATCTCCGAGTTCTACGACCAGGAGGTCGAGTCCACGACGGAGTCGCTGACGGCCCTCATCGAACCGCTGATGATCGCGGTGCTCGGCGCGCTTGTCGGGTCGATGATCATTGCGCTCTACATGCCGATCTTCAAGATCTTCAACCTCATCCAGTAGATCAGGGACCGCGCGAGGCGGCGCCGGCGGGACGCCGGCGCCGCCTCCACGCGTGCTCGTGGTGATGCGCCTGCGCCCGCACGGGTGATTCCGGTCCTGGAGTTGATCAGCCCTCAAGTCCGGGTCCACCGATGACGACAACAGCAGTGTCATCGAGCTGCTACGGCCAGAAAGGGCACACCCGCCGCGAGGCGGGGTCGCAAAGCCAGGGGGCCTGCGGGACGTGCAGGTCGGCCCAGCTGCCTCGGTCGTGACCTTCGGGTCCGCACGAGGGGGAAGTGCCGGAGAAGCTCACCCGATGTCCCGGAAAGGGAAGAGCATGCTCGCTCGCATTCGCAAGTCGATGGAGGAGAAGGACGAGGGCTTCACCCTCATCGAGCTCCTCGTCGTGATCATCATCATCGGCATTCTCGCCGCGATCGCGATCCCGGTGTTCCTCAACCAGCGCAAGAAGGCTGTGGACGCCTCGATCAAGTCCGACCTTCGGACCGTCGCGAACGAGGAGGAGACCTACTTCACGGACAACCAGAACTACGTCACCATCAGCACCGCTGCTTCTGGCAGCGTCGTGATCGGTGCTGACACCGTGAAGCTCTCGCCCGGCAACACCGTCACGGTCGCCGTCAACACCGCCGGCACCGCGTACTGCATCCAGGGCAAGAACCCGAAGGGCACCGACACCACCAACGGCTTCTTCTACGTCTCGAGCCAGGGTGGCCTCCAGCCTTCCGGTACCACCGCGTGCGGCACCTACTAATCAGGCGCTGACCCGCTGAGAGGGTGGGGGTGGCCGACCACGGCCACCCCCACCTTCCGCACTACACGGTGTGTGAGGCAGGCGCCGCCGTCGACTTGATCCGGCTCCTTCACGAAGGGGGGAGGTGAGATGCGCGTGCAAGACACAGCTAACAACGAGGACGAGGGTTTCACCCTGATCGAGCTGCTGGTCGTCATCATCATCATCGGCATCCTGGCGGCTATCGCGATCCCGGTGTACCTCAACCAGCGGCAGCGGGCCTACGACGCCGCGGCGAAGTCGGACATGAGGACTCTCGCGGAGTTCGAGGAGACCTACCTCACGAACAACGTCGACAGCTACGGAACCATCGCCAACCTGATTTCCGACGGTGACAACGTGCTGCCGACCCGCAAGGTCACGCTCAGCGTGGTCCGGTTCAACTCGGCGATCAGCTACTGCCTGAGCGCCAAGCACGCTCTGTCACCGACGACCTGGTACTGGGACAGCGCGGCCGGCGGCATCCAGCCCAAGGGCGCCACCGATTGCCCGGTCACCACGACAGGAACGGCGGGCGACAGCGTGACCCGCTGACGCATCGCACGTCGACGGCCCCCCGAGCTCGGCTCGGGGGGCCGTCGCTCGTCCGGAGCATTCAAGACCGACCTCCCGGATGCCGATTCCTCGACCATGCGGAGGACTCGGGTCCGGTGGGGAACGCTGCGCTGGCGGCTGGACCCTTCCACTGACGAAGGACTGTCTCTTGTCGAGCTCATGCTCGCTATCGTCATCTTCGGGATCGCGGCGACCGCGATCATGAGCGGCTTCCTGACCGCGATGAAGTCCACGCGCAGCGACCGGAGCCGCGTGCAGGCATCGGACCTGGCCGCGCGCGAGCTCGAGATCACCCGCAACGAGTTCTACGCGTCGTCCTCCGGCCCCACCAACCTGGCAGCCAACGACTACGTGGTGGACGGACACCCGCTGCCGGGCGGGACGGCGGGCCAGCCGCTGGTGGTCGACAACACGCCATACACGGTGATCCGCAACGTCGAGCCGCTCATCGCAGGTAGCGGCGTGAGCCCCTGCGACGGGGGGTCGTCCGTCCAGTACCCCGAGTACCAGGTCACCGTCACGGTGTCGTGGAGCAACATGGCCGGGGTCAAGCCGGTCACGTCGTCAACTCTCCTGACGCCGCCCAAGGGCAGCATCTCCAACACCTACGGCTACGTCGCGGTCAAGGTGCTCAACTCCTCAGGCGCCCCGAACTCCGGCCGCACCGTCAGCATCAGCGGCCCGGGTGGTAGCGACTCGGACGTGACCGGGTCCGACGGCTGCGCGGTGTTCGCCGAGGCGACGGCCGGCACCTACACCGTCTCGCTGGGGGAGACCGGCTTCGTCGACTACTACGGCAGCCCGACGCCGTCCAAGACCGCGACCGTGTCGTCCGGGACGCTGCAGCAGGTGCAGTTCTCGTACGACCAGAAGGCCAAGCTCAACGTCAGCCTCGGCACCGATGCCGGCTACAACCTGCCCTCGTCCTACGCCACGACCAGCCCCACCGTCGTGATCGCCAACACCGGACTGCAGCCCTCGGGGACCAAGGCGGTCGTCCTGACCTCGAGCAGCTCGGGCTCCATCGACAACCTGTGGCCCTTCACCGACGGCTACACCGCGTGGGTGGGCTCCTGCGGCCAGTCCGACCCCGCGGCCAGCGGCGGTTCCCGTGGTGCCGCCACGGTCATCGCCCCCGGATCCACCGGCTCGGTCTCGATCCGCCTCGCTCCCGTCAAGGTGACGGTGGCCAACGGCTCCGGAGTCGTCCAGCCGAACCTGACGATCGTCGCGTCCCCGGCGTCGGCGACCGGCTGCCTCACGACGGAGAACCCGCTGACGCTGGGCGTCACCGACTCCACTGGGACGCTCATGACCTCGCTGCCGGCGGGGGCGTGGACCCTACAGGTCAGCGGCAAGACCTCCGCGTCGGGCAGCTGGCCGAGCACCGGCGCGCTGCAGCCCACGAGCGCGGCCACGACGGTTCCTCTGGTGGTGAATTGATGACCATGCTGCACGCGCTTCGGCGTCGGTTGCACGGAGACCGTGGGCTCACCCTGGTCGAGATGGTGGTGGTCACCGCGATCCTGGGCGTCGTCCTGGCGATGGTGCAGGTCACGACCGTGACCGCGGAGAAGGACGTCGGCTCGAACGCGACCCGGCTGGACGAGGTCCAGCAGGCCAAGGTCGCCATGGACTCCATGAGCAAGAACCTGCGCACCTCGGTCCTCCCGTCGCAGCTGAACGGAACATGCTCCGGATGCGACTCGGCCGCCTTCATCGCCGGCGACGTGAGGAGCGTGCAGTTCTACGCGAACTTGAACAACAACGCGAACGTCGTCGGACCGAGCCAGGTGTCCTACAGCGTGAGCTCCACCGGGGTGCTGACGGAGTACGTGCACGGGCCGAACCCGCACGCCGCGACGGACTACAACTACCAGTACACCTGCACGGCGGGCACCACCGGCTGCGTGGTCTACACGCGCGTCCTCGCCCGTCACGTCGTGACGTCGCAGGTCCTGTTCACCTACTACGACGCGTCGGGCGCGCCGATCTCGCCGCCGCTGGACGCGACCGAGCTGCCCAGCGTCGACAGCATCGACATCGTCCTGAAGCTGCAGCAAACCCCTGCGGTCGCGCCGGTCACGTTGACCGAGCGCGTAGCCCTGCCGAACGCCGACGCCGTGGCCCAGGCCTCGTCGAGCTGACTGGAGTCCCCTGATGATCCTCAAGCTGAGCCGGCTCCTCCGCGCCCGTCTGCGCGGGCAGGACGAAGGCATCGCGATGATCATGGTGATGGGCACCATCATGGTTCTCACCGTGCTGCTCGGCGTCACCCTCGCCTACGCCCTCCAGGTGCAGCCGCAGGCCCGGCACGACCAGGACTGGAACGGCGCGCTGGCCGCCGCCCAGGCCGGCGTGGACGACTACATCGCCAAGCTCAACCAGAACGACAGCTACTGGAGCTCGGTCGACTGCACGAACCTCGCGCTCCAGGGGCCGAAGGCGGGGACGAACAGCTGCGGCTGGACCTCCAGCACGCCACCCGGCTGGCAGAAGGTGGACCCGGGCAACACCAAGGCGGGCTACTTCCACTACGACGTCGACACCTCGTCACTGTCCTCCCAGGGCGTCATCCGCGTCACCTCTACCGGACGGGTGAACGGGGTCGACCGCAGCATCCAGGTACTCGTGTCTCGCGGCGGGTCGACGCAGTTCCTGTACTACACCGACTTCGAGGACGCCGACCCGGCCAACACATTCGTGTACTCGAGCACCCCCAGCGCCGCCTGTGGCGGGACCGGTCCGACCAACGCCAAGTACTGGTTCCAGACCCGCTCCGGCTGTGTGGAGATCCAGTTCGTCGCCGGCGACGTGCTGAACGGCAAGGCCCACTTCAACGACACGCCGTACATGGGCGGCTCGGCGACCTTCAAGCAGGGCTACGAGACCTCCGACCCCAAGTGTGCGAACACGCCGTACAACGTCTCCAACTGCGTGCGCTCGGGGAACGCCACCCCGATCATCGGGACCGGCTACAAGGCGACGTACGCCTCCCAGCTGTTCCTGCCCGACAACAGTGACCAGTTCGCGAACTACCCCGGGTGTGACTACACCGGCGACACCCGTATCCGGTTCAACGGCGACGGCACGATGACCGTCTGGAACACGATGAGCGCCGGAACGTCGGTCACGGGCCCGGGTACGCCCTCCGGGACGAACTGCGGGGTCGCGGCCAACTTCAAGCCCGGCGGGACCGGCACCAACCCGCTGGCCCCGGCGTCGGGGCAGACGGTGCCCGTCCCGAACAACCTGGTCATCTACGTGAAGAACTCGTCGACCACCTCGGCCTGCACCCCCGGCCAGATCGTCAACGGGTCCGCGTCCGGCAGCACCGCGGGCGACGTCATCCCGCCTGGCAGCGGCTCGACGGTCTCCGGCAACACCGACATCTCGTACTACAACCCGGACAGCCAGGCCACGACCTCGACGTACACCTTCACCCGAGCGAACACGTCCTCGGCGTGGACGTCCTCCGGCCCCACGGTGGTGGGCCCGACTCCGACCAACGACACCCACCCGTCGACGTTCAACTGCGGCCAGGGCAACGTCTACCTCGAGGGCGACCTGAGCGGCCGGGTCACCGTCGCGGCGCAGAACAACATCATCGTGACGAACGACCTGACGCTCTCGACCACCACGCCGGCGACGGACAGCTCGGGCAACGTCAAGGACGCCAGCGGGCCGGACATGATGGGCCTGGTCGCGGCCAACTCGGTCATCGTCTACCACCCGGTGTCGCGCAGCAGCAACACGAACGTCTCAGCGCCCAACGGCAGCAACAGCAAGTGCAGCAGCTCGACGACCCTGGGCACGGCGCCCAGCACGTCGAGCAGCAACGGCACCAGCCAGACCTGCACGTGGACGTCGACGCAGACCTTCGGCAGCACGTACTCGGACATCTCCTACCCGGGGCAGACCACGAGCTCGGGTGCGAGGGCGATCTACGCGTCGATCCAGACCCTGCAGCACAGCTTCTGGGTGGACAACTACAAGTACGGCGCGCAGCTCGGCAAGCTCAGCGTCCGGGGGTCCATCGCCCAGAAGTGGCGTGGCATCGTCGGCCAGTCCGGGTCGTCGGGTACCGGCTACCTCAAGGACTACGGGTACGACACCCGGCTGAAGTACTCCTCCCCGCCGTACTTCCCGCAGTGGACGAATGCGCGATGGAGTGCACAGACCACCGGTGAGCTGTCGCCGCAGTACTGACCCGGTCGGCTAGCGTGCCGAGCGTGTTGACCCCCGTCGTCCTCGCCGGAGTCTTCGGCCTGCTCATCGGCTCGTTCCTCAACGTGGTCGTGTACCGCGTGCCCAGGGGTGAGTCGCTGGTCAGCCCGGGCTCGCACTGCCCCACGTGCGGTCGGCCGATCGCGGCGTACGACAACGTCCCCGTGGTCAGCTGGCTGCTGCTCAGGGGTCGCTGCCGACGGTGCAAGGCGCCGATCTCGGTCCGCTACCCGCTCGTCGAGCTCGTCACGGGAGTGCTGTTCGCCGCGGTGACGGCCCGCCTGGTCGGCGACCAGGCCTGGGCCGTGCCGGCGTACCTCTTCTTCACCGCGATGGGCGTGGCGCTCGCCCTCATCGACATCGACGTGAAGCGTCTCCCGGACGTGATGACCCTGCCGTCCTATCCCGTCATGGGGGTCCTTCTCCTGCTGCCCGCGATCGCGTCCTCGGCATGGGGCACGTACGGGCTCGCGTGGGCGTACGCCGCCGCGATGTTCCTGTTCTATGTGGTGCTGCGCGTCATCTATCCGGGCGGCATGGGCATGGGGGACGTGAAGTACTCGGGCGTGGTCGGCCTCGCCCTGGGCTGGTTCGGCTGGCGCGTGCTCATCGTCGGAGGGTTCACCGCGTTCCTGCTCGGCGGTGTCCTCGGCGCGCTTCTCATGCTCGCCGGGCGTGCCGGACGCAAGTCGCGCGTCCCGTTCGGGCCTTTCATGATCGCCGGAGCTCTCGTCGGCGTCCTGTGGGGCGCCGACATCGCCAGCTGGTACTCGGGACTGCTCGGCTGAATGGGTTACGCGCGCGAATCAGCGTGACCAACGCCTCAAGCGTCCCCGAACCGCCGCCGATCCATTCGCTGACAGGGTCTCCACCCTCGGAGAGCCACGCGGCCTGCGGGCCGCATGCGGAAAGGGTAGGCGTCGTGGCAGGACGGTCCGCCATCGGTCTCGACATCGGGACTTCGGGAGTACGCGCTGCCGAGCTCTCGTTCGGCAAGGGGCAGGTCACGCTCAACAGGTTCGGCCAGGTCGCCCTGCCCGACGGTGCGGTTCGAGACGGCGAGGTCATCGACGTCGAGGCCGTCGCTCAGGCGATCCGCCAGCTGTGGGCCCACACCAAGTTCTCGGGCAAGAAGGTGGTGATCGGCGTCTCGAACCAGAAGGTGGTCGTGCGCCAGGTCGACCTCCCCTACCTGCCCATGCCGGAGCTGAAGAAGTCTCTGGCGTTCCAGGTCCAGGACTACATCCCCATGCCGGTCGAGCACGCGGTGCTCGACTTCTACCCGCTCGAGGAGGTGTCCGGCAGCCACGGCGACCGTGTGCTGCGGGGCCTCCTGGTGGCGGCATCGCGGGAGATGGTCCTCAACGCCGTGCACGCCGTACAGAAGGCGGGGCTCACGCCGACCACGGTCGACCTCTCCTCCTTCGCGGTCCTTCGCTCCCTCGGGGGCACCGACCAGCTCGGCGTGAACGGCGAGGTGCAGGCGCTGGTGGACATCGGCGCCAAGGTCACCAACATCGTCGTCCACGAGTCCGGCGTGCCCCGGTTCATCCGGATCCTGCTCATGGGTGGGCAGGACCTCACGGAGTCCGTCGCCGAGCGGGCCGGCGTGCCGGTCCAGCAGGCGGAGGCGCTCAAGCAGCAGATGGGCCTGCAGGCCGACGGCGCGGTCAACGACCCGACGCCAGCCGTGCGGGCGCTCGAGACCGGCGCCTCGGCCCTCCTCGACGAGATCCGCGGCAGCCTGGACTACTACATGGCCTCCAGCGGCTCCTCGCCGATCCGGCGGCTGATCCTGACCGGCGGCGGCAGCCGCCTCAACGGGTTCGCCGCCCGCCTGTCCCAGGCCACCCGGCTCGAGGTCGTCGCGGGCAACCCGCTGGCGTCCCTCGAGGTGGGTCGTACCGGCCTGTCGCCGGAGCAGATCTCCTTCGTCGAACCGCTCGCCGTCGTGCCGGTGGGCCTCGCTCTCGGAGTCGCGTGATGAGCACCGCAACCTCCACCTCGGCGGGAGTCCGCCTCTCGCAGCTGCCGAAGGTGGACCTCCTGCCCCCCGAGATCGCGGAGGAGGCGAAGTTCCGCACCCTGCGGGTCGCCCTCGCGGCCGGGGTCGGCGCCTCGGTGGTCCTCGTCGGCGTGCTGTGGTACTCGGCGCACTCGTCGGTGTCCGGTGCGCAGCAGGACCTCGCGTCGGCGCAGACGCAGCAGGTCGCCCTGCAGGCCGAGGTCACCAAGTTCGCCGACGTACCGGCGGCCTACTCCGCGGTGCAGACCGCGCAGACCCAGCTGGCCACCGCCATGGGCCACGAGATCCGCTTCTCCTACGTCCTCAACGACCTCTCGATGACCATCCCGTCGAAGGTCTGGCTGACCCAGCTCTCCCTCACCGAGGACATCGACGGCACCGCACCGCCGGTCGGGTCCTGGGGCGACACGGGAGTCGCGCAGATGACCGTCCAGGGAGTCGCCTTCCGCTACCCCGACGTCGCGGCCTGGCTGGAGATGCTCGGCAAGGGCTCGTACTACACGGACCCGTACTTCAGTGACGCGCACGCCGGCGTGGCCATCGACAACCACAACAACGTGGTGTTCACGAGCAACGTCGTGCTCACCGACAAGAGCTACTCGAACCGCTACACGACGACCACTACCACCACCGGGAGCACCCGATGAACCGGATGCGCAGCTGGAGCCTCGGAGCTGCGGCGGTCGCTGTCCTCGTCCTCGTGGCGGGGTGGTTCCTGCTCGTGTCGCCGGCCAGGGGGCAGGTCTCGGACCTGCACTCGCAGACCGCGGCCCAGCAGCAGACCAACACGGCGCTGCAGACCCAGATCAACCAGCTGAAGGTGCAGAACAAGGACCTCCCCAAGATGGAGGCCAAGCTGGCCGAGATCCGCCAGCACTTGCCCGCGAACCCTGAGCTGCCGACCTACATCCGGTCGCTGACCGACATCGCCCACCGCTCCGGAGTCGTCCTCCTCGCGGTGACTCCGGCGCAGCCCGCCCCGGTCGTGGTCTCGACCCCCGCGGTCGTCGCCCCGACCGTCTCGGCCTCGCCGTCGGCGAGCTCGAGCACGAGTGCCTCGCCGGCCGCGGTCACCCCCGCGACGCCGACGACGACCACCGCCTCGGGCCTGAAGATGATCCCGGTCACGGTCCAGGTGACCGGCGGCTACTTCAACCTGGTGGCGTTCCTGAACAAGGTCGAGGGCCTGCAGCGGTCAATGCTGGTCTACGCGGTCAACGTGAGCCCGGGGGTCACCAACCCCAACGGCGGCTCGACGACCTCCAGCGTCGACCCGACCACCAAGGTCACCGCGACCCTCAGCACGCGCATCTTCTACGCGCCGACCGCGACCCCCACCGCCCCCGCAACGGGTACGGCCGCCGCACCGGCCGCCGCCCCGGCCAGCTAGGAGAGGACCATGTCCGACCAGATCTTCAACGGCGGCGGAGTCGCCACGGAGGAACCGCCCGCCGAGGTGCCTGAGGCGCCCGTCACGGGCAGCCGGCGGAACCTCGTCGTCGTGGGCGTCGCGGTCGCCATCGCTCTCGCCGTCGCGGTGTGGTTCCTCTTCCTGTCCGGCGGCGGCTCCGGCTCGTCCGGCGCGGTGGCCCAGTCCCCGGTGCACGCCAACGGGGCCGGGAACGGAGTCACGGCGTCGAAGTCGGCCAAGGTCGTGGTGGTCAAGCCGGCGTCCAGCCGCGACAAGAAGGGGCGCAACCCCTTCCACCCGCTCCTGGTGGAGCCCTCCTCGGCGCCGAGCGCGAGCTCGGCGGCCGCGGCGGCCTCCAGCGCCCCGGCGTCCAGCGTCGCCGCCTCGAGCCCGGCCGTCACGAACACGGTGGCGACGGTCGACGTGGTGAAGATCAGCTCCGGCAAGGCGACGTTCAACGTCACCGCGGCGGGGACCACCAAGAAGTACGCGGGCGTCGCCGTCGGGCAGACGTTCGCGACCTTCTTCAAGCTCTACGACCTGGGCAGCAAGTGCGCCCAGATCCAGTACGGCGACCAGACGGGGACCGCGTGCGTCGGCACCCCGCTGACCCTGAACACCCAGTCCTGACCGATCCCTCGCTGACCCAGCCGGTGGCCGGCCCCCCACGAGGGGGCCGGCCACCGGCGCATGCACGGACGGGCACGGATCCGCGTGGGAGGATCACCCCGTGCTGCGATGGCTGACGGCGGGGGAGTCCCACGGCCCGGCGCTCGTCGGGATCCTGGAGGGGGTACCCGCCGGTGTCCGTGTCACGACGAAGGACATCGCCCTCGACCTCGCCCGCCGCCGGCTCGGCGTCGGCCGTGGAGCCCGGATGAGCTTCGAGGCCGACGAGGTCGAGCTGCTGGGTGGCGTCCGCCACGGCCTCACCCTCGGCGGCCCGGTCGCGGTGCGGGTCGCCAACACCGAGTGGCCCAAGTGGGAGACGGTGATGTCCGCGGACCCGGTGGACCCCGACCTCCTCGAGGGGCAGGCCCGCGGCGCCCCGCTCACCCGCCCCCGCCCCGGGCACGCCGACCTGGCCGGGATGCAGAAGTACGGCTTCGACGACGCCCGGCCGGTGCTCGAGCGGGCCAGCGCCCGGGAGACCGCGGCGCGGGTGGCCCTCGGGTCGGTGGCCCGGGCGCTGCTTCGCCAGGCCGGGGGGATCGAGGTGCTCAGCCACGTGGTCGCCATCGGGGAGGCCCGCGCCCCGGCCGGGGCGGTGCCCGGGCCCGGCGACCTCGCCCGCATCGACGAGGACCCGGTGCGCTGCCTCGACCCCGCCGCGAGCGCGGCGATGCTGGACGAGATCGAGACCGCCCGCCGGGAGGGGGACACCCTCGGAGGCGTGGTCGAGGTGGTCGTCCACGGACTGCCGCCCGGCCTCGGCTCCTATGTGCACGCCGACCGCCGCCTCGACGCCCGGCTCGCCTCGGCCCTCATGGGCATCCAGGCGATCAAGGGGGTCGAGGTCGGTGACGGGTTCCTGCTGGCCGCGCTTCGTGGTTCGCAGGCCCAGGACGAGATCGAGGCCGGCCCCGACGGGCTGCGCCGGACGTCGGGTCGCTCCGGCGGCACCGAGGGCGGCATGTCGACCGGGGAGGTGCTGCGCGTCCGGGCGGCGATGAAGCCTATCTCCACGGTGCCGAGGGCGCTGCGCACGGTCGATGTGGCCACCGGGGAGGCGGCGAAGGCGATCAACCAGCGCAGCGACGTGTGCGCGGTGCCCGCCGCGGGGGTCGTGGCCGAGGCCATGGTCGCCCTCGTGGTGGCGGACGCGCTGCTGGAAAAGTTCGGCGGCGACGCGGTCGAGGAGACCGCGCGCAACCTCCGCGGCTTCCTCGACAACCTCGCCATCCGCTGACCGCAGTGGCCCCCGTCGTCGTCCTCGTCGGCGCCCCCGGCTCCGGCAAGACCACCGTCGGTGGCCTGCTCGCCGAGGCGCTGGCCCTGTCCTTCCGCGACACCGACGCCGACGTCGAGCGGGTCGCGGGCAAGAGCGTGTCGGCGGTCTTCGTCGACGACGGCGAGGCGGCCTTCCGCGCGCTCGAGCGCGACGCCGTGGCCGCGGCGCTGGCCGAGCACGAGGGTGTGCTGGCCCTCGGAGGTGGCGCGGTGCTCGACGAGACGACCCGTCGCCGGCTCGTGAGCCAGCGGGTGGTGCTCCTGCACGTGTCGCTGCCCGACGCGGCGCGCCGCGTCGGGCTCAACCGGGACCGCCCCCTGCTGCTGGGCAACGTACGTGGCCAGCTGGCGGCGCTGCTCGCGGCACGCGAGCCGTACTACGAGGAAGTCGCGACGCACATCGTCGAGACCGACGGCCGTACCCCGGAGCAGGTCGCCGACGAGGTGCTGGGGATCCTGAACGAGGAGATGAGCACGTGAGCGGTCCGACCCGGATCAGGGTGGCCGGGGACGACGCGCCCGCCTATGACGTCGTCGTCGGCCACGACCTGCTGCACCTCCTGCCCGACGCCCTCGGCCCCGACGTCCGCCGCGTCGGCGTGGTGCACCCGCCCACGCTCTCGGCGCTGGCGCACCGGGTCGAGACGATCCTCTCCGGCGCGGGCCTCCAGGTGCTCGACCTCCCCACCCCCGACGGCGAGGAGGCCAAGACGGCCTCGGTCGCGGCAGCGTGCTGGGCCGAGCTCGGACGCGGCGGGTTCACGCGAAGCGACGCGATCGTCGGCGTCGGCGGCGGGGCGACGACCGACCTGGCGGGGTTCGTCGCCGCCACCTGGCTGCGCGGGGTGCCGGTCGTCCAGGTGCCCACCACGCTGCTCGGGATGGTCGATGCCGCCGTCGGGGGCAAGACGGGGATCAACACGGAGGAGGGCAAGAACCTGGTCGGCGCGTTCCACCCACCGCGGGCGGTGCTGTGCGACCTCGGCCGCCTCGACACCCTGCCGGTACCCGACTACGTGGCCGGGCTGGCCGAGGTGGTCAAGTGCGGCTTCGT
>Ga0335071_10001971_pt1 | contig 22131 bp, 20 predicted proteins | sample Lox_Sample_15_FD_206724 | JGI IMG/M metagenome (GOLD analysis project Ga0335071, IMG submission 206724) | Soil microbial communities from Loxahatchee National Wildlife Refuge, Florida, United States - Lox_Sample_1.5 | ecosystem: Environmental > Terrestrial > Soil > Wetlands | place: USA... | reverse complement strand
TAATCCGCTTCGTCCATATCCACACAGAACGGTCAGCTCGGCAGTTAAGTGTCCATTTATTCGTAAGTGGACACTTATGCCCACACTATAGTCTGCCCCCTTACCGCGGTACTGGCCGGACGCTTACTCAACACCGGGAACGTGATGGGATACTTCTATGGTTCGAGCGCCGGTCATACCGACTATGTGGGTATGTTGAATCTCACGATTTCAGTCTTCAGTGGGTGGCAGTTCAACAACCAAACTACGGTGCCGGGAACGAGCATCGAATTCGGTCCAGTGACCGCCGGAGACGTCTTGGTATTCCAACTCTGAGACACTACCTCCGGTTTGCGGTTCGCCTCCGACCCGGCGTTGAGCTATGACGGCGTCAACCACGCCTATGCCACTCCGTTTGCCGGCAGGAACGGCATTCCGGCCGGGATCTTTGTGGGAATGAAAGATTTGCCGGTAGGACAATCGGACCTTGACTACAACGACGATCCGTTTGTGTTCACCAACGTGTCGTCCACACCGGAGCCAGGAACGCTGGCTATGCTCGGAAGCGGCATTCTCGGAGTCGCCGGCATTCTGCGCCGCAAGATGTGTCGGTGATTCCATCGGCCAGAGTCATTCCCCCAAGCCACACCGACGGTAGAAGTCGGACTTGGCGAGTTCTCCCGTAGGTGCGTTCCTGAAAGCCCCCTGCGGGACAGTTATTTGGACGACTGCCGCGCGCGCACGTGCAGCAGAATGCCTGACGAAAGGCCGAAACGATCGGCCAAGCCCGCTGTAGCAGGAGTAGGAGCGCGCGCGTTCCGCTATTTCGTTTCGCGGTCTCCGTGCGACGCCGAGACCCTCCCATTCAGACCGGAGCCCTCCGGCACGGCAGGCGCTGCATACCACTGGTCGCGGGGAACGACCTTCAAGTCTTTCGGATCGTTCTCGTAGGCAGGTGTCATGATCTGGACGCCATACTGGTTGAACTGGTCGAGGATATTCCGATGCAGCTCCGCATAGATTTCTTCAACCACGTGCGGATTGTCGCAGTAGGCGTTGATCTCATAGGCCACGTCAAAGCTTCGCAATTCCACTTCGCGCGCGAATGGCTTCGGCTCGCGCAGTAGTCCGCCAGTCCGCGCCGCGGCTTCGAGCAGCATTGCCTCGACCTGGCGCCAGGGAGTTTCGTAGCCGATGCCGACGACAGTGTGGAGAATGAGTCCGTCGCTGTGCGCGAGCGAACTGTAGTTAATCACTTCGCTGTTGACGATCGACGAGTTGGGCACGGCGATGACTTCGTTTTTCGGAGTGCGCAGGTAGGTCACCAAGAGTTTTGAATCCTGCACGTCGCCGACGAAGCCGCCGATCTTGACGCGGTCGCCTTGCTTGAAGGCCTTGCGGTACGTCAGGCTGTATCCCGAGACGAGGTTCCCAATCAGCGATGTCGAACCTAGAGAAAACACCAGGCCAATGAACAGCGACACACCCTTGAACGCCTGCGTCTCCGACCCCGGTATGTAGGGGAACGCAACCACCAGCGCGAACGCGATGACAAATCCGCGAACCAGGCGATAGGTCGGCCGCGCCCACGCAGGATCGAAATTCTCGAATACGATTTGCCCGTGCTCGACGGCCGTGAAGATGAGCTTGATGAATTTGAGCAGGTAGTAGGCGATGACACCCAGCACAATCAGAAAGATCAGGTTGGGGATCGCGTCTACGAATTTGCCGGTGATGGTGCGCAGTGGGTCGAGAACAAACCCGGATAGGTTGTTGCTGAGCTCGACCGTCCAAGGGAACAACGCGAGGATGTAGTCAAGAACGACATAGCTGGCAACAACACCGGCAGCGCCGGCGAGAAACTTCAGCGCTACGATTCCCGACACCCACATGCGTTCGGCGGGAAGCACTTTGAGTCCCTGAATTTCGACTTCGCGGATTCTGTGTTTGTAGCGATGCTCCACTTCGAGGAGCGTCCGGCGGACTGCCTTCAGGCCGAAGAAGAGGAACAGGAACAAAGCAGCCAATGCAACTACTGCCTGCACCGCATGGCGGGCGAGTACCTTGGGTTGTCGTGCTTCGCGGTAGGTCTGAATCGCTCCCCGAATGGCCATCAGGTAAGCGCTGGCGAGGCTGTGCCGGCCCACCTCTTCCAACTTGGCATCGGCGTCGAAAACAATAATGATCGACACCTTGCCCGCGAGAATCTGGGTGGAGTAAGCGTTGTCGCTCAACTGCAGCTCCTGCGGATCGAAGCTGCGGTCGCGGGCCACCTCCCGAATGCGTCCGGAAATCGCTTCTGCACGCTTCTCGGCCGGATATGCGGAAACGCCGCGAACCCGGAACAGGGTTTCGCCGTCGACCTTTACCGGAGCCTCGGGGATTTCGACTGCGGGCGCTTCGGGTTGCGTGGACTGGCCGTTCGCATCCTGTGCCAGGGCGGCGATGCAGGTCAGGGTACATGTCAGGCATAGCACTGCCCAGCAGCAGCGGGCGATTCTAGAGCTCTCGGTCGAGTAAGAGAACACAGTACACCTCAGAAACCTGGGAAGCCTGCGCGATGGTTGCGTTGTGTGGCGATTACGTGATCGCTGCTTACCATGCAGTATGCGCGACACCCCTTGTAGTAACACTACCGTCATACAGAATTTGAGCTGCCGAATAGTCTGGCGCGGGAGAGGGTTGCGCAGCAATAGAAAAGACCCGCGGCACATCATTGCACCTGGCGGGTCTCCCCGGTTAGCTGTTGGGATTGGCTTGAGGCTGTCCACTCTCGTGGCCCCAGCGAATCAACTCGACAGCTTTTCGAGCGATGCGAGATCTAGAGCGGTAGCCCTAAGCCTCAGCCACCTCACTTGAGTTACAACTATGTCCGTCACATTTCATAATTTTTGGATCACCCTCCTTTCCAGTGTGTGGAGACGATACCACCGTTTGCTGGGCGGATGCAAATCGGGCGGCGAGAAGTTTGGTGAGAATTCCCAATGGTTCGGCGAGCTAGTTCGACGCACCCGACGGCGAGCTCGCTGCCAGTTTGCCGCGGATCGATTCGACCCATCCGACCTGGAATTCAGGCGCTACGGTATGCGCCAAGTTCAGCGCCGTTCCATAGGCCCGCTGCGCTGCGTCGGGCCGGCCCATCGCCTTCTGCACGTCACCTAGCGTGGCCTGCGCCTTTACCGACGTCGGAGCGAGCTGTACCGCCGTCTGCGCCTCCTGCAAAGCTTGCTCGAATTGCTTCGCCTCCAGCAGCTCCTGCGCCTTCTGCACATGACCGACCGCCGCCGCCATCGGGATCGCGAAGTGTCCGTCGAAGACATACACGCCGTTCTGGATCACCGCCGTTGGCTTGAGCTGCTGGAACTGTGCGTAGGGATTCAACTCCACAGGCCCATATTCGAATCCAGAAAGATCGGCTCCACTAATCAGCAGCGGCCCGTCAATTTTCGCCGGAACGTCGTAGAATTTCTCTCCGATCCACAACGCATCCTGTGTCGGCAACGCCTTGCACGGAATGCCGTAATACTGAAACGGCACCACCCCCTCGGCAAAATAGACGAACCAGCAGTCTTTCACTCCACGTTCACGCAGGTATTTGCTCGTCGCTTTGAGTTGCTGCCCCCAGTCGGAGTTCGAATCGCTCAGCAGGTGCCACGCCTGCGATGGCCCTCCCCATAGCTCGTTGACATAAGGGATTCGATCTGGAAACGCTTTGACTGTCGTAACAATTTGGAACGCTACGAGTACAATAAGGGCATATAACCAGCCCTTGTGTTTACGCGCCAGGGTGACTCCAGCGCCGGCTTCCAGCACAGTAAGAAACGTATACATCGGCAACACATGCCGCATGCCGATGTTCATATGCGCACTCATCGCCACTGCCAGATACAGAATTGGCGGTGCCACCAGAAACCAGACTTCCCGCGCCGGAAGCTTGCGTCGCACAATCGCCCACACTGAGATTGCCAACAACACCAGGAAAGGAATAGTGGACTTGATCGCCATCGCCACCGGGAAGTAGAACCAGACGCCGTGCGGATAAGGCTTGCCCAGCAGATAGCTGGCATAGAAATCCGAGATCATGCGCACGTCGGCCAGCCCGTAGATGTACGACTCCGGCAACAGCTTGTGGTGCGAGATCATCTGCAGCAGCTTTAGCTCATTCGGCCGCGACAGGCCCTTGATGTACTCCGCTTCCGGTGGATTGAGTTCCAGTCCCGCCGGACGTGCCGCATAGCGAAATCCGTAGAAGCCCCACAGAATCGCCAAACTGACGACGGCTGTCACCAGCAACGACACTGCCACTCGCGAAAAAGTAAACCGCGCCGCTGCGTCGCTGTTCTTGCGCGTGCGTAGCCATTCCACCAATGCCAGCAAAGCAATGCTCGGCGCGGCCAGAAAGCCCGTATGCTTGGTCGCAAACGCCAGTCCGGTGGCGATACCGACGAGGACGAGCCGCCCAGCGCTCGGCTGCTTCACATAGCGATAGAACCCATACACCGCGGCAAACATGAAGCAGGAGAGCCCGACATCTGTTGTCACGTATGCTCCATGGGCAAGAAAATTCGGATCGAATACGAATAGAACCAGCGCGACAAATCCTGCGGCTAATCCGAACATCTCGCGTGCCGCCAAAAATACGAGCAAGCCCAGCAACACTGTCAGCAGCGATGCTGCCATGCGCGCACGGAATAGCAGTTTGTCAGCATCGTTGCCGAAAACAAACTCCTTGCCGTTCAAAAACGCCTCGTGCTTGAACTCCCGCCCCTGCAGCGGAGGCACCTTCAATTCCATCCCCAGCAGCGGCAGCGCAGCCAGCATCTTCACCAGTGGCGGATGCTCCGGATTCAGTCCGAAGTCACCCGTTTTTAGCGACATGTACCCGGCGTAGATGTGGTCATCTTCGTCCCAGGTGATGGATTGCTGTCGGATGGAAAGTGCGAGTTGCGTAACGAGAATGGTGAGCAGAACGGCGACCCCGGTGACGACAGCAACGCGGTCGAGACCCGATTGGCGCATGCGGCCCCCTGTGGCGTACTTCTCAATGTACACCGCGCCGCTTATCAACAAAATCGATTTTTCTAGGTATCCTCCCCAATATTGGTTACACCCACAGCCGTGTGCCGTACAATAAGCACCCATGACTACGCCACCCGTTGTTTGGAACCTGGAAGATCCGATCCTTGCGCGCATCGAAGACCAGATCAACTGGTACGACGCCAAGAGCGGCAAGAGCCAGAAGAGCTACAAACGCATCAAGCTGGTCGAGATCGTCGCGGCTGCGCTGATTCCGTTTCTCTCGGCTTTACATATCTCCGATGCCAATTGGCACTTACCTATCACACTTGGCACCATCACCGCTCTGCTCGGCGTCCTCATCACCATCTTGGAAGGTGTGCTGCAGTTGCAGCAGTATCAGCAAATCTGGGTCACGTATCGCGCCACCTGCGAGGCTTTGAAACACGAGAAGTTCACTTACATCGCAGGAGCCGGCGTATATGCCGCTGCCGCCAACGCACGTGCTCTCCTTGCCGAGCGGATGGAAACCATCGGTTCTCAGGAGAACACCAAGTGGGCCTCGCTGCAGCAGCCGCAGAAGTTTGACAAGACGGGCCAGCCCCAAAAGTAGGCGTAAAATTAGTTCGATGTTCCGTGAATTTTTCCGCTCGATGAAGTCTCCCGAGGAGCGCATGGCGTGGCTTATCGCCCTCGCAGCTGACGCTCTACAGATTGCCGTGATTCCGCTGTTTGTGGAGGGCGCGCTCTCGCCGGTGGACGCCGTCCTCGACCTCGGCGTCGGAATTGTCTTGGTGCGTCTGCTGGGCTGGCATTGGGCCTTTGTGCCGACGCTGCTGGTCGAAGCCCTGCCCGGCGCCGACCTCTTTCCCACTTGGACCGCGGCCGTGTATTTCGTCACCCGCCAGTTGCACAGTGACGGCGAGCCGATCATCCTGCCTCCTGAAGCCCCTGCCGCACGTCGTCGCTCCTAGGTCATCACTTACTTCGCGACGAATCTGTGATATCTTGCCGCCTCGGGTCCATCGCATCTTGAGGCATTCATCATGAAACTTGTGTCGTTGCTTCTCGCGCTTGCTCTCGCTCTCTGCGCGCGCCCAGGACGTCGCCGGGCACTACGTCCTGCAGGGCGTCATGGAAGTCGGCTCGGAACTGATGCTCAAGCCCGACGGTACCTTCGAGTACATGCTCGCCTACGGCGCAGCCGACTACTACGCGAAAGGCACATGGAGGCGCAATGGCAATGCTGTCATCCTGCATTCCGATTCCAACGAGCAGCCGCCCTTCCGGCTCACCAAGAGCGATGCAGGGAAACCCGGGCTCATTCGCGTTTGGGTCATCGGCCAGAACGGCAAAGGTGTCGCCAACATTCGCGTAGGGCTTAAAGCCGCAGACCAGCATCTGGAAGCCACCACGGACTCCGACGACGCAGCAGTTTCCCCCGACACAGCCAAGCCCGAAGCGGTGTACTTCGCGGTTCAAGTGTACTCGCTCGAAGTTGGGCCCTTCGCTGTAAACCCAGCCCATCGCGACTTCTATTTCGAAATCAACGGTGACGCCATTCAGCAGGTAGTGTTTAAGGACGAAGCCCTAGCCATCGACGGTATCGCGCTCATGATGAAGCACTGGGGCCCGGAAAAGCCCATGCGTTACGAAAAGGAGTAGAGCATACGCGGACGAGACTTTCTGGCTAACTGCTGAGAGCCAAATGCTTCTTTACCACCCCGCCAATTCCTCCAGCGCCTGATACACATCGCTCGCCTGCGGAAGGATCTCATCTTCCACCTGCGGCTGATACGCGACGAACGTGTCTTTCGCCGCCACTCTTTTCACTGGAGCATCAAGCTCATCGAACAGATCGCTCGCAATGCGCGCGGCAATCTCTGCGCCGTAGCCCCAGCTCAGCGTGTCTTCGTGCGCAACCAATACGCGGTGCGTCTTGCTCACTGAAGTCGCGATCGCATCCCAGTCATACGGGTTCAGCGTTCGCAGATCGATGAGCTCAACACTCACGTCGTGCTCCCGCTCCATCTTCTGCGCCGCCTGCAGTGCGCGTGGTACCAGCGCTCCATACGTAATCACCGTGAGATCGTGCCCAGCACGCACCACCTTCGCCTTGCCGAACGGAATCATGTAATCCGGCCCCGGATAGGGCGCGCGTCCAAAGGTTTCGCGATAAAGCCGCTTATGTTCAAGGAACATCACCGGATCATCGCACCGGATCGCGGTCCGCAGCAGTCCGTTGGCATCGAGTGCATTCGACGGAATCACCACGCGCATCCCCGGCGTGTGCGTGAAGATGCTCTCGCCGCACTGCGAGTGATAAATCGCGCCGCCCGTCAGGTATCCGCCGATCGCCACGCGAATCACGGCCGGGCACGACCACCCGTTGTTCGAGCGCCAGCGAATCGTCGGTAACTCGTTGCGAAGCTGATGCATCGCAGGCCAGATGTAATCGAAAAACTGAATCTCCACCACCGGCTTTAATCCGCGCGTCGCCATCCCGGTCGCGCGTCCAACGATGTTCGCCTCCGCCAGCGGCGAGTTGAACACGCGGTCCGAACCGTAGGTCGCCTGCAGTCCGCTCGTCAGTTTGAACACGCCGCCCTTGCCCTTCACCTGCTTGTCGCGCAGGTATTCGTCGCGGCTGCAATCCGCCACGTCCTCGCCGAAGATGACGATGCGCTGGTCGCGCTTCATCTCATCCTTGAGACATGCGTTAATGAGGTCGGCCATGGTCTTCTCGCCGCCGCCCGGCTTGCCCGGCAGCGGAGGCCGAATTGGCTCGGTCTCAAACGCCGAAGAGGTCGGATCGATACCCGGCGAATACAAGAATTGCATGTACGTTCCCGGCTTGGCGAATGACGCCGCAACTGCCTTGTCGGCGGCTTCCTGCACCTCATCGGTGATGTCGAGCTCGAGCTCGTGCAACTTCGCATCGTCGAGAATACCTTCGCTTAGCAGAAACGTGCGGAACCGCGTAATCGGATCGCGATCGGCTTCCCTCTTGCGCTCCGACTCGGGCCGGTAGAGCTTTTCGTCGTCGGAGAGCGAGTGCGAGTACGGCCGCACGACGTGGCCGTGCACGAACGCTGGCCCATTTCCCCCGCGAACGTAATCAATTGCCGTCTTCAGCGCGGTATAGCTTGCCAGAAGGTCGGTGCCATCCACTTCGGCAAAGTGAAAGTTCGGAAAGCCGCGCACCAGCTGGCTGATGTTGCCGCCCGGAGTGTTTACCTCAACCGGTACGGAAATCGCATACTCGTTGTCTTCGACAACAAATAGCATGGGCAGCTTCAGGTTCGATGCCGTATTCAGTGATTCCCAGAACTCACCCTGACTCGTCGTGCCGTCGCCGCATGAAACATACACCACTTCGTCGCCGTTAAACGTCACGTCTTTGAACTGGCGATAGTCGCCTTCGGACTTCGCCGCAGCACTTGGATGCTTGATGAAATAGCGGCCGGCCTCCGCGCAACCAACGGCTTGCAAAAACTGCGTGCCCGTCGGCGACGAGCCGCTTACGATGTGCAGTTTGGGGTGGCTCCAGTGCGACGGCATCTGCCGTCCGCCCGACGCAACATCGTCAGCCGCGCCCACCGCCTGCAACAGCATTTCCAGCGGAGTATTGCCAAGCACCAGACAAAGCCCGCGGTCGCGGTAATACGGATAAAACCAGTCGTAGCCCGGCCGCAACAACACGCCCGCGGCCACCAGCAGCGCTTCGTGCCCCGCACCCGAAATCTGGAAGAAGATTTTCTGCTGCCGCTTGAGCATGATCTCGCGGTCGTCGATGCGGCGCGAGAGGTACATCAGGCGGTAAATCTCAATGAGATGCTGCGGTGTGAGCCCTTCGTATTTCTCCGGCGACTCTGCCGGAGCAGCAGTCATCTTTGGCCCTACCTTGGTGGTTGCCATCCCCTGCCTCGGGTGTGGATTGGAGACCCTTTGTGCGGTTCAGAACTTGAGCTATTGTAAATCCCACAACCCGTAATTCCGCGCATCCCTTTCGGCATTGAAATTCCTCGCAGTATCGCAGTCTCTTCTCTTGCATCTAGAGCAAACATCCGAATTGCCAAGTTAGCAGTTCAATTAGCAGCCACCGCTCCCGCGCGTGTTCCACGTCACATCATCCCGGCGCCGATCTTTCTATACTGGACGTGCCATGATACGCATTTTTCGAAGGATTCCGCTGGAAAATATTAAGCTCATTTTGTTCGACCTCGACGGAACCTTGATTGATTCCGAAAGGGACCTGGCAGCCTCGGTCAACGCCATGCTGCGTCAGTTTGGACGCAAGGAACTGCCACTGGCGGTCATCGATACCTACATCGGCGACGGCGCGCCCATGCTCATCCGCCGCGCGCTCGGCGATCCTGCACATGCGGGCATCGTGCAGGAAGCGCTCAATTTCTTCTTGCTGCACTATCGCGACCATAAGCTCGATACCACGCTGCCTTACCCTGCTATCCTCGAAGTCTTGCAGCAGGCTTCTTCCGCCAATGGCCATCAGCGTAAGCTGGCCGTGCTTACCAACAAGCCGGTGCGCATCTCGCGCGATATCGTCGCCGGACTTGGCCTGTCCCCGTACATCTTCCAGACCTATGGCGGCAACAGCTTCGAGACCAAGAAACCTGATCCCTTTGGCGCGCAAACGCTGATGCACGAAGCTGGCGCGCAGCCCGAGGAAACCATTATGGTCGGGGACTCGGAAGTTGATGTCCTCACCGCGCGTAATGCCGGAATGTGGTGCGTCGGCGTTGCTTACGGATTCGCGCCGCAGTCGCTGCAACGCACGCATCCTGACATCCTGGTCGATACCCCGCAGGAACTCGCCCAGGCGCTGACCGTGCCACCCCCGCAGCCAGGTGGATAGCAATGATCCGACAGGTTCAGCCTCTGGTTTCGACCTGTGCACACGCCATGCAACAATCTGAAGAATTGCTCTTTCGATCGCCAACCGCCGCGCAATCCTGCTTTGCCGTCGGTTTTCAGCGGGCGGCTGGCATAAGGCGGTTGGCGACCGGGCTGTATCCGTGTTCATCCGTGTAATACGCCAAGAGACCTCGGAGTGAACTTTGAGGTCTGGCTTTCCCACCGCATAGGGATCGCAGGCAAAGCAACATTGAGAATCGAGACAAAGCGGAAATCTGCGGGCGACAAATCGCGTAAATTCCAGGACGTTTTCAGTTCAATGTGCCCTGGCGGCGGTAGATGTCGTTAATCTTAAGTTGCCGGCTGCTGCCCGAGAAATAAACTGGAGAGAAAAGTACACAGGAGAGGCCGCTCGGGTGTATAGTTTTGGCCACGCAGGATGGCATACAGAAGTCCTGTCAGAAGAACACTGCCTAAGCGAACGAGTCTTAGGATGATGCACCCTCGTCGATTGCGTCCAGAATACTCTTCAACAAACCAAGCATACTGCCCTTTGCCGCGCAGAAAGGACTGCTTCGATGAGAAAACCTCTCGTGCTTCTCACCACAATTCTGTTGTTTACCGCCGCTATTCCGGCCTTCGCCGGCACCCTGCTCGTCGGAGACAAAGATGGCTTTGGCGTGGGCGTGCCGCCTGGCGGCTTGCTGCCTTTCAATGGGATCTTCACTGATGCTCGCGATGCTGCTGAAATGGCGGCCACCAACGGCGCCCAAATCACCGACGTTTACGACGCTCTTGGCTACGCTTTTGGGTTGCCCACGATGAACGATGTGATCTTCAATCTTCCCGGACCGATCACGTCCGCTACGCTGACCGTCAACATGGGGGATTTCCAGTCCGATGTTTTCGGGCCCATAAACATCTCGTATAACGGCGTCTCTGCAGGACAGTGGAACTACGCAGATGGCTTGAATGTGACTGCTATTCGCTCATATGTTCTGGATGCAGCCACCGTCGACAGCATCAATATGACCGGAGTATTCGACCTTGGCCTTGATCGCGGCAGCTCCACCGATTATGTTGCCTTCGATTACTTTCAGTTGGATTACACATCCGCCGTTCCTGAGCCGGGAAGTCTGTTGCTCCTCGGCAGTGGAATTGTAGGTGTGGCACGGATGATTCGTCGCAAGCGATCTTTTTAGTCTGTCTCCACCAACCTTGATTGTCGAAGTCCTGCCGGAGCCTTGTGCTCCGGCATTCTCGTCTCTGCCTCGGTGTTCGCCAGTTGCGGTCTCGCCGCTTCTGACCAGGCAAAAGTCCAATCGCCATTGACCAGGCCCGAATAAACTTTGGAAATCCGTGGTTCCGTTGGGCTCCGCGCAGACATCTGCGGGCTCTGAACTGACAACCCACAAAGAACCCGCTATGCTTTCCCCATGCCGCAAGTCCAATCGCGTTCGCCGTTTCAGGAAGGCTTCGCCGCTGTGCGGGAAGAGCCATTGCTGCTTCCGGCTGAACTGGTCTGGCGCTGGAGTTTCGCCCTCGTCGCTTGGCTCATTGCGCTTTATGCGGCAACGACGTTTCTCGATAGCCTCGGCGTCTCTGCCATCGGCCGGTATTCCGTCTCCATTCTCCGCCCAGTGGTCGGCAAGTTGCCGCGTCCTCACAGCTTCGACGACGTGCTGGTGCGCTACGTGTGGCTGAAGTTCATCGTCCTCTCGGCACTCACGGTCTTATGGTCGTTCGCTGCGGCCGTTGGCCGTGCCGCCGCCCTGCGCAACCTTGTTGCGCTCGCTGGAAGCGAAGACCGCGACGAGGACGCCGGCTGGCAGTTCCGTCCCATGTTCCAGCTTTCCCTGATGCGCGCGCTGTGGATGTGGATTGCCATGGGCTGCTTCGTGGCTTCGTTCCTGCTCGGTCACGCAATGATGCAACACGGCCGCGCCGCACGCGGCGCGTTCTTCTATGTCTTCGGTGTCTGGCTGTCGGTTGTCTTCGGCCTGATGTTGAACTGGACCTTCGGCATTGCCCCGCTTTTCTGTATTCGCAATCAGGTCAATGCGCGCGATGCACTCAGACTTACCGTCGAGTTCTGCGCACGACAAGGCGGACGGATCTTTTGCCTGTCGGCCGCCTTCTTCGCCTTGCGGCTTCTGTGGGCCGCTTCGATGCTCTTCCTGGTCGTCGCACCCACCGAGCTCGCCCACCGCATCGCTCCCGGCTGGGTGTTGCTGATGATCTTCGCGTTGTTCCTGGTTTACCTCGTCGGCGACAACGCCCTCGTCCTCGCGCGCCTCGGCGCATTCGCCACGCTGGCCGAGATCGCCACTCAGCCCGAACCCCAACCCCAACCGGTGCCGCCACCGCAACCGTGGCTCCCCTACGTCCCGCCCTCCGACACGCCCAATACTTTGCCGGTGTAATCGCCGCTTCCGGGCTATCGTCGTGGGAGTGATCGCCCCCAATAATAAGAGGTGGAAGAAATCTCCCACCTCGCGGCCATCATTTCAGTGCTAAGTACTTATCGCTAGCTGCGAGTCGCTGGTCGCTACTACAGCACAAACTCCAGCTTCTCTTCTTCACGCTTGACTTTGGCTGCGGCGATCAACTCCGCGGCCTTCTGCGCGATGTGCTCGGCGCTGACCTCGAACTCCTTGATCAGCTCCCACGGCGCGCCCGAATCCCCGAAGCGGTCCTTCACGCCGATCGCGCCTGTAATGACGGGCACTGCGTACAGCTCGGGGTTTTCGGTAATGACGCCGCTCACCCGCCACGCCAGCGCGCCGATCTGGTGCTCCTCAGCCGTTAGCACCACGCCAGTCTCTTTCGCCGCCCGCAGGATCGCTTCCGTGTCGATTGGCTTTATCGTGTGCATGTTGATCACGCGCGTCTCGTAACCGAATTCCTGCTTCAGAATCCACGCCGCGCGCATCGCCTCCGGAACCATCGGCCCGCACGCGATGATGGTCAGGTCTTCGTGCTCGTTCTTGTACTCATCCGCCAGCGCCGTGTCGAACGCTTCCACCATCTGCTCCCCCTTGCGCCGCAGCCGGATCACATTCGCTTTCCCAAACACAAACGGCGTGTCTTCCTTCGTCACAATCGGCGTCGCCTCGCGCGCAAACCGAATGTACTTTGGCCCGAAGTGCTCCAGCAGGAAGTAGTCGGTCGCCTTGCGCGTTTCCACTGCGTCGCATGGTACCGACACCACCATGTTCGGCAGGCTGCACATCGCGAACAGATCCTCCAGCGCCTGATGCGTCGCTCCGTCCGGCCCTACCGACACCCCGCCGTGCGCGCCTGCGATCAGTACATTGAAATTCCCATAGCAGATCGACACCCGAATCTGGTCCAGGTTGCGCGCCGCCGCAAATGTCCCATACGTCCCGAACACCGGAATCCTTCCCTCACGCGCCAATCCTGCGGCCGCCGCCGTCGCCGACTGCTCCGCGATACCCATGCTGATCCAGCGGTTCTTCCGTTCCGGCTTGCCCGTGTAGAAGTCGCTGATCGTTATCGATCCCGAAATGTCCAGCCCCAGGCACACGATGCGCTCGTCGTCGCCGTTGTTCGCCAGCGACTTCCCAAATCCTTTGCGCGTCGGCTCCATCACTACCTTCGGAACCGCGTCCCCGTTCCACCAGTAGTCCTGCGAGAAGTGCGGCATTTTCGCCTCGAGCGTCGCCTCCACCCCGTCCTGATACCGTTTCGCCTTCTTCAGCAGCGCCTCGTACGCGATCGTCTCCTTCAGCCCCAGCTCCTCCAGCCCCTTCACCATCTCGTCGTAATTCGGGGCCTTGCCGTGCCATCCGGCAACGTTCTCCATGAAGCTGACGCCCTTTCCCTTCACCGTATTGCAGATCACCACCGTCGGCTTGCCCTCCACCGGCGCGTTCTTCGCTTTTGTCAGCGCCTCCACTACCTGCTTCATGTCGTGCCCGTCGCATTCAATCACTTCCCACCCGAACGCCCGGTAGCGCTCCTCCAGCGGCTCGACATTCATCACGTCCTTCACCCACCCGTCGATCTGCAGCCGGTTGCGGTCGATGATGCCCACTAGGTTATCGAGCTTGTAGTGCGAGCCTTCCATCACAGCTTCCCAGATGCTGCCTTCCTGCTGCTCTCCGTCGCCCATGATGCAGAACACCGAATGCTTCTTCCCCTCAATCTTCCCCGCTATCGCCATGCCCACCGCGATGCTCAGCCCCTGTCCCAGCGACCCGCTCGATACCTCGACCCCCGGCAGCTTCAGTCGGTGCGGATGCCCCTGGAACGGCGAGTACAGCTTGCGCAGCGTCACCACGTCTTCCAGTGGGTAATAGCCCGACATGCCCAACCCCAGATACAGCGCCGGCGCCTTGTGTCCGCCTGACCACACGATGCGGTCTCGGTCTTCCCATTCCGGCACGTTGGGATCGTGATTGGCCACCTTTAGGTACAGCGCTGCTACGAGGTCCATCATCGAAAGCGTCCCGCCGGCGTGTCCTGACCCCGCCGCGCACAGTGCCACCAGGTCATAACCGCGCATTAGGCGCGCTGCCTGTTCCAGTTCTTCCAGCGAAAAATCGCGCACAACTGCTTTGGAGAATGCATTCATCAGAGGCATATCATTTCCTTCCTGCGGGCATGGCAACTTCCCCGATAGCGATCCGCCCGCACGAGCTACGGCGCTATCCGACGGGGTTCAGCACCTGTCATGGAGTTCACCCACGGTCTTTGTGGGCCCGATACCCCAACCCTAGGACGAGATGCCCCAGCTTCGCAGTGCGGGTTATCACCGCCAAATGTGACGTTTGTTACAGGCCCAACATTCTCTTGCGGCGTCATCCTGAGATCAAGCGAGGACGCGGAGAACAGTCCTCATTCGAGTCGAAGGACCTGCTGTTTCTGCCGGGCGCTCCATCTTTCGCCTTCTGTTGGCGAAAGCTTGGGATCAGCGAGTTGCTAATCGCTTCTTTCCTCTACAGTAAATGCAAATCCCCTCGCATCCTCTCGCTCACCTCCAGCTCAACCGCCGCCAGCGACACCGTAATGTCGCGAATCGAGTAATACATCGACACCACCAGCGATAGCAGGCACAGCGCAAAAAAAGGAAGCGCCAGAAAGTCCCTTTGTAAGCCAAGCAGGTGCTCAGCGAACAACGACAGAATGGTCAGCGTTACAAAAAAGATGCAGATCGACCCGTGCAGCATTGACTGTTTCAGCAGGTGCGCGCGGTCATTCACCAGCCGCAGTTGTTCTGCCAAGTGCCGCCGCCGCGCGCTCTCCGGATCGCTCTCGCTCAATTCCCGCGCCAGCATCCGCACCCGGTCAATCGCCCGCCCGTACCGGTTGCTGATGCTCAACAGCAGCAGGCCAACGCCGGAAATCACAATCACCGGCGCAATCGACGCCGTCAGTATCTGCACCACCGAAATCGTATGCATCACCAACTCCTCTTCCCATCATGCACTACCGCGCCGCTCCCAGCGCGCACTCACCCAGACTCCAGCTACCAGTCACCTACAAGTTAGTTGCTAATCACTACAATGTCCCCATCATGGAAACTGCAGACGTCGTCATCATCGGCGGAGGCATCGTCGGAGCCAGCATCGCCTGGCATCTCACCGAAGCCGGATGTACCAGCGTCATTATCGTCGAGCGCGAATCCCATCAGGGCAAAGGATCCACCGGAAAATCCATGGGCGGCGTCCGCGCCCAATTCGCCACCGCTCCCAACATCCAGATGTCGATGTACTCCATCAACTTTTACTCGCAGTTCGACGAGCGTCTCGGCGAGCCCGGAGGCTACCGGCCGCAGGGCTATCTCTTCGTTGCCACCGCCGACAGGCATCTCAACTACCTCCAGACCAACCAGAAGCTGCAGCACGCGCTCGGCCTCTCGCAGGCCCGCATGGTCACCCGCGACGAAATCATCCAGCGCGTCCCGCAACTCCGCAACGACGACATCCTCGGCGGCAGTTTCTGTCCCACCGACGGCTTCGTCGATCCCTACAGCGTCATGACCGGCTTCACCACCTCTGCCCTGCAACGCGGCGCGCGCCTCTGGCGCTCCACCGAAGTCATCGCCATCCATCGCGACGCCAACGGCATCACCGGAGTCGAAACCACCCGCGGCTCGGTCGCCACGCCCGTCGTAGTCAACGCCGCCGGTGCCTGGGCCGCACAAGTCGCCGCCCTCGCCGGCATCGATCTCCCCGTCGAACCCCTTCGCCGCCAGCTCGTCCCCACAGAACCCTTCGACGGCCTCTCGCACGAAATCCCCATGGTCATCGACATGTCCACCGGATTCCACTTCCGTCCCGAGAGCCTAGGCTTCCTCCTCGCCTGGAACGACCCTGATGAAACGACCGGCTTCAAAAGCGACTTCGAGCCGACGTTCATCGAAAAGATCCTCGACCGCGCCGCCGATCGCGTGCCCTGCTTCGAAAACGTCGCCGTCAATCCCAAGAAGGCCTGGGCCGGACTCTACGAAGTCTCGCCCGACCACCACTGTATTCTTGGCCCCGTCAAAGATGTGCCGGGTTTCTTCTGCGCCAACGGATTCAGCGGGCACGGCGTCATGCACGCCCCTTCGACCGGAAAGATCCTTGCCGACCTCATCACCACTGGCCATACCGCAGTCGTTACTGACGTCGCCGCCCTCGGCCCCGGCCGCTTCGCCCGCGGCGAACTCCTGCATGAAACTGCGGTGCTGTAATTCGCATCCTCACCTTCCTATGCTTCTGCATTATCTGAATCGCTGGAGTTCACGCCATTTTTTCCATGCAATATCGACCGCCGGACTCGGAAATGTGAGTTAGAATTCGCGTGTTCACTGCCGGCATACGCAAGATGCGCGTGAAAGGGTCTGTTTGTTGCAAATCAGGAAACCAAACATGAAGCCTGAATACGTTTCTGACACCCGGCATCTAAGGAGGAGCCCTGCCATGAAGCGACAGCTATTAGGCATCGGACTACTGTTCGTTGCACTCGCCACCACCAATACGCTCGCAAGCGTCTTCAGCGCTGGACCGGCCAGCTTCTCTCTCGGCACCACCACAATCACTTTTGACGGCCTAACTGACGGCACGGAGGTAAACGGACTGGTCGTCAGCGGCGTTCTATTTACCTACAGCCTTGGCGACGGCCAAGTCATCATCGATGGCGGTCCGGGCGTAACCAATAACATCAATCCTCCGAACGTTGTGTCGGTTGGCGATCCGAGCGGAATGATGAAGATATCATTGCCCGCTCCGGCAACCCTCTTTTCGTATGGCTATGCCATCGAAGACACAGGGTTCGTCGCAGATGCCACGACCATAGCCCTCTATAGCGGATCAACGTTCATCGGATCGATGAGCTATGACGGAGACTCAGATCCCAACTTCACCGGCGGGTTCGCCGGAATCGGGAGCACCATTCCTTTTGATACCGCGTACTTGACTTTCAACAGTGTGGCACCCGCATGGGCCTTCGACAACGTCGCGTTTAATAGCGCCGTCCCTGAGCCCAGTACTCTCATCCTATTGGGCTCGGGCATTGTCGGCATCGCGGGTTTCGTTCGGAAGCGCTTCTCGGCGTAACCAGTTCAGTTCGACGTGCCATAGGTTCTTCCATCTTCTCGCCCGCCGCAGCGGACGAGAGGATGGAAGTAAGCGTTCAACATTCGTCTTCGCACGCGCTTTGCCTGGGGCGAGCTGATCCACGAAACGGCAGCGCTCTGAGCCACAAGCGATGATGTCGCCTTTCGCCCTCTTTTGGCGAAAGGGTGGGATCATGGCGGTATCATGGCCTGTCCCTCATGCCCGACAAGCCCTTCCAATCCGCCACCCGCGTCCAGGTCAGCCTCATCACCTCAGCCGAGAAAAACGCCCTCGCCTTCTTCGCCGCCCACATGCCCTCGTGGGTCACCTCCGACCAACTGACCGTCCTCGGCTTCGCGGCGCAAATCATGGTCGGCGTCAGCTACGCGCTTTCCCGCAACAACCTCCAATGGCTGCTCTGGGGAATCCTCTTCCTCATTCTCAACTGGTTTGGCGACTCGCTCGACGGCACCCTCGCCCGCTTCCGCAACCGCCAGCGCCCGCGTTACGGCTTCTACGTCGACCACGTCATCGACGCCATCGGCACCACCGCGCTGTGCGTCGGCCTCGGATTCTCGGCCCTCATGTCCCCGCTCATCGCAGCCGCCTTGCTGGTCGCATTCCTCCTGCTCGCCATCGAGGTCTACCTCGCCACCTACACCATCGGCAAATTCAACCTCGCGTTCTTCTACTTCGGACCAACCGAATTGCGCATCCTGCTTGCCCTCGGCAACCTTGCCGTTTTCCTTCGCGGCCCTTACTCCCACATTGCGGGACACAATTTCCTTCTCTTCGACATCGGCGCCGTCTGCGGTATCGTCGGTATGTGTCTGATTCTCCTTTACGCAGCCATCCGCCACACCAAGCTGCTTTACGACGAAGAGCGCCTCCCCTAATTACCGCTCGCGGCGCATGTGACAATGAATCCGATGGAAGTTAACGCCAAACACCTGCTGCGCGACGCCAACGACTTCGACGTCCCCGCTATCACCGACCTCATCAACTGCGCCTTCTCCGTCGAGCGCTTCTTCAAAACCGGAGACCGGACGGATGAAGCGCAGGTTCACGACCTGATGCGAACCGGCTCGTTCCTCCTTCTCACCGAGCATGACTCCCTCATAGCGTGCGTCTACGTGAAGATCACTGGCGAGCGTTCCTACATAGGAATGCTTGCTGTCGATCCCGCCCAGCAGAAGTCCGGCCTCGGCTCGCGCATGATGCGCGAGGCAGAAGATCTCAGCCGCCGTGCCGGCTGCAAGTTCGTCGACCTCCGCGTCGTCGACATCCGCCCCGAGCTTTCGCTCATCTATGGCAAAATCGGCTACGTCGAAACCAGCGTGTCTGCCGCCAACATCGAGTCCGCTACCCGGCCTGTCAACTTTGTCACCATGTCCAAGCGGCTGTAACCCGCGGTTGCTGTTGATTTTCGCTGGCGACCGGCGACTGGCGACTCGCATATCATTTCCCCATGGACTTCCGCGCTCTCCCCCACACCGACCTCCGCGTCTCCCGCCTCTGCTTCGGAACCATGACCCTCGGCAAGCCGCTCGATCAGACAGGCACCAACGAGATCATCCAGCGCTGCCTCGATGCCGGCATCAGTTTCTTTGACACCGCCAACATGTACAACGCCGGAGTCGCCGAGACCCAACTCGGCGCCGCGCTGAAAGGACACCGTGACCAGGTTGTCCTCGCTAGCAAGGTCTTCTTCAAAATGGGGGACGCGCCCGATCAGCACGGCCTCTCCCGCAAGGCCATCCTGCGCGCCATCGACGAATCCCTCGCCCGCCTCCAGACCGACTACCTCGACCTCTATTACCTCCACGCCCCCGATCACACCGTCCCCATCGAAGAATCACTCGAAGCCCTGGATTCGCTGGTCCGGCAAGGCAAGGTCCGCTATCCCGCGTCGTCCAATTACGCCGGGTGGCAACTCGTCCAGATGCTCTGGCTCTGCAAAGACCGCGGCTGGCATGCGCCTTACGTCTCGCAGCCCATGTACAACCTGCTCGCCCGCGGCATCGAGCAGGAATACCTCGCCATGTGCAAAGAGTTCGGCGTCTCCACCGTCGTTTACAACCCGCTCGCCGGAGGCCTGCTCACCGGCAAGCACAACCAGAAAATCTTCACTCCCGGCACCCGCTTCGAAGGCAACAAGCTCTACCAGGACCGCTACTGGCATACTCAGGACTTCCACGCCGTCGAGAATCTTCGCGTCATAGCCCAGCTCGCCGGACGCTCCCTCATCAGCCTCGCGCTCAATTGGTTGCTGCACCACTCCGCAGCCGATGTGGTGATCCTCGGCGCATCCAGCCTCGCCCAGTTGAACCAGAACCTCGCCGAAGCCGACGAAGGCCCGCTCACCGAAGATGTCCTGCAGGCTTGCGACCACGTCTGGCGCGACCTCCGCGGCCCGCTGCCGGTTTACAACCGGTAAACTCTCGGGCCGCATCGCACGATCGTTCTTCGAAATCACTGACAAATTGCACGGGAAGTGAGACAAAGTTACCGTACGAAATGTCTTCGTAGAGAAAACTCCCCCTGTCCAGTGTTCGCGCCTTATGAAGGCCCGTCGCTTCATCCTGCGGATGAGGCATGTTCGGACGCTTTTAGCTGCCAACGCACTGAAGCTCACAACACTTCTGGTCTCTCACATCAATGTCGAAAGGAGCGCTCTCATGAATAACACGGTTTTCAGGGATCTTGCGACGTTTTCTCGCCGGCGCGCGTGCCCGTCGCTGCTGAGCCTTCTGCTCGCCTTCAGCGCGATCATGTTTGTCTTCGCTGCAACCATCTCTCTCGCGCAGAATTCCAAAAGCGCCGCCGTGCTGCCCCAGCCTTCCAGCCGCAAAGCCATCGTTTGTATCTACCGCACGCCCAGAATCACCGGTTCCTCCGCGCATGACGAGCTGTATGTCAACGGTACTCATCTCGCCAAGCTGCTCAATAGTGAGTACGCATTCCTGGAGGTGCCGCCCGGTACGGTCATCATCTCCGGATTGCCCAAGGAGTATTACGGAACCGCCATCATGTCCATCGGGGCAGCGGCCAATCAAGCCCGGCAAAAAGAGAACGAACGCGCCCGCTTTGAGGCGGAAGAGGGCAAAACTTACTACTTCAAATGGACCTCCGGACCCATGGCTACCGGTATCAAGGTTGAGCCTGTCGATCCAGAGAAGGGAGCCAAGGACGTAAGCAAACTCCATCCCTCCGCTCCTGTTGACAATAAGGAAGCGGCGAAACCGGAGGCGAAACCGACCGACAAACCACCATCGAACTGACATCGTTTTTAGCTACGCGTGAAGGCGCCTCCTCTCTGCCCTACGCTGCATAAGAGCGCCTTTGGAGTCCTGGGGATCGGCGTTCGTGCCACCCTCTGCGGCCCTTTAGCTGATCGAGCGTTCGTCCGCGTCGATGGCCCGCACGTAGTTCTCGATCCGCCTGTCCGGAATCAGCCAGATCAGCGCTGCAAAAATGAGAATTGCCTGCGCCGTCCATGTGGAACGGAAGCTAACCACGATCGCTACGATGTACAGCACGGGTGATAGCTTCCCCTTCCAATCGTTGCCGATGGCTTTTTTCAGGATGGAATCCGGTCCTTGCGCGCGAATGATGGTCAGTTGCAGCAGATAGTAGGCGATCGCCGCCATCAAAAGGACTCCTGCGTACAGCGCGGTGGGAAGCGCTGTGAAGTGGTTCTCCCCCATCCACCCGGTCGTGAATGGAAACAACGAGAGCCAGAACAATAGATGCAGATTGGCCCAAAGCATAGCCCCGGTCACCCCGCTGCAGGCGTGCAGCATGTGGTGGTGGTTGTTCCAATAAATGCCGACATACAGAAAACTCACGACGTAGCTGAGAAACACCGGCGCCAGCGGTCTCAAGTCTTGCAGGCTGGCGCCGTGCGGCACCTTCATCTCCAACACCATGATGGTGATGATGATGGCAATCACTCCATCGCTAAACGCTTCCAGTCGCCCCTTCGTCATCTGCCCTTCCATGCCCTCCATAAGAGCGGCTCATCGAGAATCACCCGCGATGAAGCTCCCAGACATCATCACCTTGTAGCTGTTACCTCTATGACAAGAAATGTGTCAGCGTGGCGTCTTGCAACCCGTAAGGCCGGTAAAATCGTTGCCTTGGGCTTCACAGGGCTGAGACGAAAGTTGCTAAGCAAGATGCTTGGCGGAGCTGGGATTTTGGAGCCGAGCGCAATTGTAAGCCCATAGGGCGTCACAACCGTAGTCCGGCTCGTCAGAGCCGGGGAAGGCGGAAGTTCGACGCGAGTCCCGAAGGGACGGCTCAGTGGCGCCAACATTCTCGTCGGCCCCCGGAAAGCATGGCAAGTTCACTCAGCCCTTCGCCGAACGCTCGCCTCGTCTTTCGGTCCGCTTCCTTCGCGGACCGGGCGAGCGTGCCAGTCGAAGGGCCTGGCAAGCATCGGACTCCCCACAGACTGTTTCGTACCGGGGCACGACTTTAGCCGTGCCGTTCCGAGCCTCAAAAATACTGGGCTTTAGCCCCCGAGGGCCCTCGACCTTCGCCGAATTGACACTTATGCGACAGCTTCTAGATCAGTTTCATGGTTGTTGTATCCCGTAGCCGCAGTGGTGAAAAAATCCGCGGGCATGCTCTGCGGTGATGGTGGTCATAGCTTCGGCGACGGCCAACTCCAAGTGCTCCACCACCCGGGCCT
>Ga0335071_10001970_pt1 | contig 22136 bp, 16 predicted proteins | sample Lox_Sample_15_FD_206724 | JGI IMG/M metagenome (GOLD analysis project Ga0335071, IMG submission 206724) | Soil microbial communities from Loxahatchee National Wildlife Refuge, Florida, United States - Lox_Sample_1.5 | ecosystem: Environmental > Terrestrial > Soil > Wetlands | place: USA... | reverse complement strand
CGCCAACGTCCTGAACTTCATTTATGACATGCCCAGGATGGAAGGCAAGCATGCGATCCTCTTCGGCTCGCATGGCAGCGGCGGCCCCTGCATCTTCTGGATCATGGGGCGGCAGATTCTGAGGAAGGGCCTGACCGTCATCGGCTGGAGCGACTGGTACGGGAGCGACCATCTGACGCCCCACGTCTGCGTGCCCGACAACGAATGGGGGCACCCGGACAGCGTCGATCTTGCAGAGGCCGAAGCCTTTGGAAAGCGGATTGCCGAGCATTCGGTTCGCATCCACGCCGGTGAAACCGAGTTGATCCCGGAAGTGCCCAAGCCGGAACTGGGAGGAGACAGTCTGTGGTCGCCCAACGGCCAGGGCGGCAAGATTGGTTTCGCGGGCGGAGCGTCGGGTGGCAGCCCCAGATTCGATCTGGTGAAATGCGGTTACCCCAGGTGCACCCGGTGCATGGATAACTGCCCGGCAGATGCCATCGACATAGCCGCGCTGTCCAATGCAGGTTCGGCATCCAACAAAGAACTCCACCCGGTAATCCTCAAGGAGGCATGCCTGCAGTGTGGCGGCCTTTGCGAGAGGATGTGCACTTACGATGCAATTGAATACATCGGGACTGCTGGGAAGAGACTTTATCAACCCATCGATCTGAAAAAGTGCACGTATCCCAAATGCACTGCCTGCATGGACTACTGTCCTCAGAACGCCATTGATATTACGAAGAACCCGGCGGTCGTTCTGGCGAGGTGCGAAAACGAAGCCCTCTGCTACGGCGTCTGCCCGGTGAATGCCATTGGAACCACCCCCACGTCCTTGCACATAGGTGAAGGCTCGGGTGCATTCAATAACGGGCTGGTCGGCGGAGCAGGAATGGGGCCCGGAGGCGGAGCTCCCGGTGCTGGCGGATTGGCTACGGCGACGCCCGGCGGCGGCGGCCTGCCAACGGCGCAACCCGGCGGCGGCGGTATCCAATCCGGCTATGGACCTGGAGCAGGTGGCGGAGCAGCGCCGGGTGGCGGCGGTGGAATGCCCCCTATGGGCGGGATGGGCGGCGGCAAGAAGCCTCGCTTCCGGCCTTTGTTGGTGGGTAACTCATGCTCCAAAGGCAATGTGGTCACTCTGAAGACTTATCCACGCGTCCCGCTCAACAATCCGAAGTTCTGGCCCTATCACGTCGATGAATCATAGGAGTGAGAAAGTGACCATAAGCAATTCACGTGCAAAGTTCTTGTGTTTCCTGGGCGCAGTTGCGATGATGGCATCTCTATCGCCGGCCCAGGGTCCGGCGAGTTCGTCCGCCGGCGCCAAGGCCAGGATTGAGGGCTCCTACAAGGTGACCCTCAAGCTGCCCAAAGCCTCGCCAACCGTCGAATTCGCCTTTTGCAAAGGCGGCGAACCGTTCAGCGGCGCATGGGTAGAAGACGGCGGCCAGAAGCTCGTTGGCGAGATGTACAACAAGAAAATTGACGGCAACCAGTTCATCTTCACGGTCAAAGCCGGCCCCGGAATCTGGGATTTTGCCGTGACCTCGGACGGCCAGACTTTGAAGGGAACGGTGACCGGAGACGGCGCCACTTCGCCATTCGAAGGGCCCAAAGTCAAACTCGACAAAGAATACTGCAAGGAGTAGCTGCTTCCAAGCAACAGCAGGCGCCCGGAAGATAGGGCGCCTCATTTTTTCGCTCTTCGCAGTCCGACCCGACCTGGCGAGGACCTGTCGCCGTATCACGTTAGCTGATGGACATGCTTCGGCGGGGGCCGTTGCACGGCCTGGCTAAATTGCGGAACAAATTCCGCGGAATAGCCTCCATCCGGCAGTAGGAATCGGATGAATTGTGAAAGGAGAATGCACTCAATGTCATTACTGAGCAGGAGAATTTTTATTCAGCGCATCGGTCAGGGCGCCGCCGCGGTGAGTCTCGCAGGTTCCGGTCTTTTCGGGAAGAACTGGGCATACGCGCAAGATAAACAGGTGCAGCAGGCGGGTGACCTCTGGAAGTGGGATGACTGGGAATTCTATTACCCAGGTAAGTACGATGCGGCCGACACAAAGGTCCTTGCCGATTTCAAAGCGGAGCTGGACCTGATTAACAACCGCGGACCGATCAGCATCAGTGACGCGGTCGCGGGCAAGCTCAAGGGCACGCCTGGAGTAGGCGGCAGCGGACCCGGGGCAGGCAAAGTCACTTACGACAGCATGATCAAGATGGCCAAGCAATGCTGCCTGGGCGACGATCCCTTCTTCACCGACAAGGAATATGCCAAGAAGGGACAGTTCGGTGCTCTGACCGCAGTCCCTCTATGGATCTCGTTTGAGATCATGCCGGCCATGCCGAAGTCCAAAGGGATCGGCGACTACCTGGTCGTAAACGACCTCTGTCACACCATGACTTATTACAAGCCCCTCTGCGAGGGCGACACGATTACGGTCATCACTGACGGTCAGTATTTTGAAGACATCACCCCGGCGACCGGAAGCTACTATCGCACCTTTGTCATGAAGGGCTGGGGACGGGCCTTTAACCAGAGGGGCGAGCTGGTGGCCGAAGGCGCCAGCATGACCAACGAGAGCTATCGCAGGCACAAGGACCCGGCCAAGCGGAACAAGACCGGGGCGCATGCATGGGAGAGCCCTGACTGGTGGATTCGCAAGGCCCACATATATACCGATGCCGACTACGACACCATGAAGGGCTATTGGAAGAAGGAAACCTCCAGGGGCGCAACGCCGCTCTACTGGGACGACGTGAAGGTCGGCGATGAGCCGACTCCCACCCTTACGGGCCCGGTGGTTGTCGAGGGCGAACTGGCAACCGAGCTTGGTCAGGACGTTCTCAACACCAAGAAGAACATTCTGGATCCAAGCATCTTCTCGAAGATGACAAAGAATGCGCAGGGCATTTACGTCCTGCCGGAGAGCATGCGGACCAAGGAAGCCGGTCCAGGCGGTCCCGGGGGCGGCCCACCCGGAGGCGATCAACAAGGCGGTGGACCTCCCGGTGGCGACCAGCAGGGCGGACCTCCCGCCGGCGGTCAGCAGGCGGGCGGACCTCCCGCCGGCGGTGGCGCGCCCGGCGGCGCCGCAGCTCCCAAAGGCCAGACGGGCGGCGGAATCGAGATTGTGCGGAGAGGCGCGAATATCTTCGAAACCGACATCAACGTGCAGATCAAGGACACCGACGGACGGGCGCTGTTCTGGAACGTCATGGCGCACAGATGGGTGGCCGGCATGTTGTACAACTGGATGGGCGACCAGGGCTGGCTGCAGCAGATCCACAGAGACATGATGGATGTGCCTCCCGGCGCCTCGCCCAAGGATGTCAACTACAAGGACCCCAAGGGCAAGACCTACATACCCAGCATTCCGCAAAAGAGCTTCCCTGTCCTGTTTGATAAGTACCCATATTTGGACAAGGTGCCTTACATGAAGGGAAAACGCGCCGGCTGGCACGGGATGGCGGGAGATGCAGCCATCACCAGGGCTTATGTCTACAACAAATATCAAAAGAACAACGAGCACTTTGTCGATTTGATCTGGTGGATCGAAACGCTGGACAAGGATCTCATCCTCGAAGGCGCCGCTACGGTGAAACTGCCGAAGAAAGCATGATTAGAAAGCTTCAAATGGGCGCGTTCCCGCCGAAAGTTCAGGCGGGAACGCGCTCAGTTAACTTGTTATTCGTGGATGCCTGGGTGCGTGAAACAAGCGCGCGTCGTCAGCGGCGGTCACCAGATTTCGTAGGCCAACAGTTGAGGGTAGTCAGACTTCCCGTTGAGAACCCTCACCTTGAGAACGATTTCAATATTTTTAGATTCCCATCCAGCCGGCAATTGTTTGGTGATTTCTCTCATGCTGCTTGCGAGGGCCAGGACTTTCGAAGCAGTGCCCGTCCCGACACCGCCCAGGCCGCTCACAACAACTCTCCACTGCCCGGACCGCTGATCCTTGAATCGCGCCAGCAATGCGTAATCGACCAATTCCCCGGAGTACTCCGGTGGAGAAGTGAAGGACCAATCCCTTTTCCCCGGGTTCTTACGGTCCTCGATCCAGACCGTTCCGTTGGGTCCTGCATCTTTCTGCGAGGCAACGTGAAAGCGCAGGTCCTCGGTCGTGAACGACGTCCAGGGATTGTCTGTTCCGCCGATCAAAATCATGGTGGACGACTGCAACTCTTCCGTGGTGAACGCGTTGGCAACGTCGATGCGAAACCTCACACCTTCGGAGGTAAGCAGCCTGGCGATATCGGCGGTGGCAAAAACATTACCGACTGGCGTGACCTGCTGATCGTTGACCGGCTGCGCCAGTTGTCCCACGGAAATCAGAATGATGGGCTGAGAAGGGCTGGCATCCAGCACGGGACGCCAAAACATATTGAGACTGGCCAAGTCCCCCTTGTCCATAGAAGACGACGACGGGGTGGAGACAGAGTGGCGCGATCTAAGGACGCCTCCCAGCACGCCCACTCCAATCGCCGCCAACACAATCAGTCCCATAAAAAGGAAATTTCGACGGCGGATCTGACTGGAGATTGTTGACTGGGCCGGCGGAATGGCGTCGGCAGCAACTTCTTTTTTCTGTTCCTGTTCTGCGATATGCCCTTCGGCCCCCGCTTCTGCCTCAAGGTCTTTCTGTCCAGGGAAATGAATCTGCGGAACATACGATCCGGCAGGCAGCGTAATCTGGATCTCTCCCGCATGACCGGGCTCAAGGTAATACAGCACCAGGCGCTTGCGAACATCCACTGCTGCATTCCGCACGACAGTGTTCTGGGTCGTGTCGTATGCCGGGTCCAGGCCAAACAGCGCTACTCCCAGGGTTCGTTCTTTCAGCGGCTCCCCGTGGTTCTCTTCCTCGAGCCATTGCTCGACAACGTATCGAAGAAACCTTGCCGATCGCGCGCTGCTCCGGAAAGCCGGGTATTCAAGAATCTTTTCCAGCTGTGCGATGACAGCTTCCCTGTCCATTTCGGGTTTGTCCGGCGATCGCTTCACCGATGGTATTAGCATGTCGCGCAAGATTCTCTTTTGCTTTCGGCAAGATACAGGCGCCAAAGAGGAGCGGCGCCAATCCGCAATGAGTCACCCTACTTGCCGTGACCCCTGTGGTTCACCGTATCGCCACCGTAACGTACTTGTCCAGACTACTCTCTCGGTACAAGGTGGAGGCACCATCCATATTATCGCAAAGGATGCGTTTGACCGGGGGAGTGTGCGCGCAGGCGAAGCGGGCGTCATTGTCCCGTCTGGTAGCGAACCACGGACAAAGTGGTTTGGTACGCAAAGCGAGCATTCGTGTAATCAATTTCAGCTTCTGTTTGCGCCAACTGCGCCTGCGTCAATTCCACGATGCTGCTGAGGCCGATTTTGTATCGGGCAGAGGCCAGATCCATCGCGAAGTTGGCCTGGTTGAGCAGGTCCTGGGTGACGGCGATGCGCTGGTAGGCCGTTTGCGCATTGAGGACGGCGGTGCGCACGTCGCGGGCGATGTTGTCGCGCAGGCTGCGGGCGTTTTCCCGCGCCGCTTGCGCGCGGTATTGGGCTTCCTTGTCGAACCCACGGTCCTTTTCCTCAAGATGGCTGCAATCTTCCGTGCGGATACATCACCCGGTAGGTTTGCACGCCGCCCGAGAGATCCCGGGCGTGTAATCCATGGCGGGCAAGAATGCGGCAGGCGTAGTACGCCCGTTGTCCTACGCCGCAGGTCACCCAGATTTCCTTTGAGCTCGGCAATTCCGCGATCCGGCTGCGCAACTGCCCGAGCGGAATATTCACTGAGCCTGCTATCGCGCCGGCAGCAAACTCCTCGGGTTCGCGCACGTCGAGGAGGAAGGCTGAAGTGGAGTCAAGTTCACGCCATGGAGCAAACTCCACATCGCCGCGCACGGCATTGGCCGCGATCATCCCGGCAAAATTCACAGGATCCCTGCCGCTGCCGTATTGTGGCGCATAACAAAGCTCCGACTCTTCCAGATCGAAGACTGTGGATTTCGCCTGAATCGCCTGCGCGATCACATCGATGCGGCGCTCCACGCCCTTCTCGCCGGCCGCCTGCGCGCCCAAAAGCAACCCATCCGTTTTTCGATAGAGCAGTTTCAGGTGGATGGCTTGGGCGCCCGGATAGTAGCCCACATGATGGCCGGGGTGCAGATAGACACATTCAAAATCGCCGATCCCGGCGCGCAGGAGAGACTTCTCCGTCGCTCCCGTCATAGCCACCGTCATTCCAAAGAAGCCGCAGACCGCCGTGCCCTGCACTCCGCGGAATTTCGTATCGCGTCCACAGATGGCATCGGCGGCCACGCGTCCCTGGCGATTGGCCGGGCCGGCAAGCGGCACAAGTTCCCATTCACAGGTGACGTAGTTTTTCACCTCGACCGCGTCGCCCACCGCCCAGATGCGCGGATCGCTGGTGCGCATCTGGCTGTCGACGCGAATGCCGCCACGCTCACCGATCTCGAGGCCCGCGTCTTTTGCCAGTTGCGCTTCCGGGCGCACACCAATGGCCAGCACAACCAGATCCGCCTCGAAGGCCGCTCCCTTTTGTGTTCGCACTATGAGGCCGCCGGCGCCCGTTTGCTCGAATGCCGTGACGCCATCGCCCAGGACCAGGGTCACGCCTTTCGAGCCAAGCTGCTGTGCGGCGTAGACGGCGATTTCGGGATCGAGCGGTGGCATCACCTGGTTCGCCATCTCGACCACGGTTACGCTCATGCCGCGATGAGCCAGATTCTCTGCCATCTCCAGTCCGATGAAGCCTGCGCCCACGACCACGGCCTTGCGCGGGTTTGTCGCGCCGATCCAGTTGCGAATCTCGCGGCTGTCCGGCACAGTGCGCAGAGTGAAGATGCCCGGCAGATCGATTCCCGGCCACGCCGGGCGGAGGGGAGCTGCCCCGGGCGAGAGGACCAGCGAGTCGTAACCCTCCGTGTACTCCCTTTCTTTATCCAGATCGCGTACCGTGATGGTTTGCGCCTCGCGGTCGATGCCCACAACCTCGCTGCACGTGCGCACTTCAATGTTGAACCGGTCGCGGAACAGGGTGGGCGTGGCAATCAGCAGTTTGGTTTCGTCTTGAATCACGTCGCCAACGTAATACGGCAATCCGCAGTTGGCAAAAGAGACGTAGTGACCGCGGTCGAAGACGAGTATCTCCGCATCTTCATCCAGTCTGCGCAGGCGCGCCGCGCAGGTTGCTCCGCCCGCCACGCCTCCCACGATCAACACACGCTTGCCGGCCATAATCCTCCCTGAAACCGCCGCTGTTGGATTTATTTTAGTGGCTGCAGACATGCTCGCATTGGCGAAAGATCGATGGCAATCCTCCATCGAGATAGCGCCGGACGAGGACCGCTGGAGGCTCGGAAGGCGCGCCCGTAATCACTTCAATCTGGGCCTCTTGAAGCAGGGTCCGCGCGTGGGCGCCCATGCCGCCGGCAATGACTACCGTGGCGCCGCGCTCCTTCAGCCACCGCGGCAGCAATCCGTGCTCGTGTTGGGGCGTCGCAAGCTCAACGGAGCTTGTGATTTCCCTTGTCTCGTCTGAGATATCAAATAGAGCAATTTTCTGGCAGTGCCCAAAATGCTGGTCCAGGCACTCTCCGCTCATGGGAACGGCAATTCGCATAATGAGAAATCCTTCCGTGTTAAATATTAGGTGCAACTAACACCTATATACTACAGTCGCGCTGTTCAGGCAACCGGCCGGCCCATGGGGGTTGGTGTGCCTTGCATCTAGGTTCACCGCGTATGGTATTTTTGAGTCAGGCCCCTCATGGAAGGCAGGAGGAAGGAAGCGATGCCTCGCAAGATTTGTGTCCATCATGCCAAGGATTACCCCTGCTCGTGCGGAATGGGGAACCTCTACCGCTTTGTCGAGCCGGTCGTCCTGCATCTGCTTCAGATGAAGGTTCGTTCCTGCGGGTACGATCTCTGCTCGGAATTGAAAGACCACGCCCTTACCGACGCGGAGATCGACAAAGCAGCGCTCTACCGCACCCTTCGCCAACTCGAGGCGAATGGCAAGGTGAAATCGGCATGGGAGGAGGGCCAGAATGGCCCGGCGCGCCGCGTCTATCGGATCACGAAAGACGGTGAGCGCCATCTGGAAGAGTGGGCGATCGTGCTCGAGCACCTCTCCAAATCCATGAACCGTTTCGTGCGCGATGCGCGCAAGTCTCTGGGTAAATCGCCCGCGAAAGCGTCAAAAGCGGCCTGAGTCAGGCTCGCAGACCCGCACAGTCGAAACAACAGACCGTCAACCGCCGCCCGACTCCAGGACGATCTCTTTTTCCAGTTGGAGAAAATCGCGAATCAGGCAGCCCAACGCTCGATAGAAATCGGTGGCGGCACACCGCTTGAGATCTTCCGAAAACTGCGGCGCCCACCGCAAAAGATGATTCGCAAGAAATTCACGCTGGGAGTTGAGGTGCGCCCGGACCGCTTCGCGGTCTCCCCGTTCGCTTGCGTTCGCGGTCCGCGAGCAGAGGTGGCTCATGTATTCCATCTCGAGCGCGATGGCATCTTCCGCCTCGCCACCTCTCGACAAGACCAGACCCGAAGCCGCATAGATCTGCCGCACCTGCTCCTGCGCCACTTGCATCAGCAGCCGCTCCGGGCTGGTATAAACCGATTCGTAAGGATGTACGGGACGGTCACCGGCGTTCAAAAAGAGACTCGCATAGTCGGCGGCCAATTCTTCGAGCACTTGTTGCTCTTCGAGCGATATGGTTTTGGAAAAATAACTGTCCAGCAGGATAAGTCCTTCCCCGGCGCATTCGGAATCATCGGCGCCTTCGCGCATCTTGCGCAGGCGGCGCAGGGTGTCGGCAGAAACTTCCTGCCGCAGCAGGCGCGCGAAAAGGGCATAGGTTCCCGCCCTGTCTTTGTGCTGAACGATGGATTCTTCGCCGCAACTGTTCTGCATAGGCCGATGAATCAGGTTTCGGAGACGGGAACGAAAACCGATGGTCCGGTTGCCCCTTCGAGCTTGCGGACAGTTTTCTTGCCTGCCAGTGCGGACAGCTCGTCCATTGTGCCGGAAGTCAACGCACCGGCGGGGCAGGTCTGGACACATGCCGGCTTCTTTCCGGCGCTCACGCGATCCAGGCAGAGATCGCACTTTTGCATGTGCCCGTCCTTGCCATACTGAGGAGCGCCGTAGGGGCACGCATCCCCGCAGGCGCGGCACCCAATGCATTTCGCCCTTTCCACGACCACGATTCCATCTTCACTGCGCTTGGAGATGGCATTCGCCGGGCACACCTTGATGCAGGCAGGATCGGCGCAATGATTGCACGCCATGGATTGCGATACGAAGGACACACTTGGATAGCTGCCCTTCCAGGTGGTGGTAACGCGGCGCCAGGCGACACCTAGCTCGATGTTGTGACGGGCCTTGCAGGCGACGACGCAGGCGCGGCAATCCACGCATCGTTCTGAGTCGATGATGAATCCGTTTTGAATCCCCATCACGCGCTCCTCTCTACGCCTTCTTCACCTGAACCAGCGTCTGGCTGCTCATGGCGGTGACCACGGGGTCGAACATCTTTTCCGGATCTGTCGAGTACATGTTGTTGGTATTGGCGCCTCCGTCGGCAATTGCATAATCTTCCATGCCGAGTTCCTGGCATCCCTGCCACCAGCCATGCAGCATCATCACCACATCGGGCCGGATACCTGGGTAGATCATCGCCTTCACCTTCATGGCGCCGTGCGGACCCTCCACCCTCACCCAGTCGCCGTCGGCAACGCCGCGCTCTTTGGCCGTATCCGGGTGGATGTGAAGAACCGGATTGGGCTCCAACTCGCGCAGGTAAGGAACATTGCGCAACCATGCAGCGTTATAGGAGCGCGAGGTGTGATAGTCGGAGAGCAGAAGCGGATACTTGGCGAGGAGTTCCGGAGTGGCCGTCGGACCCTCAGGCAGCTCGCGCCAGACGGGCATGGGCGTTAGGCCCGCCTTCTCGAAGAGCGTGTTGTAGAGCGCGACCTTTCCCTCGGGTAGGTACGGCCCCTTGCCGATCCGCATGCTCTTCACGGAAAACCGCCTGGCATACTGCTGATCTAACGACGAAGAACTCGCAGGCTGAGCTGCCGGAGGCGCTGTCGATGGCGCCGTCTGCGATGGAACACCGGAAGCGGGTCTGTATCCCCGAGGGTACTTCGTGCGCAGCTCTTCGTAGGTCATTCCCAGCGGCTCCATGCGCCAGTCGAGATGCTTCTTTAGGTCGCCGTTCCACCAATCGGCGCCGTAGCCCATCCGGTTGCCGAGGTCGAGCCAGAATTCGTAGTCGGACTTTGTTTCACCCAGCGGCTCGATGACTTTGTTGCGCGCCATGATCCAGTTGCCCGAGGTTTCAAACGGGTGATCGGTTTCATACATGGTGCTGATGGGAATGACCACATCGGCGTAGGGCATATCGGCGGTGCGGGTGACATCGAGCACCACATAGAAGTCCAGCTTTTTCAGCGCTTCGATGATGCGCTTTGCGCCGCGCGTGCTGGCCAGAGCCTGGGTGCCCGGCGCGATGATGGTGCGGATCGGATATTTCTTGCCGGTCAGCACGCTGTCGAAAATCCGGTAATACGATGCGGAGGTGCCCTCCACGTCGGGCTGGAAGGCGGCGGGAACCTCGTAACCGACCAGCTTGTCGACCCATTCCTGCGTGTAACGCTCGGGCAGATGCACGCCGCGCGGCATCCCGCTGCCTCCGCCTGGACCGGGTCCTCCTCCAGATGCGCCCGTCGCGGGAAGATGGCCGGTGATGGCGATCAGTGCGGCTATGGCGCGGAATGCATCGTTGGACGCAGGGCAGTGCTCAGGCCCGTTTCCGCAATCGATCGATGCTTTGGGCGTTGTAGCGTAGAGGCGGGCTACCTCCTGAATTTGAGCGGCGGGCACGCCGGTGATCTTTTCCGCCCATGCCGGTGGGTACTGCTGCACGTGGTCCTTCAACCGGTCGAAACCATAGCACCAGTCCCTCACGAAGGCGGCATCATAGAGTTTCTCATTGATGACGACGTGCAGCATGGCCAGCGCCAACGCCGCGTCTGTGCCAGGGCGTAGCGGAACCCACTGCGCATTCGTGACGGCGCCATCGGGCTCCAGGGTGGGCTTGATGGCAATGAATTTGCAGCCGCGTTCCTTGGCGGCCAGCATCGTATCCACTGCGTGTTTTGAGGCGCCGGAGAAGACCGGCTGCTTGCCCCAGATGATCATCAGGTCGGCGCGGGAGTAATCGGCGGGGACCTCGCCGCCCAACGTGTACATAAAGCTGAAGCGCCGCTGCACCGCGCAAATGCCGCTGTGCCCGTAATTGGGGCTGCCGTGCGTCATTAGAAAGCGGTAGAGGTACTCGCTGTAAGAGCGGCGCGCTGGAGAGAGAATGGCGAGGCTTTCCGGGCCATAACGGGCCTTTTGTTCCTTGAGCTTGTCTGCGATGATCGTGAGCGCCTCATCCCAGCTAATCCGCTGAAACTTGCCTTCGCCCTTCTTGCCCACGCGCTTCAGCGGGTAGCGCAGGCGGTCCGGCGAGTAGACCCACTGGACCGACCCATGGGCTTTGGCGCAATTGACGCCGCCGTTGGTCGGGCACTCGGGAAAGGACTCAATCCCCACAAACTTGCCATCGACCACTTTGGCCAGGATGCCGCAGCCGGAGCTCGGCCCGCACATGGCGCAAAAAGTGGGGATCAGCTTCTCTCCCCCGGCGCCGGGCTGTGCTTCGGCCGCCTGACCGAGTGGCGTCAGGCCAAATTGCTCAGAGCCCAGAGTCAAAGCAGCGCCCAGCGCTCCCGTAGTTTTGAGAAACGCGCGACGGCTAACACCAAGTTCAGTTGCCAGGTTCATTTTCCGCTCTCCGCAGATTGAGTTCACTTTACCACCAAACCGGGCCGTAAGAGGCCGTGAAATCGAATATACTGTGTGTAATTTACACTGGCGCCATGATCCACGCCTCGGAAAAGGGGGATTAAACACTGCGCGCCTATTTTGCTTCGCCAATCAGCCAAGACATGAACCACGTATGCGCGAAAGCGATTACTGGCTCCCCGAATGCCTGGTAGCAATCGCAATCCCTGCTGAGACGCGCACACAGAGAAAACTGAACCCTGAGATTATGAACAAGAACCTCTTTTTTATCTGCATTATTCTTGCCGCCAGCGGCTTGATCGCACCGCCCATAGCATTGCTTGGCGGCCTGATCTACGGGCTTGCTCTGGCACATCCATTTCACGTTGAAAGCAAGCGGTTGGCGAAGTTTCTCCTGCAGGCCTCGGTGGTTGCTCTCGGCTTTGGAATGAACCTGCATGAGGTGGTCAAGGCCGGCACATCCGGATTTGTGTACACCGGCATCAGCATCACAGCTGTCATGTTCGGAGGATTGCTCCTGGGCGCTATGCTGCGCGTGCAGCGCAAGTCAGCATTCCTGATCAGCGCGGGCACAGCTATCTGCGGAGGCAGCGCCATTGCCGCGGTAGGCCCAATCGCCAATGCCGGCGAAGAAGAGATGGCGGTCTCATTGGGCACCGTGTTTATCCTGAACTCCATCGCGCTATTTATATTTCCGATGATCGGATATGCGCTTCATCTCTCGCAGACGCAGTTCGGGTTATGGTCCGCACTCGCCATTCACGATACGAGTTCTGTCGTAGGAGCCACTGCAAAATACGGCGCCGGTGCGCTGGCCGTTGGAACCACCATCAAGCTGACCCGAGCGCTGTGGATCGTGCCATTGTCGTTTGTCACCGCAATGACCATGAAGAGCAAAGCCAAAATCCAGTGGCCCTGGTTTATTGCGTTGTTTCTGGTGGCTGCGTTCGTAAACACCTGGGCTCCGTCCATCGGCTGGCTGTCGGCCGATCTTTCCCATCTGGGCAAAGCCGGGCTCACCGTGACACTGTTTCTCATCGGCACGGGGCTGAACAAAGCCACGCTCAAGAGAGTCGGGGTTCGCCCGCTCGTGCAGGGAATGGTTCTGTGGATCGCGGTCGGAATCGGATCGCTCGCTCTCATTCTGGCGAACTGGATCCATCTCTAGCCGTCTGCTCTGACTCGGTCACCGCCCTGAGCAATGCGACTGCCGTCCGCGCCTGCCGATTCGATCTCGACATTACTGTGCATCTGGCACGGCACAGCTTCCGCTCTCCTTCAGGCCCACTTTGCGGAAGATGGTCATCGCCGGGCACCAGTTGGTGAAGGCCGATTGCAACAGGTTGAGGCCCACAAAGGCCGTGAGCCACAGCCAGTAGATCGAGACGTAGTGAGCCAGTGCCAGCGAGATCAGGATGACAATGCCTGCCATCATGCGCAGAGCGCGTTCTACGGTCATTTTGTTACTCCTTCCACGTTTTCAGGGGCGCATTCGAACGAAGGCGCCGCGTTGCGATGGACGATGTAGTAGAGGATGGGAATCGTGGGCCACGACAGGAAAGTCGAGGCAATGGCTCCCGCGATGAGCGAAACCGCCAGCCCCTGAAAGATGGGGTCGGTGAGGATTACGCTGGCTCCGACGACGACTGCCGCCGCAGTCAGCAGCATGGGACGGAAGCGAATGGCGCCGGCGTCAATCACGGCCTGGGCGAGCGGCGCTCCCTGGCGCAACCGCAGTTCGATGAAGTCAACGAGGATGATGGAGTTACGCACTATGATGCCGGCGCCGGCGATGAAGCCGATCATCGACGTGGCCGTGAAGAAGGCGCCCAAGAGCGCGTGCGCGGGCAGAATGCCGACCAGCGTCAACGGAATCGGCGCCATGATGATGAGCGGGATCACGAAGGAACGGAACCAGCCAACCACGATCACGTAGATGAGAATCAGCACAGCGCCGAAGGCCAGCCCCAGATCGCGGAAAACCTCGATGGTGATCTGCCACTCGCCGTCCCACTTCATCGAATAGTGATCGGTCGATTCCGGCATGGTGGAGTTGTAGCGCGTCAAGGTGTAGCCGGCCGGAAGCTTCAGGTTGTCCAGTTCCTTGTTCATCTTCAAGATGGCGTAAACGGGGCTCTCCTCAGCCCCGGCCACGTCCCCGGTTACGTACACAACGCGCTTTAAGTTCTTGTGATAGATGCTGTGCTGAATGGTGCTCTGCTCGAAGGTCACCAATTCGCGCAGCGGGACCATCGCTCCGTTTGCCGCCGGCAGGTGAATATTGTCGAGCGCCTGCTCGGAGGAGCGATCGGCGCGCGTAAACTCCACCATCGCCGGAATAGGTTCGCGCGAGTGTTCGTCATGCAGAAGCCCCGCCTCGACGCCCGAGGTTGCCAGCGCCAGCGCCTTGGCTACGTCGGCCACGGCGATGCCGGACTGCGCGGCCTTTGCCGCATCCACGCGAATCGCCAGCCTCGGCTCCGGGTCTTCGACATACCAATCAGTGTCGACAACCCCTGCGGTCTTTTGAAAGATGGCCTTGATCTGCTGCGCCACCTGCGTCTGCCCGTCAAGATCGGGACCATACACTTCTGCGACCAGGGTTTGAATGACAGGCGGGCCGGGCGGCACTTCGCTCACCTGGATGCGCGCGCCATACTGGTTGCCAATGGCCACCAGCAGCGGGCGCAGCTTCTTGGCAATGGCGTGGCTCTGTTCGTGGCGCTGCTTGGCCGGGACAAGATTTACCTGAATGTCGGCCTGGTTGGGCATGCGCCGCATGTAGTAGTGGCGCACAAGGCCGTTGAAGTTATACGGGCCCGATGTGCCGGCATAAAGCTGGTAATTGACCACGTCCTGCTGTTTCGACAAGGCGTCGCCCAGCGCCTGCGTTACGCGCAAGGTCTGCTCCAGCGGTGTTCCGTCGGGCATGTTCACGACCACCTGCACTTCGCTCTTGTTGTCGAAGGGCAGCATCTTCACTCGCACCAGGCCCAGCGGCACTAGAACGACAGAGATGAGCAGCAACGCAATCACGCCGGCAAAAAACAGGATGCGGTTGCGCCCCGACTCAATTAGCGGCGTCATCACCTTGCGGTAGAGCCGGGTGCGCCAGTTTTCATGCTCGGGCTCAAGCAGATGCGCACCGCCCAGATGCTTGCCCAGCAGGCGCATGGCAGCCCATGGCGAGACCACAAATGCCACCATCAGCGAGAAAAGCATGGCCGCCGACGCGCCCACAGGAATCGGCCGCATGTAAGGGCCCATCATGCCGCGCACAAAGGCCATGGGCAGCACGGCGGCGATCACGCCGAAAGTGGCCAGAATGGTGGGATTGCCGACCTCGGCCACGGCCTCCACCGTCACGTCGATGCACGAACGGTGCTGGTTCTCGGGCAACCTGTAATGACGCACGATATTTTCGACCACCACAATCGCGTCATCGACCAGAATGCCAATCGAAAAGATCAGGGCAAAGAGCGTGACACGGTTGATGGTGTAGCCGAGAAAGTAGAAGGTGAACATGGTGAGCGCCAGCGTGACCGGAATCGCGAGCAAAACCACGCCCGACTCGCGCCAGCCCAGAAACAGCGCGATGAGGAACGTTACCGAAAGCGTGGCCAGCAAAAGATGCTCGAGCAGTTCGTCGCTTTTCGCTTTTGCTGTGTCCCCGTAATTGCGCGTCGTGGTCACATGCACGTCGGCAGGGATGGCGGAGCCCTTCATCTCGTCGATGCGCTTCAGGACTGCATTTGCGATCTCCGTTGCGTTGGTGCCCTTGCGCTTGGCCACCGTTACGGTCACGCCGGGGTACTGCTGCGGAGCTTTCCCCGCGCCGGCGCTCGTCTGCGTGGTTCCGAACAGCACATAATTGGACGGCTCGGCGGGCCCATCCACAATCTGCTCGGCCACGTCTCGCAGGTACACCGGCCGTCCCTGCGCAACGCCGACAACCACCGACTCCAGATCGCTGCGGCTGGTAAACAGGTTGCCGGCCTCAACGCGAATCTCCTGGTTATTTTCCGAAAAGCTGCCCGCCTGCAAGTTGGCGTTCGCGCCCTGGAGATGCCCGACAATCGCCAGCGGAGATAACCCGTAGGCGTTCAGCTTTGACGCGCTCAGCATCACGCGCAGGGTACGCGGCAGCCCGCCGATCACCGAGCTTTCCGATACATTTGGGATGGTTTCGACATTGTGCTGGATTTCGTCTGCGATGGCGCGCAACTGGTAGCTGTCGTAGTGCTCGCCCCAGAGGGTCAGCGACAGAATGGGCACATCGTCGATCGATCGCGCCTTGATAATGGGCTGCGAGATGCCCGGAGGAATCTGGTCGAAGTTCGAGTAGAGCTTCGAATAGACCTTGATCAGCGCATCTTCCTGAGGTGTTCCGACAAGAAAGCGCACGATGACCATGCTCTGGCCGGGGCTCGAAGTCGAGTAGACATACTCAACGCCGGAGATCTGATGGACCAGTTTTTCAATGGGCAGCGACACGCGCTGTTCGATCTCGGCGGGCGAGGCGCCAGGCATCGCCGTTGTAATGTCCAGCATGGGCACCAGGATCTGCGGATCTTCTTCGCGCGGAATGATGGCGACAGCGAAGATGCCCAGCGCCAGCGAAGCGACAATAACGAGCGGCGTCAGTTTCGAATTGAGAAAGGCGTGCGCCAGCCGGCCCGCCAATCCAAGCGAATGCGATGGGGTGTTCTCTTTCATAGCTGAGCCTCGATGCGCTTGCCGGCCAGGTCGCGATCCGACGGATTGTCAACCAGTTTCTCTCCGCCATTCAGGCCAGTGAGCACTTCCACATTTGCGCCATTCGGGCTGCCCAGCGTGAGGTAGCGAAGTTGCGCCACGCCGTTTGCGTCGAGCGCGTAGGCGCAGGCCAGCGAACCGCGCATCACAACCGCCGAGCGCGGCGCCAGAACCGCCTGCTTTACACCTGTTGGAATCTCGGCGTTGGCAAACATGCCGGATCTCAGCTCGGCCGAGCCGGGGACCGTGATTTTGACGAGAAAACTGTGGCTTGCTGGATCGGCTGCGGGCACAATCTCGGCAACCGAACCGGCAAAGCGCTGCCCGTTCAGGCTATCGGTCGTGATTCCAATCTTCATGCCCTTTCGCACGTTGGTAATAATGGATTCCGGAACCGTGGCCTGCAACTCGAGCGGGCCGGTGCTGTCGACCTGCACCAGCGGCACGCCCGGCGCGGCCATGGCGCCCGGATCGACCATACGCGCCGTCACCATGCCGGCGAAGGGGGCAACAATGCGCGTGTAGCCCAGCATGGCGCGCGCTCCGGCCTGCTGTGCCTTCATGGCGTTAGCCTGCGCCTTGATCGCATTCACCTGCGCCTGGGCGGCTTCCGCGCGCCGAGTGACCTCGTCCATCTCCTGAGGGCTGACGCTCTTCTGTGCCTCCAGCTGCTTGTAGCGGGCGAGCGTGCTCTCGGCTAGGTCGGCGTTGGTCTGCGCCGCGGCCTGCTGCTGCTCAAGCGCGGTAACGGATGCATCCGCCTGATCGGAAGACGAGCGCAGCGTGGCATCATCGAGAATGACGAGCGCCTGCCCCGCCTTTACCGCATCGCCTTCGCGCACCAGCACCTGCTCGACTTTCCCCATCACCTGCGCCGAAAGCGTCGCCGACTCGTGCGCGTGCAGCGTTCCCGTTGCGCGAACCACTGCGGGGATTTCCGCCTTTTGCGCATCCACGACCCTCGTCTGTACGGTCTCCACCGGACCGGGTTGAACAGGAACGTCCGATTTGCAGCCTGCGATTGTCAGCGCCGCCGCGAATCCAATCCAAAACCGAGAAGAAGTCATTGCAGGTCCTCCGCCGCTTCCGGAGTCAGGGTCCCGGTTGCGAATAATAGTTGGGCATATGCCATCGTGTTTCCATAAACTGCGTGCCAGTAGTTGGTCTGGCTCTGGCGCTCGGCGTCTTCGGCGCGCAGCAGGTCGGTAATCGTCGCCAGCCCCGCCTCGTAGCGGTTTTTCAGGATGCGCAGGCTCTCGGTAGCTTGATCGATTGCCGCATGCGCCGTCTCCATCGATTGCCGCGCCGTCTCGCGCTGGATATGCGCCTGGCTGACCTCGACTCGCACCCTCTGGCGATACGACTCCACCTGCGCGTCTAGATTCGCCTTGGCTGCTTTTTCATGCGCCAGTTGCGCCCGCTTGCCGAGCGGCAACAGATCGATGCCGATCTGCACCCCGGCAACCCAGTTGCTCCCGTTGGCTCCGCCAAATGAGGCCGCATCGTTTTCCCAATTGCCGTAGGCGTTCACGTGGGGGCCGTAGCTCAGCTTTGCGGCGCTCGCCGCCGCGCTCTGCGCCTGCTCGGCCTCACCCCACGCGGCCAGGTCCTTGCGGTTCTTTCCGGCCGTCTCTAATTCCTGCTCGAGTTCGCCGGCCGGATAGTTGCGCGCCTCAAGCGGAGCAAGCGGCGTCTCTTTCAGTTCCGGTGTCCCCATCGCCTCGGCGAGTTCAGCCCACGCCAGTTCGCGTTCGCCCTCGGCAGCGATCGAAGCCTGCTTGCGGGCTGCCAGGTCCACAGCCGCCGCCATGCGGTCCGATTCGACCGCCAACCCCGCCTTCACATGATCCTCGACGGATTTCAGCAGCGCCTCGGCCGTCTCCTGTTCATGCCGCGCCGTCTCCACCTCGCGTTCTGCGTAGAGCACTTGCTGATAGGCTGCGACTACGCCGAAGACGATCTTCTGATCGACGGCTCCGGTCTGCGATTCTGCGCTCTTCCGCATCAGATCGGCTCCGCGAATCTGCCGCTCGGTGCGCCAGGAGTCGAAGATCTGCCAGCCGGCGGAAATCCTCGTGGAGAAATCGCCGATCGGGCCGGGCTGGTTCAGCGAATCGAGGGCGAAATCCGCCTGCGTGAATTGTTGTTGCCTCAATCTCGTGCCGAAGACGTACACCGGATCGTCGCCTCGCGAGATGTCTTCAGTAAAGCCAATTTGCGGTAGCAGCGCCGTCCGAGCCAGCGTCGCATTGGCTTTGCTCTCGTCCACTCCCGCCCGTGCAGCGCTCGCCTCGGGGTTTCGCTTCAATGCCTGCTCAACCGCCTTTCGCAATGTGAGCGGCTCCTGCGCGGCCGCGCTCAACCATGTCAGGCATCCGGCGATCATGAGCCATCCGGCTTGTCGAAAAATGTGTTTCATCGTTCTGTTATTCCCTTTGCGTGCTTCTATCGATGAAAGTCCACCTGCGGCTGTTTTGTTACAGTTTTTTTGTTTTTTTTCTATTGGCCGCAACCGTGATTCTGCCGAATCCAAGCTCTAAACACAGGAATCCACGCCTGCTTCTCCGTCGGCAGATCTTCGAAAATTTTAAGAACTCCCGGCAAATATACTGATAGTGGACTTCTGGATCGACGCATGCGCCCTGAACTTGCCCAAGCCATTGGCCTCCTTCGCAGCAATTCGCCCGAAAATATCGAGAAGGCGATTGAATTGCTCCAGGATACGGTCTTCTCGTTCAGCATGAAGGTTTGCGGGCACCGCGAAGACGCTGAAGACACGATGCAGGAGGTCCTCTATCGCAGCTTGCGGCATCTCGTGCGTTTCGAAGACCCCTCGGCAGTCGCAGTTTGGCTCTATACGGTTACGCGCAACCGATGCTGGCGGATGCGTCGCAAGACCGCTCGCGCGGGAAAACAAGTTTCATTGGACGAGCTGATGCCGGGACAATCCGAGCTGGCGCCTCTGCTGCGCGATTCCGCGCCCGGCCCTGAAGAGAGGGCAGTGAAAGCAGCCGAGCAAGAGCTGCTGCAGAAGGCTGTGCTCCTGCTGCCGCCGCAACTTCGCATCGTTCTCGTGTTGCATGATATGGAAGAGCTCGATACCGGAGAGCTGGCCCAGATCCTTGGCCTGAAGCCGGGAACTGTCCGCGTCCGCTTGCACCGCGCCCGTTTGCTGATGCGCCGGGAGTTCAGCCGTCTCATGCAGTCGGCGCCAAGGGCACTCAAGCCCGCGAAGAAGCTGATGCGTCGCGGCAAGCCGGCGAAACGGAAATTGGCAGTCAGCACCCGTTCACAGCAATGCCGCGAACTGTTCCGCAATCTGTCCGAGTACCTGGACGGCCGCATCGAAATGCCCACTTGCGACCGCATGCGGGAGCACATTGAGGCTTGTCCGGCATGCGTCGCCTTCATCCGCGACCTGCAAGCGAGCATCGACCGCTGCCGGACGATGAAAGCCTCCTGCCCGTCCTCGGCCAACCTCCGTTTGCGCGCCCTGCTCGCCCGAGAGTACCTGCGCCTCGTAAAAACGGCCGGAACAAAAGAAGCCTCAAAGTTCAGCTAGAAACTCTCTATCCAAACTCTCTTCTCAGGCTGGCGCCTTCTCAGAATGGCGCCTCATCCGGACGATTTACCTCCAACGCCGGCACATCGGCATCCTTTCAGGCGATAGAAAACATGGGTCGGTAATCATAGAAAAGTTACCGGTAGCCACGATTTTCTATTACGGAATGAACATTGACTTTTGATTAGATATTACTAATCTTATTGCAGTAATTCGGAATGATCATTGACCGAGTTGCCGAGATCATTAGTCTGTGGACTAATTACTATTTTCGGACTAGTTCCCCGGTCAAAGTCTAAAAATGTTCCGTCGATGCAAGGAGATTGTCTTTTCCAGAGAAGATGAGCCGCATTCCCCAGTGATGGCGGGCATTTGCTCTGTTGCCTTTTTTCTCTTGCTTTTCTCTCTCCTGAATCGCGACAGTGTCGCTCGCTCTTTTGTCGGCGCCCACAGCGTTTCGTGAAGTGGGTTTGCTGCGCTTGTTTTGAGAGTGTCTCAATTTTTTCGAATTTAAGAACGGGCCCCGGTTTTGCGCTCATTCCCGACAGTAGAAAGACCTAAGGATGCTTTCTGTCAAAGCTGCGCCGGCCTTATTCCTGTTGGGAAACGTTCGTCGCCATTCCCCCAGGTAGCGACGGTAATGGGTTCTCACTTATGAGGCGTTTTATCCAGATCGGCAAGACTGCCGCATAGGCCAGAACTTCAACCTGCAAGCATCGCCGTCGTGCGTGGAATACCCATCAGTCGGAAGCGCACGGTTTATTGAAAGCGTGAGCGGTCTGGCGCTCTTTTGAGGAGCGTGACTGTTCGCTTAACTGTGCTGGCCTGTCTGCCAAGCGCTACCGGAAGGTCCTATGACTATGCGTCTGTCTCTGAGAGCCCTCGTCTTTTCGCTGTTAACTTTCTCGCTGCTTGCAAGCTTGGCGACGGCACAGTCCGCGCCTATCGCGGCAGATACATACGTGAGTAGCGCGGCGGCAACCCAAGGGACCAATTACGGCACGGCGGGCACGCTGAGCGTGAGCAACACCAATACACCTTTCCTTCAGTTCAATCTGGGGACACTGCCGGCAGGACTGTCCGGAAACAGCATCAATAAGGCCACGCTGCGCCTGTATGTAGCTGGCTCAGGCAGCGCCACCTTCTACGTGTACCCGGTCCTCGGCGCCTGGACTGAGAGCACCCTGACATATGCCAATGTGCCCTCGCTTGGAACGACGGCGGTCGCTGGTCCCATTGCCGTCCCCGCCAACAGCAATGGTCATTTTGTGCTGATCGATGTCACGTACCTCGTCCAGCAGTGGATGGATGGTAATGCCGATTACGGTTCTTCCAGTTATGGCTTCGCTTTCGTTGCAAACTCAACTTCCCCTGGGGTCATCTTCGACAGCAAGGAGAGCACGACAACCAGCCACCAGCCTGAGCTGGAGATTTCCTTGGCTGATGGCCCGGGTCTCATGGGACCTAGCGGCCCAAGCGGACCTAGCGGCCCCACCGGCGCAACCGGCGCAACCGGCCCCAGTGGCCCAAGCGGACCTAGCGGCCCCACCGGCGCCACCGGCGCAACTGGCGCTACCGGTGCTACCGGTGCCACCGGAGCAACCGGCCCCAGCGGACCGACCGGACCTAGTGGACCAAGCGGCGCCAGCGGACTGAAGGGCCCCAGCGGCCCCAGTGGACCAACCGGACCCTCGGGCGCGAGGGGTCTTACTGGACCGCAAGGCCTGATTTGGACGGGACCATTTAACCCCACTAGTGGCTACATCGCGACTGACGCCGTATCGTATAACGGCTCTTCGTACATTGCAGTGAATGCAGTGCCGGCACCCGCCAGCGGCAGTTCTAACCCCACCCCGGACGTTGACACGACCGATTGGCATAGATTGGCGATGGCTGGCGCGACCGGTGCGTCCGGCCCCTCCGGCGCCAAAGGTCCCAGTGGACCGGCC